>Ga0209085_1000025_pt1 | contig 101068 bp, 99 predicted proteins | sample C_131016_EF_Meta_FD_187310 | JGI IMG/M metagenome (GOLD analysis project Ga0209085, IMG submission 187310) | Freshwater microbial communities from Lake Croche, Canada to study carbon cycling - C_131016_EF_MetaG (SPAdes) (version 2) | ecosystem: Environmental > Aquatic > Freshwater > Lake... | reverse complement strand
CTAAGCCGGTGCCTCCCCAAGTAGTAGTCCAGCTGACAGTTCCACCTGATGTAAACTTAACTATGTATGCATCGCCACCTGTTCCAAAGTTTGTGGTTGTGCCCGTAAGAGCAAATCCGCCGTCTGTTGTAGAGATCAAGCTCATTTGACCATTTGAAGCACCGCTATACAGTTGAGTAGATGCAACCCATTGCAGAACTCCAGAAAAATTCAACTTTGCGACAAAGGGCGTTTGACTCGCTTGACCAGCCAATAAGTATCCGTCTGAAACCGCAACTGCCGATACTCCGATATCTGTACCTCCAGTGCCGACTGTTTTTGACCAGCTTAAAGATCCGCTTGCATCAAACTTTGCTATAAATGCATCGCTCACACCGACCTGATAACTCCAAGTTGTGCCAGCAACCAAAAAGCCACCATCAGAAGTTGATATTACACTGCTACCATAATCCTGTGCAGTACCACCCCAGATTGTACTCCATAAATGAGATCCATTAGAATTAATTTTTACTAATGTTGCGTCGTAATTACTTACTCCTGATTTATGGGTCGATCCAGTCATTATATAACTACCGTCAGAAAGTTGTTTGACATCATTGGCTTCATCCTCTTGTGAAATACCAGTCTGAGGAGAAGCCATGGCGTTGTCCCAACCCCTAGCCCAAGTTAAATTGCCTCTACTGGTAAATTTAGCTATCAATGCAATTCCCGTACCATTACATCCGCCTGTCTGACAAACGGTCGAATTGGCATAGTCAACAGTTCCAGCCAAAACCAAACCACCATCACTAGCTTGTATGATTTTATTTCCGAAATCATCAGAAACATTATCATTTAGCCTCAGTGCAAAACTGCCCTCAACAACAGACGGCTGTGTAGTTGGTGTAACTTGGTATTCAATATTGTTAGATTGCATTTTCAAAACATAACTGTTTGCGTTTGCAACATAGCTGGTTATAGTCTGGGATGAAGATGATTGTAAACAGTAGCTATTATCAATTATAGGCGCAGATGGACAATTATTTGAGCCGAGCGTCGTCGGATAAGATCCGTAATTACTAGAGTATGCTTTTAGTTTTGTATCATTGTTTGATAAATTATGTTTCAAACTTGCAACAACTACTCTGTTGGTAATGTCAGCATAGCTCACAAAGGCAAGAGCAGTGAGAATACCTATTATGGCTATAGCGACTATAAGCTCAATCACCGTAAATCCGGATTTGCGAGTATACACAGTAGTATATTATCAGAAATACTTACAATTGAAAAGTATATTATGGCCTTTGACAAAAGCTTGAAAAACAGATATAATACATGTGATATGAAAACAAATTTACACCCAACCGATTATCGCCCTGTCGTATTTAGCGACGAGGTGGCTGGGTTTGCCTTTTTGACACAGTCAACCGCGCAGACCAACGAAACTATTAAATGGGAAGACGGCAACGAATACCCACTAGTTAAGATGCATATTTCTTCTGCATCTCACCCATTCTTTACTGGTGAAGAAAAAATCATCGACACCGAAGGTCGTGTTGATCGATTTAACGCGCGCTATGCTGCTGCAGCTGCTAAAAAAGCAGAAATCGCTGCACATAAAGCTCCAAAAAAATCTAAATAGCTTGAAAATTATAAAGGACTATTCTTTAAGAGTAGTCCTTTTTTATGTCATAATAGGAGAAATATGCCAAAGATTACTGTAAACCTAGAAGAGCTAAAGGCCGAGAAGATTGAACTCGAGCAATTTTTGGCATCACCTTCAGCTTATAATGACCCTGATTTTTCAAAGAAGAATAAAAGACTTTCTGAACTTGATAGCTTAATCGCAAAAGTAGAATTACGCGACAAATTGGAAAAGAACCTTGAAGAAGCAAAGATACTTTCTCAGGGTTCAGATGAACTCGCAGAGCTTGCAACCCTTGAAGCAAGCGAACTAGAGACCAAGCTAGATACTGCCGAAAATGAACTTTTTGCAATGCTAGCTCCTAAAGACCCGAACGATGAGAAAGATGTGATTGTTGAAATTCGTGCAGGTGCCGGCGGAGATGAAGCATCCCTCTTTGCAAGCGAACTTTACCGTATGTATTTGAGATATTGCGAAAACAATAATATGAAAACAGAGCTTCTAACTGAGAGCATGAATGATACTGGTGGCTATAAGGAAGTTGTTTTTAGCATTAAAGGAGATAGCGCATTTTCAAAATTAAAATTTGAATCTGGAGTTCACCGTGTACAGCGTGTTCCAGCTACTGAATCTCAAGGTAGGATTCACACGAGCACAGTTACAGTTGCCGTGCTTCCAGAGGCTGAAGAATCTGATATCGAAATTAGTCCTAATGATCTTAGAATAGACGTATACAGGAGTGGTGGACATGGTGGACAATCAGTCAACACTACAGACTCAGCAGTGAGGATCACTCACATTCCAACAGGACTCGTAGTTACATGTCAGGATGAAAAATCTCAAATTAAAAACAAAGAGAAAGCAATGGGAGTCCTTCGTTCCAGACTTCTACAGATAAAGCTCGACGTCGAACAAGCGAAATTATCTGAAAAACGTCGAAGCTTGATTGGATCTGGTGATCGCAGCGAAAAAATACGCACATACAACTTCCCTCAAGACCGAATCACCGATCATCGAATTGGATATTCACGTAGCAACATTCCAGCAGCTATGAATGGTTCTATTGAAGACTTGATTGAAAATCTCCAAGCATATGAACGCGAGCTCTCAGTATCAAATGCCAACAATTAAATCTTGGCTAGACTACGCTAAAAATACTCTGGATGCTTGTGGTTTACAAACATCCAGGCTAGACAGTGAATTAATGTTAACTAAAGCGCTGGGTGTAAATCGAACTTTTATACATGGTCATCCAGAAGCTAACTTATCAAAAAAACAAAATAAAAGCCTTTCTAAAATGTTGAAACTCAGAAAAAAATCATTTCCTATGGCTTATATATTAGGCAGTAAGGATTTCTATGGTAGAGAATTTTTCGTTAACAAATATGTACTCATACCAAAACCTGAGTCAGAAATATTCATTGAATATATTAAAACAATAGCCAGCGACAAGTCTATGACTTTAGTAGATATCGGCACAGGTAGCGGCTGCATAGGCATTTCTGCAAAATTAGAATTAAACAAATTAGATGTGACACTTTTAGATATTAGCGCCCAGGCTCTCTCGGTTGCAAGAAATAATGCTGCCAAATTAGGTGCAGATGTATCAATAAAAAAATCAAACTTACTCAAAAATTTTGATCGACACGTTGATATCATTACCGCGAATTTGCCTTACGTTGACAAGAATTGGGAAATTTCTAGTGATTCTCACTTCGAACCCAAGCTTGCACTTTTTGCCAAAAATAATGGACTTGCATTAATAATTGAACTCATTAAACAAGCAAATAGTCGTTACCTATTATTGGAATCCGACACGAGGCAGCAAGACGCAATAATTAAAATAGCCCAAGAAGCAGGCTATAGATTATTAGAAAAAAGCAAGTTTGTAATGCTACTAGAGGCCAATGCCTACATTAGGGCCAAGTAAAGACAGCATTAGAGGTAGTAATACCGCTACACAAAAAGTAAATACTACTGGCATCATAATATCGTTCCATCGAACTTTTTTATGATGATAGTACGAGTCGTATGATTTATAAGCTATTAATGAAACACAAAGCAATGATAGTACTGCTCTTGGAAAGTTCAGCGTGATTAAACCAAACGGTGCGTAAGCAACTGTCCAGTGATAGACGACCCATCCTAGTTCAGCAAATGACAATCCCCAGAAAAACGCTATTAAAGAGACGTTGGGTTCCTCGTAGCTTGAAAGTACATGCCTAGCAGCTCCGTAACCAATAACCCACATCATTAGAACGACCACTGAAACCCACCAGTCATACGACAAACTATAAAGAGCTGTAACTCCTAGGAAGACTGCCGCACCGGCCTGTATAGACATAAAATGACGTTTTGATTTAGGCTTTAAATAGAGCAACCAGACTAGATAAGCTATGAAATAAAGTCCAACAACAATATTTCTTTCAACGAGTGCTGCGTTACTCATATGCACAGAATACATCAATACAACTATTGAGATGTTTACGATGTAATCAACTAGATTTGATTGAAGATGTGCAATCCAAAACCTTGGACGAACAGCGAATACACGCCATTTACTAATTATTACAATCAGTATGGCAAGTGCGATAGATTCAGTAAACTGAACAGTGGCAAGTGCTGCAACAGCAAGACCAACATTTAGAATCACATGAAGTGAATCACTTATGAAAGATCTTTTGCGTACTAGTTTTAGTAACTCCATATTATCTACATTATATCACGTGATTAATTTGAATTAGAGGTCGTTGATGGTCCAACAATAACGACAAAGGCAGTATTAGATGGAACTGCTGTCGGTGGCTTGGTGGTAAGAATCTGTACGCCATACTTTTCTGTTAGATTAGCTGCTGTTTTAGTTTTTGTAGTATCAATTTGATAAATTTGATAATTCTCAGTGATAACACTTGGTGCGTTTGCAACGCTCGAAATGTTATATTTTTCGCTCTCTAGGTTTGCAGCGATTTCTGCTCCCTTTCCTGATACTCCACTGCCGTTTAAGACTACAATATGAGCGTCTTCTATTAGTAATGGATCACTAGTAATTTTTTTAGACAAATAATCTTGTATTCCAGAATAATCAAACAGTCCTTTTACGGGCATTACTGAGCTAGCAGCGCCCACAAGTCCGGTCTTTACCTGCATATCACCAGATTCTACCAAACTGACTGATTTGATATCTTCAGACTTTATATCAGTTGCAAGATTCATAATTGTTCTAATATACTTGCTGTCGATACTGGTTCTTAAATTATTTCCAAGAGCATCAATTAAACTTGTAATAGAGCCTATGTTGGACAGGGTTCCTGCACTAAGAGCTTTTTCGCGTAGTGCTTTCAAAATCTTCTGCTGGTTTTTCTCTCGATCAAAGTTTGCATTAGGGAGCCCATAAGTGTTGCCGCTCGCGCCCCTAGCTCGAGCAAGAGCTAGTGCATGCTGACCGTCTAGAACTGGTGTAAGTCCATTTGGATATTTAACCATATGACATTTATAGTTACATTTCCAGTCGAAGTTATCATCAAATATTCCTCGTGGGTCTGAGCTCTCAATCACTACTTGTACCCCACCAACAGCATCAACAGCGTCAACCACGGCGGTAAAGTTGAGATGAATATAATACTGTATATCTAGGCCGGTAATTTCTTTTACTTTATTTGAAAGAGCCTGTGATCCAGCTTTATCGTCTTTACCGTCATTTGAAGCACAGTAATATACTGCGTTGAGTTTACCTTGATATCCAACATCACAGGCTGATTCATATTTAACCCATAAATCCCTCGGAAGACTAAGCATGTATGCATTTTTATTAGTCTGATCAACACTAAGTACCATAATTGAGTCTGTCAACCATTTTCCACCATGCTCCCCGCCCTCATCGTCTTCAGCTGTACCGAAAATAAGGAAGTTGCTTCTTCCTTCAGTATCACTCTTTAGTGGTTCGGTTTTAAATACATCGAATATATTACCGGTGAAAACATTGCCACCTGCATTTAGAAATTTATATCCTACAAAACCCGCAACCGAAACCGCCGCTAATAAGGCCAGGGTAATAGTCCATTTAATAACTTTTTTCGGCTTGAAATTGAATCTTTTTTTCTTTTGTGTAATATCGAGTCCGGTATGGTCATTGGACTGGTCGAGGTTTTTTAAGGATTCATCGATATCGCTTCTTATTATGGAACGCTCATCAGTTAGCGAACCAAGTTGCCGATCAACGTTTGATCCGGTGTGTAGTTCAATAGGAGTTGCAGGATTATCCATGATTGATTTGTGATTTTTCTCATCATGCAAATCACCAAACCGTCTGCCTACCTGTCTACGAACAAAGCCATCGATATGAGTTCTATTTTTTTTCATGCGTTCTTACTATTATACCAAACATATACGGTCTTCATAAAGATTAAGCTAGTGTATAATTAAAGTAATGAAAGTTAATCTGCTCAATCGTTATCCAATATTAAAAGATATACTTAATCTTTTATTTTTTGTGGTCTTAGTTGTCATAGGCACGTTAATTATCAATAATTTTATTTTCAGGACCTACAGTGTACAGGGACCAAGCATGGAAAATACTTTATTCACAAACGATAGGCTAATAGTGAATCGAATACCCGTCACAATCGCTCATTTACAAAACAAGGACTATGTACCAGATAGATGTCAGATAATAGTATTTAAAAATCCGAAATTCGATTCAATGCAACGTGATGAAAACATAGTAAAAAGAGTAATTGCCTTGCCTGGTGAAAAAATTACACTCATTAACGGTAAGTATACTGTCTACAACAACGCACATCCTGAAGGATTTAACCCAGACGATTGTGCGAATTCAGAACCGAAATCCCCAACTGCTGGAGATATTAAAAGCTACACGGTCTCTGAAGGAGAGATATTCGTTTCAGGCGACAACAGATATGGCTCGTTTTCTTATGACTCAAGAAATGGATTAGGAACAGTGCCTCTATATGACGTCATAGGCCCAGTCAGCACACGCATTTTTCCTTTTGATAAGATAAGATTATTCTAGTTAGAAATCAAGTTTTCTATTCGCTTGAAATCATCAGCATCCTTGAAAGTAATAACAATTCTTCCAGAGCCCTTAGAGGTTGATCGTATATTTACATCGGTACCAAAAACTTTACTAAATTTGTCGATTTGATTTTTATAAGCAGATGCGGAACCTTCACTATGATTCATGTGGAAGCTTGGAGCATTACCGTCCTTTAAGTCACGTACATATTGTTCAACTTTTCTTACACTCCATTGATCTTTGATAATGACCGGTAGGACTTTTTCAATTTCATCAACCGAAAGACTTACAAGAGCTTTGCCCTGTCCTTCGCTTAATTTTTCTTCAGCTAGTGCCTTGCGTGCAGATTCAGGAAGCTTTAATAATCTATAAGTATTAGATACTGTGTTGCGATTTTTACCAACTCTATCAGCTACTTCCTCGATGCTCAAATTAAATTGATCCCGAAGTTTCTGGTATGCCGTAGCAATCTCCATAACATTTAGATCTTTACGTTGAACATTTTCGATCAAAGAAAGTTCCAACTTTTTCTGTCCACTCATAGTGCGCACCAGTGCAGGTATCTTGTCGAGTCCTGCAAGCTTTGATGCCCTGTAGCGACGCTCGCCTGCGACAATTTGGTACTTACTACCATGAGGAATTACGACAATCGGTTGCAGCACCCCATGCATTCTAATAGATTCAGAAAGTTCATTGAGTTCGCTTTCATCAAACTGTTTCCTGGGTTGCTCGGGGTCGACAACTATCTCGCTAATTTTGATGTGGCGTAGGTCAGATATTTTTTCATCCTGAGAAGCTGTTGTGTCAAAAGATTCATCAAGCAAATCTGTTGGAATTAAAGATTCAAATCCCCTTCCAAGGCCTTTTTTATTACTTGTCGACACGGCTCAAGACCTCCTTAGCTAGTGATTTGTAAGCCCTAGCACCCTTACTAAATTTGTCGTATGCACCTACGGGTAGGCCATGGCTTGGAGCTTCGGCTAAACGAATATTGCGAGGTATAGTTGTTTCGAATACTTTGCCTGGAAAATGCTTTTTGATTTCATCATGTACTTGGTTGCTCAGAGTAGTTCTACTATCCATCATTGTTGGCAAAACGCCGAGCAACTCTAGAGTAGGGTTCATAGCCTTACGAATCAACTTAACAGTTTCAAGCAACTGCCCCAGTCCTTCAAGTGCATAGAACTCAGCTTGTACAGGAAGTAGAATGTGATGTGCGGCAATCAAACCGTTTACTGTCAGCAAGCTCAAGCTTGGAGGACAGTCAATTATTATAATGTCGTAATTTGAAGTGTTAGCATCAATTGCATTTTTCAATCGCAAAAAACGCCTATCTGCATTTGCTAGTTCAACCTCAGTATTTGCAAGCAGAGACACTGTAGGAGCTAAGTCTAGATTCTTGTGTTTAGTATGGACAACGACAGCACTAAGAGGCGCCCTCTCCATAATCACATCACTCATACTAAGCTGGATTGATTGTTTATCGATACCAAGTCCACTAGTGGCATTGCCCTGAGGATCGAAGTCTATGAGGAGAACTTTTTTACCATTCTTAGACAAAGAGTATGAAAGGTTTACCGCGGTAGTTGTTTTTCCTACCCCGCCTTTTTGATTAGTAACAGCAATTACAATAGACACGTAAATTGAATCTCCTTCGTATTCAACCATTATACACTAGCAAGATGATAAATAAAATCATGATAAATAAAAATCCGCTCGTTTTACAGAGCGGTTTTTTATTATTTTATAGAGACGATTTCGAGCTTAGTATACTTCTGGCGATGTCCGTTTTCTTTGTGTACTCGCTTTTTAGCTTTGTAACGAATTACGCGGATTTTATCACCCTTAACTAGTTCTTCAGCAACCCTTGCTGTGACTTTTACGCCAGCAACTGTTGGTTGTCCAACTGAGATTTTTTCTCCGTCGATAACTAGTAGCGCGTCGAGTGTGAGCTCTTTAGTTCCTTCCGGGAGGAGGTCCACCAGGAGGGTCTCTTTTTCAGTGACAATGTATTGTTTACCACTGATTTTTACGACTGCTTTTATCATTTCTTGTTCCTTATTTTTTATCTTAACTATTTTAACAGATTAAACGCTCTAAGTAAATACCCTAGAGAGATGATCCGCCTGAATAAATCAGCAGTGCTGCCGCAAGCACACTTAGACTCACGGCCTTAATCAATCCGTGTTGTTTTTTCCATGACTTTTGAATTTTCTTCGGGAGATATTCCCTTAATATGTGCGAGATAGCTGAGACAATAATTAAGCCAAGAATCAGCATGAGTAGACCGATGGTCATTGGACTCATATTTTTTATTATTCCACCGATGTAAACTAGGGGATTATTGTAGGAAGTGTATGAGTTTGCACCAAGTACTGCACCGCTACTCACCTTAGAAATTGGAGTGGTAGTGAGTGGTGCTGCATAATAGGCGACTATTATGGTTGTTATCTTAGCGCCGATGACACCTTCAGAAACTGCAAACCCCATTGATGTAAACTTCTGATTTAAAATATTTTGCTTGTGGGTCTCGCTAGCAAGCCAAGCACGCATTACCTCAGATGAATCTGAATAATTCTTTGCTAAATTTTCTCCAGCAATATCATAGCTATATCCAGCCTGATCTATCCAGTGCCAAGGTGTAACACCGCTAGGAGATTCGTGGGACCAATAGTTATTCTTGATCATATCATCAGCCTTATTTTGAGCCGCTGTGTTTAGACGCTCGTCTATATTCAAAGCTGAGAGCTTATTGGATTTGCGAATGTCGTTCGTTTTACTTGCAAGCTCGCTAATAGATATCGTTGTAGTTTTTCCAAGTACTGCAAATTGACCTGTCGTCACATAGCCGTAGCAAACGTGCATAATCAAAGATATGCCAGCGGTTAGAGCTAAGCCCTGCCATCTTATAATGTGAGGATGGTAGTTATTGCCCTTATGGGGTACTAGTAGGTGTTTTAGTGTATCTAGAAAACTCGAGCTTACTTTTCTTTTTGTTTTGGCTTTATTAACCATAGAAAAAGTATATCACTTGAGCTAAATAGTTTAAAGTCCTAGCGGTTTACTCAGTAAATTTGAACCACTCGGGATCTTGTTGAATATCCTGTTCAACATTATTCCAAAAGTCATCTAAATCAGACTCACTAATTTGTTCGTGTAAGTCAAAATTTTCATCATTCTTCTTAGAAGGAAGCTTGATGTCTTCTTCAGACTGATTTTCTACTGGGCTGTATTGTAATTTATTAAATATAGACATTTTTGTTTTGTTGTTTTTACTTCTCTACTCTATCACAAAAGAGAGTTTTTGTCAATCTTCTAGATTTTTTGTAGTGAAATAGTAATCCGCAGCTCGTCAATCTTAATTTCAGTAGAATATTCCCTATTTCCATTATCTAGAATTTCCGAGGCCAATGTTTCATCCTCAATCATTGTTTCGTAGGAATCTATAGCGGACTTCATTTCATTGTTTTCGGTAGACACGATCAATGAAATCCTGTCGTCAATATTAAGACCGGCATCTTTGCGTGCATTTTGAATGTGGCGGATTAATTCTCTCACCATTCCCTCTTTTTTCAATGCTTCACTTATCTCTAAGTCAATTGCGAATTCTTTGCCCAGAGCAATTTCCTTAACATTCAACTCTTCGCTTAAGATTTCTACAAAATCTACATGTTCGCCCATTAGTGGTATTTCTACCTTAGCCAGTGGCTGTCGGACCTTGATTCTTTCTTTCGCACGAATACCAAGTCCAAATGTTACATACTCTCGTACTTTTTCCATTTCAACTAAGACAAAAAGGTTTATTTTTCCAGCTAGTGGCCAATCTACTAAATGGACACTTTCTTCTCCAGTTAATTTTTGGAATAGCTCTTCTGCTAGGAATGGAGTGAACGGAGCGAGTACTTTTGAAAGCTGTACAAGTACATAATGTAAGGTTACGTATGCATTATTTTTGTCTTCATCATCGCCAGATTTCCAAAAACGTCTCCTAGATCTTCGGACATACCAGTTCGAGGCGTCTTCGACAAACGGGAAGATAAGTTTTGCTGCTGAAGTTATGTCATATCCATCCATATGTTTTTCAATATCATTTATAAGTTGATGTACTCGGCTTACGATCCAGATATCCATAGGATTTTTTAATCTATGGCTCGGGTCAGTAAAATTGCCGTCATACTCCCATTTATCAACTTCGGCATACATAGTAAAGAAATCGTACATATTCCAGATCATTGAAAGTTTACGCGCGACATCACCAACTTCTTTGTCTTGCAGAGAATAGTCTTCACCGTTTAAAACTGGTGAGTCTAAAAATACAAATCTCAAAGAATCGGCCGAATACTGATCCATAAGTTCGTTGGGATCTGTAAAGTTTCCTAGACTTTTACTCATTTTTCGTCCATCGTTACCCGCTACGTTACCCGTAACAATCACGTTCTTAAATGCATTATGTCCAAATAAAGCAACGTTAACAGCATGTACGTAGTAAAACCATGCGCGCACCTGACCAACGTATTCAACGATGAAATCGCCTGGGAAATTATCTTCAAATTTCTGTACATTTTCAAATGGATAATGAAATTGTGCAAAAGGCATTGATCCACTTTCGAACCAACAATCTAGAACTTTATCTATACGGCTATATTCAATACCGTCGATAGTAAATTTAACATCGTCGACCCAAGGTCTGTGGTAATCTTCAAGCTCTACTCCGCTTAGATCTTTAAGCTCCTGGTAACTTCCAATAACTTTGATTTTTTCATTACCTTTGCTATCAACACCCTTCCATACGGGCATGGCAGTAGCCCAGAAACGGTCTCTAGATAAGTTCCAATCAGGAGCCTGTGCAATAGTATTTTCAAATCTACCGTGTTTGATGTGATCGGGAAACCAATTAATATTATTATTTTCTGATAGCATGTCATGTCTCTGACCATCTATATCCATAAACCAGCTTGGATGCGCACGATACATTAATCTTTGGCCAGTTCTAGGGTTGTGAGGATATTCATGACGAATATATTCAATTCTCCATACTCTGCCATCTTCCTTCATTGCCTTGGCAATTGTTTTATTGACAGCCCATACATTTTCTCCAGCCCATTCAGTTTCAGTGTAATTGCCATATTCATCAAGTACATGTACAACCGGCACTCCAAGTTCTTTGGCTAAATTAAAGTCTTCTTCGCCATAAGCCGGAGCTATGTGTACGATTCCCGTACCGGCATCGGTTGTTACATATTCAGCATTCCAAATTTTATGAGCACCCTCGCCTTTGTCATCAAATAGAGGCTCGTAACTTTGACCAATCAATTCATCAGGTGAGAGAGTTTTTACAATCTCGTACTCAATAGGCTGGTTTTTATCATCTCTAAGTACTTTTTCAATATTATCCTTGGCTAAGATCAGTATGTCGCTTTCAACTTTAACTTCGACATATTCAATATCTTTATTGATTGCTAGAGCGGTATTAGCAGGAAGAGTCCAAGGAGTAGTTGTCCATGCCAGCAAGTAACCTTCATGATTGCTTAGTTTAAATTTAACGTAAACACTTGGGTCAGTTACCTCTACATAAGCACCTGCGTCCATAGTAACCTCTGCTTTCGAAAGAGGAGTTGCCCAGCTTGTGTCATACATCAACACTCTCTCACCTTCGTAAATTTTGCCTTTTTCATAAAGCTGCTTAAATGCCCACCAGACTGATTCCATATAATCTTTGTCCATTGTCTTATAAGCACCCTTGAAATCTACCCAGCGACCGATACGATCAATGGTGTCTTCCCAGAGATTACTCGTTTGAACCATGCTCTCGCGAGCAGTAGTTATATATTTATCTAAGCTAATAGTGGTGCCAATTTCATGCCTATCTGTAATACCCAGCTTTTTCTCAACATAATTTTCTGCTGGCAATCCGTGACAGTCCCAACCCCAAACACGCTCTACGCGTTTGCCTTTCATGGTTTGGTATCTTGGAATCACATCTTTTACAATTGAACTAAGTAGAGTTCCGTGGTGTGGTACACCAGTAATAAATGGAGGTCCATCATAAAATACGTAGCTGTTGCTTTTTGGGCGCATCTCTACTGACTTTTCAAAGGTGCGATTTTCTTTCCACTTTTTTACTAAGTCTTTTTCGTACTCGATAGCTCTTCTTCGGGTATTTGATTCAAATTTCATTTTAACCTTTCATTAAAAAAACAAAAAAATCTTTTTTTCGACACTGGAATCCGCTTGTAGGCGGACGGTACCATCCAGTTTCCAAAAAAAGATTTTCTCTTTGGCTCTTGTTTTGTCGATCTTACGTGTCGTTACGGCTGAATCTACTCATTATAAAAACTTTCTTTCAGCAGCTTCGCGGTTGATAGCCGCTCATGGATTTAACCAACGCCTTAGAAGTTATTTTATCTCAAAATTACTAATTATGCAAAGAGGCTTGATCCGAAATGAGAAATGATCAGACCAATTAGTGCTGCAATCCATACAGCAACAAGGACCTTGTCGTATTCTTTATCCAAAAAACTCTGAATTTTATTGTTTATCGTAAGCCTAAATTCAAATGAATTGTTGCGAAGATTATAGTGCGTAATTGCCGCAAAGATCAATAAAGTTGAGAACAGAACTATTAAACAGTATGGGCAAAGTACCTCTATGACATATATACTCTGGTAAGTTAGCCATTCAGAGAAAACAATTCCCACAAATGCCCCAAAGTTAACCGCTACCATAAATATTTTAGGAAGTTTTATGCCAAGTAGAGCTATCACAGCTATTGTTAGAAGAGACGTGTAGGCTATAAGACCAAGTACCATGTTAGGAAATCCAAATATGGCAGCTTGCCATGTTTGCATAACTGTTGAACAATTTAGCACAAGATTAATTGAACAGTTTAGAGTTTCATTGGGATGTTGCAGAAGATAGAATTCGTCGATTGTTAACATAAAAGATGCAAACAATGCTGCGGCACTAAATATCAAAATAACTGCAAATGATCTGCGATTCTCATTCTCAGTTTTCTTTGTAAGAAAACCTACTGTATTCATAATCTTATTAAACATAGTAACTCACCTCCATTATTGTTGGTAGCGGTACGCCTACCCACATTTGTTGCATAATATTCTCTTCTGAGATTGAAATAACCGTAGGATAAGCGACAATATCATATGCTTCACAGAATGATACTCCGCTAGGAGTTTCGGGGTCAATAGTCTCTAGTTCAATTCCAGTTCTGGATTTGAAATCTCTTAGAAAATCGATGACCGCCCTGGCGTGATCGCTTTTATCTTTATAAACTACGATGGTTTTCATCTTATTCCATCTTTTTGTGTCGACTTTGTTCGAGAATTTTTACAAAGTCATCAAGTGTACGGAATTCATGGTACACAGAAGCAAAGCGAACATACGCCACTTCATTGCGCTTGGCAAGTTCGTCTAGTACCTTATCACCGATTTCCTTTGAAGTGATTTCACTGTCACCTTGAGCATAGAGTGCATCTTCGATGTCAGATATCATTTCCTCAATCTCCACTTCGGAACTAAAGAACTTACCAACTGACCTACGAATAGCGGTAGATAGTTTTTCTCTATCATAAAGTTCTCTAGAACCATCTTTTTTTATAACTGCTAGGTTAGGTTTTTCAATTCTTTCATAGGTAGTGAACCTTTTTCCGTCTGGCGACTCTCTCCTGCGACGTATAGTCAATCCATCGCTGACTTCTCGTGATTCAATAACTCGGCTATCGCCAATGTTATATTTTGCCATTAGTTTTCTTCTTCCTTCTTGTCATTTTTTTTGAAAAATTTTCTTTTTCTAAGAAATGCAGGAGTGTCTGATTCTTCGTCATCGTTCGGTTGGCTCCAAATATCTTGGTGTTCATCGTCATGGAAAATTTCTTTAGCCTGGCTATGATCTAAGTTAAGATCAATGTCTTCAATTTCGTCATCTTCCATATGATTCCTTGATGCAACTTCCTCTGCAAGAGGCTTGTGGTCTTGCTTGAAATAGGCTGAATCAAATCCTGTAGCAATGACGGTAATTATTAACTCGTCTTCAAGCTCAGGCTTTAATGTAGCGCCAAAAATGATATTTGCATCTGGGGAAACCGCGCTTGTTATAATTTCTGCGGCTTCTTGAATTTCACTCATACTCATGTCGTATCCGCCAGTTACGTTGAATAGAACACCTTTAGCGCCATCAATTGAAACTTCGATTAGTGGAGATTCGATGGCTTGTTGAGCTGCTTGAGCTGCACGATTATCGCCACTAGCCCTACCAATTCCCATTAGCGCAGATCCTGCGTTGCTCATTATTGCTTTTACGTCAGCGAAGTCAAGGTTTATAAGACCGTGTTCAGTAATGAGTTCAGAGATTCCTTGAACACCTTGTCGAAGTACATCATCAGCAATTTTAAATGTTTCTAGCAAAGGCGTACGTCGATCAATTGTCTGTAGTAGTCTGTCATTTGGAATAGTAATTAGAGTATCGACGTTTTTACCTAGTCTTGATATCGCCCATTCGGCATTTGTTCGTCTTTTTTCACCTTCAAAACTGAAAGGTTTCGTGGCAACTCCTACAACCAATATTCCAAGTTCGCGAGCTACTTCTGCAACTATGTATCCTGCTCCGCTTCCAGTACCGCCTCCGGCTCCGAAAGTTACAAATACCATATCCGCGCCTTTTAGGGCCTCCTTGATTGCATCTCTTGATTCATTTGCTGCAGCTTCTCCAACGTTTGGATCAGCACCCGCGCCAAGGCCACCAGTAGTGGTATGTCCAAGATGAATTTTTACGTCTGCTTTTGAGTTATGAAGCGCCTGTGCATCTGTGTTCATGGCGATAAACTGAACACCAGTTAGACCGGCTTCTTTCATTCGATTAATTGCAGAGCCCCCAGCTCCGCCAACACCAACAACCTTTATACTTGCAAAGGTCTGTATTTCGCTTGGTTTTACTTCAGGCATAATATATCTCCCCAATATTCCTATTATTTATAGTATAACACCCCTAGGAAAATTTTTAAACTTTAAATTTTTTCAAAAACTTACCGACTGAGAAGCTACCGGTTCCTAGAGATTTTTTTTGCTTCGGATTAGCCGAGCTAAGCTGACCCTCAGTGTCTGTTAGCATAAGTCCGATGACGGTGGCATATTCAGGTTTCTCTAGTCCATCGACTACACCGGTAAATCCTTTGATTTCTGCAACTTTTGCAGCAACACCTAGATGCTCTTTGGCGAATTCAGCGATGTGGGGTAGTCTGGCAGTTCCACCTGTAATCACTACACCACTAGGTAATTTACCAAACATACCTGCGCGCTTGAATTCTTTCAGTATTGCGTTAAAGATCTCTTCTAATCGAGCTTCTATAATTTCATCTATCTCACGGCTGTCAAAATTCTCAATCCCGCCTTCGTGTTTGATACTAACACCTGTGTGTTCTCTTCTAATTAAAGCCGATCCGTGCATCAACTTAACTTTTTCTGCTACTTCTGGGTCTGTTTTTAGCCCTATTGCAAGGTCATTTGTAATATTTGAACCCCCAACGCTTAATACGGAGACAAATCGTAAATCACCTTCCTCATATATTGCTATGTTAGTAGTTGAACCCCCAATATCAATTAATGCAACACCATTTTCTTTTTGGGCATCACTCAGAACTGCGCGAGCCGCAGCAATTCCTGAAACAACGATATTTTTTGGGTGCACTTTTGCAGCATCAGCTGCTTTTGTAAGATTGTGAAGATCTGGAGCTAAAATAGAAATAACATTAGCATCAAGTTCTAAACGGGACCCATTCATGCCTAATGGATTCTTTATATTATTTTGTCCGTCTAAAATATAAGAGTGTGGAACGACATCTAAAATTTCTCTATTAGCTGGAATCTTACCTAGGGTTGCAACTTCTTCAATACGTATAAGATCTTCGGAGGTGATGAAATGATCAGCACTGCCAACTGCAATCATACCGCTAGTATGCGTGCTTAAAATATTATTGCCGTTAATACTAATAGTCGCCTCGTTAACTTGATAACCGCTCATACGTTCAGCTTCGCCTAGTGCTTCGTCGATTGCCTTTGCCGGACCATCAAGAGATACAACAGTTCCTTTGCGCATACCGGAAGTTAGAGCTTCGCCTACGCCGATGATTTTAGGCAAATTTTCGCCATCCAAATGTGCAACTACGCACCTGGTTTTATAAGTACCAACATCTATTCCGACAGAGTATCTACTATGTTCCTGCATATGTATATAGTATAGCGCTTATGAACAAAATTACAACTGTGTTAAAATTTCTACGCCATTTTCTGTAACAAGTATCGTATGTTCAAAATGAGCGGCCAAGCTACCGTCTTTTGTGCTGATAGTCCAGCCGTCTTGATCAACTTTTATTCTTTCACTCCCAAGAGTCGCCATTGGTTCGATTGCAATAGTGTCTCCCGGTTTCAGAAGAACTCCCTTGCCTTTAGTGCCGTAGTTTGGAACCTCAGGAGCTTGATGCATTTCATGACCTATTCCGTGACCAACTAAATCTCTCACGATTCCTAATTTACCCGCCTTAAGGACTGATTCAACTGCGGCTCCGATATCACCCGTAAATACCGGGCCTTTTATTGCATCAATTCCTGCATATAAACTTCGTTCTGTTGTATTCAACAAATGTTTTGCAGCTGCATTTTGACTTTCACCGACTATCATACTGAATGCAGAATCTACTTTCATTTTCTTATATGTAATCACAAGGTCAAAGCCTATAATATCTCCGTCCTGCAAAATATAGTCTGTAGGGATACTATGAACAATTTGATCGTTGGTTGAAATACAAATGGCCGCTGGAAAATTGACTTCGTCGGTTAGATACGTCGGTTCTGCACCGCGAGAAATAATTTCGGATTTAACCCAATCACTTAGTTCCCTTTCGCTGACTCCAACTTTAACTCGCTCTTTTAAGTCATTTAAAATACTTGCAAGAATTTTGCCACCTTCACGCATTGCTTGAATTTCATTTTCTGTTTTAGGATCAAACATTAAACCAATTTTCTCTCAGTTAATTGCTGCATAATTCGGTCGTGGACTTCACCAACTGTGCCGTTGCCATCTATTTTTATAATATCAAGACCTTGTGATCTGAAATAATCAATAATTGGCTCCATAACAGATTCATATTGTAGGAACCTTGATTCAACAGTTACTACATTATCATCAAGTCTTCCCCTAAGTGCTAGTCTTGATAGTATAACTTGCTTGTCAGCATCCAAAACTATAACAGCCTTAATGGTTCTTTTGATTCCACCAAGATGCACTAGAAATTCCGCTTGATCTAAAGACCTTGGAAAACCGTCGAGAATTAACTTGTCTATGTCAGAAGACTTTTCCAGAGAGTCAGCTATTATGTTATTAACCTTATCAGTATCTACTAGTTCGCCTTTACGCATTTTTTCGGTAAGCTCTGGATCTTTACGGTCACGCAGTAATTGACCAGCACTCAACCATCTCCAGTTATTACGTGCTGCTAAGAATTGTCCTTGCATACTTTTGCCAGATCCTGGAGCCCCAAAAATCAAAATCATTTGTCTACCCTCAAACTTATTATTAAAACTATTATAACGATTCTTTTACGATTCGAGCAACTGTTCCGCCATCTGCAGAATTACCCAGTTTAGCTTTTACAGCACCAATTACTTGGCCCATGTTCGGGTTCTCTAGACCTGAAATAACTTCGATAACAACATTTTTTATTTCATCATCGGTTAACTGAGCAGGCATATAGGTCGACAGAACCTCGCGCTCTTGCAGTTCGTTATCTGCCAACTCTTGTCTACCCGCTGCCTTAAAAAGCTCTGCAGATTCATTACGTTTTTTAATTTCTCTAGCTAGAAGCTGTTCAATTTCTTCATCACCTAGGCCCTCGTCGCGTTTATTTTTTGCAACTTCTTCGTTTAATATTGCGGCTTTAAAGTTCTTTAAAATTTCACCACGAAAACGATCACCGCCCAAAAGAGCGGTTTTAATATCGTTAGAGATCGTTTCTTTCAAGCTCACTATTTAGCGCATGCCCATTCGAGCGCGGTTAAATTTTTCAGCTTTCCTTGCTCGGCGCACGATAGCTTGTGCTCGTCTTTCGGGTTTTGAAAGTGGCTTTTCAAAACGCATTGAAGATTTAGCAACTGCTAGTACTCCACTTTGCAATACTTTGCGGTTGAAGCGTCGAATCAAATTTTCGTTCGCTTCTCTTTCGTCTTTACGTGTTACTTGTACCATATAGATGTAATATTAACAGATTAGGATAATAAATGCAAGAGCTAAACATACATTACTGTGCTGAAATAAAATTTTAGAAAAATTATTCTATATTAATCAACATGCCTTCCACTGTTGTAATGTTATTCCATTGATTTAACTCTAGATTAGTCCATAAGCTGATTTCAGAACCAACATCTTTATGATACTTATCGTCCGCTTTGAATTTTATTAATTCCATGGAATTGCCTTTTTTGTCTTGAACCTTCAACTTAATATGCGAGCCGTCATTACCCATTGTTTTCTTTCCGATTACTTTTATATTTGAAATCTTAATAATAGGCTTTTCGTTTGATTTACCAAAAGGCTCTAGGTTTGATATTTTTTCAACCAGTTCAATATTAATTTCATCAAGCGTTTCGACTTCTGCATCACTTCCGGGTAGTAAAAGTTTTTCTTGATTTTTGAGGTTCAATGAATCGTAATATTCATTAACTTTATGTCTAAATTCGTCAACCTTACCTAGCGGTAGCGTGACTCCGGCAGCAAGTTTATGGCCTCCGCCTTTTATTATAATTTTCTCGGCATATTTGATTGCATCGGCGGCACTAAAATCACCAAAACTTCTTGCTGAACCTTTCACCATATGTTCCAGCTCTTGCATTACGAAGGTTGGTTTTTTGTATTTCTCAAGAAGCTTAGCAGCTACAATACCAACTATTCCATGGTTCCAATTTGGTGAGCTAATCACAAGCACCGATGACTGATCTTCGTCAGCCAAAATGCACGCCTCCTCAAAAATTGAATCTTGCTCTTTTCGTCTCTCTTTGTTCATTTTGTCTAGCTTCTTTGCTAATTTTGTTGCCTCTTGATAGTTATCGGAGAGCAGTAGATCAAGGCTATGTCTCGCAGTTTCAAGCCTACCAGCTGCGTTCATTCTTGGACCTAGCCCAAAGCCTATATCACGAGTGCTCGGGCTAACACTACTTACTTTCGAAACGTTAAGTAGTGCCTTTATTCCCGGACGCCTTGATTGAGTTAAGACCTGCAGTCCATAATGAACAAGTATTCTGTTTTCATCAAGCAACGGAACTACGTCGCAAACTGTACCCAGGGCAACTAAATCGAGCAGCCATTTTTCTTGACCGCTGTCTAAACCCGGTATCTTTGTCTGCAAAGCTTGAACCAACTTGAACGCAACGCCTACACCAGCGAGCTCCCTAAAGGGATATTTATGACCTTCGCGTTTCGGGTTTATAACAGCAACTGCATCTGGTTGAACATCTGCTACATTGTGATGGTCAGTAACTATGACATCTACACCAAGCTCCCCAGCACGGCTAATGGGTTCATGGCTTAAACTTCCGCAATCAACTGTAACTATCAAATTAGTGCCGTTTTTTGCGATTGATTCTATCGCATCGACGGTTAAACCATATCCTTCTACGAATCTATTGGGAATAAAAACATCCACATTTTTAAATCCAAAAGATTTAAATGCATCGACAAGTATAGATGAGGCAGTCAATCCATCAATATCATAATCTCCGTAGATTGTAATAATGTCATTATTTTTCAAGCCTTCCTCTAGTCTTGTAACAGCCTGGTGCATATCCGGCAGTAGAAATGGATCATGAAGATTCTCGTATTTTGGTCGTAAAAAATATTCTAGTTCCTGGCCATTAAGACCGCGATTTTTGAGGATATCCTCAAAGACACCCATTCTATTTCTCTACTACTGTGCGCTTTGGTCGACCAGCATGCTGCTGTGATTTAATAACAATACTTTGAAGTTCTTTAAAGATAGGAAATTGCTTGTTTGTTGCGTATATTTTTGTGTTGCTGTTTTTTTCACTAGTCAAAAATCCAACTTTTTCCAGTCTTTTTAGTTCGCGCTGTATGTTTCCTGGGTCTTCTTTTATTAGCTTAGCCAAGCCTCGTACGTGAGTCTTGAAATCTGGATACTTTGCGTATACAACAACGATTTTTCTGCGCACTCTTGATGTAATGAAAACGTCTAACATATCTCTACCTTCACTAACAATGATTCCTATGTGTTGCTTTTTATTCTACATTCAATGACAGAATAGGTCAACGCCAATTTAGTATAATTTTATTAATTTTTTCTACAATTTCCTTATGTGACAATTTCAAATTGTTCTCATAGTAGTGGTCCTTATCTAGTGGATTAGATTTTATATCCAGATAAATCACGTCATCTACCAAATGGTTTACTTCATCTTTTATCTTGTCAAGAATAAAAGCAGTGGCCAATATTATTTTTTGAGTTTTAACCGGCTTAAGATAATTCAATGCTGCGCTGATTTTTTGTGTATTTATTGTGCCGTCAGCAACCAGAAAAATATGTCTGTTTTGAAGCAGCCTATTGTCGATGACACCGCCATCACCTATAGCGATGTTAATTTCGCTTTGTAAAGATCTTTTCTTATCTTCGAAATAACCATGAAATTCATTTTCAAACTCTTCAATCTCACCTCTCGAAAATTCGTCGTTATATGTCAATTTTCCATTTTGGTCTATGACTCCGAGATTGACGCTTTCACCCGGTACAGCCAATGACTTGCTGACTAAAAGCATCATTGCGCAATGTAGATCAATAGCTATCTGTTCTCCAACTTGAACACCACCTTCACTTAGACAAATTACCGCGCAATCTTCATACCTATACTTATCATATGCCTTACTGGCTAGCTTGATTCCAACATCAGTGCGACTTCTATAATACATATGTTTATAATAGCAGTATAATTAATAGTATGCACTATTATGAGGTAGCGCCAGACAGAATAGTCAGGCTAGGTTCTGAAACTCTTACATACCAACATGAAAGTATTCTTGAAATTGGCTCAATAGTGAGTATTCCTGTTGGAAAAAAAGTTTGTCGCGGTGTAATATTTGATAAAATTGAAAAACCTGAATATGAAACTAAGAATATTTTGGCTGTGCAAAATGATAAACCATTACCCATACAAATATTGAAACTCAGCACTTGGATGAGTGAATACTATCAAACACCTCTAAGCGGAATTATCAAAATGGTTCTACCTAAAAACCTAGAAATAAAACGTCGAATTAAGACAAATCAGGTTTCGAATTCACCTGTTAGAAAACGAACAAATATTGTGTTCAATGATCAACAAATCACTGCAATAAATGAAATCGACAGATTAGAGTCTGGTTCAACAATACTCCAAGGAATAACTGGCTCAGGTAAAACTGAGGTCTACTTTGAACTAATAAGGAAATGTCTAGATTCTGGAAAGTCTGCACTGTTACTCATTCCTGAAATATCACTAACGCCTCAGATTATTGCAGATGCATCTCTTAAGTTCTCAGACATTGTGGTTTTCCATTCCGGCATAACAGAGTCAGAGCGTCACCAGAACTGGAAAAAAATCATAGAATCTGCCGAACCCTTGCTAATTATTGGCGCTCGATCGGCTCTATTCGCTCCATTAAAAGATATCGGTCTCATTATACTAGATGAGTCTCACGACCCTTCATATAATCAGGATAACACTCCTAGATATTCTTCCATAAGAGTAGCCTCAGTGCTTGGATCTTTGCACAACAGTAGGGTTGTTTTTGGGAGCGCTACCCCACTTATTTCTGAAAGATACTTTGCTGAGCAAAACAGACGCCCTATTATTTTCATAAATTCTAAGGCTATCTCTGATACAAAAAAATCTAAAATAACTGTAGTCGATATGAAGCTGAATTCAAACCACCAAAGGCATAAATATCTTTCTGATAGTCTAATAGATTCCCTTGCCAAGACACTGTCATCTGGAGGTCAAGCAATAATCTATCATAATCGAAGAGGCTCCCAAGGCATAACACTCTGTGAAAAATGCGGATGGCAAGCTATGTGCGATAGATGTCATATACCTATAGTTTTACATACTGATGATTATTTTTTACAGTGCAAAATATGCCAATCTCGATCGGTCATTCCAAAGTCATGCCCAAGCTGCGGCAGTGCATCAATAACGCATAAAGCCATTGGAACTAAACAGATCGAAAATGACCTTAAGTCATTATTCCCTGATGCTCGTATCGCACGTTTTGACGGTGATAATAGCAAAAAAGATAATCTCTCGTCTAAATATCAAGATCTCTACGACGGCAACATTGATATAGCTATAGGTACTCAAATATTAGCTAAGGGCTTGGACCTACCGAATCTTAGTATTGTGGGTATTATTCAAGCCGAAAATGGCCTAGCCCTTCCAGATTTTGCTAGTAGCGAAAGAGTATTTCAGCTGTTATACCAAGTTTCGGGAAGAGTTGGCAGAAATAGTAACGAATCAGAAGTAATAGTACAGACTTATTTACCCGAACATCCGAGTGTATTTTATGCCGTTAATCAGAATTATGAAGAGTTTTATAAGTATTCTATAAAAGAACGTGAACTAGGTAAGTTCCCTCCATTTGTATTTCTACTCAAAGCAACCTGTGTATATAAAACAGAAAAAGGTGCTATAAATGCTGCCAAAAATTTAATGAGTGAACTACGCGCTGCTCAAATAAAAGGCATTGATATTCAAGGACCATTCCCTTCCTTCTATGAAAAAATACGCGATACGTACAGGTGGCAAATTATAGTAAAAGCAAAGGACCGAAAAAAACTTCAAGAAATCAGTAAATTGATACCACCCACGAAATGGCAGATAGATTTCGACTCCACTAGTCTGTTATAATAGCAATGATGAAAAAAGAAGATATAATCACACTTCCAAATGAACATCTCAGAAATAAATCCGAGAGAGTTCATGTGGTTTCAAATGAAACAAGAAAAATGATTAGCGATATGACCGCTGCAGCCTTAGACTGGGAAGATAGTCGACCACATGAGATTAGCGCTGCTCTTGCTGCAGTACAAATTGATGAACTAAAAAGAATAGTCGTGGTGAGAAGTGATTTCGATGATAAAAGTGACCGGGAGTTTACTGCTCTTATTAACCCCGAAGTCGTAAAATACGAAGGAAATATAGTAGAAGATTACGAAGGATGCCTAAGTGTAAAAGATATTTACGGTAAAGTTCCTAGATATTCTAAGGTCAGAATCAAAGCACTAGATCAAGATGGAAATGAAGTTAGGTTCAAAGCAGATGGATTCCTGGCTAGAGTATTGCAGCATGAAATCGATCACACAAACGGTATAGTATTTATTGACCATATTAAAGATAATGAAAAAGCTTTTTATAAACTAGACGATAAGGGCGAATTGGAACCTATTAATTATAATGAATCAATCAAAAACTCTAATATTCTTTGGTAACGAGAGGATTCTTTCTGGTGTTGAGTTTGATGAAGCACCTGTACTAACCACATTATTGAATGGTGGCTATAAAATTGCCGCAGTGATAATAAAAAACAATGAAACTAAGTCTAGAAAAATAAAAAATGATGTAGTTGCAAATATAGCCAATAAAAATAATATACCACTTTATATCTCTCCGACTGATGATCAAATCTCAGAATTGGTCAGTACTTCAAATCCAGAAGCAGCTGTTTTAGTCGCATACGGTAAAATAATAAGCCAAAGAGTAATCGATCTTTTTCCGAAAGGAATAATAAATATACATCCTTCATCATTACCGAAATACCGCGGATCATCGCCTATAGAAACTGCGATTGCAAATGGTGATAATAAAATTGGAGTAAGTTTAATTTCTTTGACAGCCGGTATGGACTCGGGTCCAGTTTATGCACAACAATATTTCGAAATTACAGACAACGAATCAAAATACGAAATAGGATCAAAAGCACTACAGGTTGGTGCAACCGTCTTGTTGAAAAATCTACCTCTTATTTTATCGGGTGAATTAAAAGCAACGGAACAAGACGAATCTTTAGCTACATTCACGAGTCGCTTAAATAAAAGCCAAAGCCGTGTTGATCTGAGTGCTTTTGATTCCGATAAAGCCTACAACCTGCTCAGATCAATGGATATTTTTCCTAGGGTGAAGTTAACTTACGGAAACGTCGATATAATAGTTACCAAATTTCACATTTCTGATACTTTAGAAAATCTATCATTTAAATGTGCCGACAATAAGTACATCACCGTCGACGAGCTAGTCGCACCAAGCGGTAAGATTATGGCAGTATCGGATTTTCTACGCGGCTATACTAAAAACTAAGCTAATATTTTATCTTTGTTCTCAATAATCTCTTTTTTGAGTTCTTCAAAAGTGGCCTTTACTATGTCCTGGTAGTCCGGCCTGTAGGTCTTAAACCAAAGGTTAGCTGCATATTCAGCACGTAGTTTTGGATCATTGACGTCTAGCCCAGTAGATTTCTCAAGCTTTAAAAAATCTGCATCGTTATAATAGTCTGGTGCATGTTTTAGTAACCATGCTTTCACCTTTAAATCGTCTTTATCTATAATAGCCTCAAATTCATCAAGCTGCTCATTAGACATTCCAGTAGATAGGATTGTTCCAACTCTCAGTTCAAGTTCATCATAGATATGTTGCAAGAATGACTGCTTTTCATCATCAGGCAAACTATCTAAACCTACTTCGGAAAGAAACGTTTTATTCAACTTCAACATATAACCCCCTTTTATGTCTATTCTAGCAAATAAATTACACTTAAACTAATTAAAGTTTACGTTTTACTAATTTTCTCTCGAAGAATTCTAGCCTATCACCCTCTTCAATTGACACCTTCTTAGTAACTTTAAGTCGCAAACCACACATTTCACCTTCGAATACTTCTTTGGCTTCTTGTTGCTGTCGCTGGACGCTAGAAACCTCAGCTTCAAATTGCTTAGTCCAACCACCCTCTTCTTTTCTTAGATTTCTAACTAATAAACCTTTAGTTACTTTTCCACCAGTAACTTCACCGCCGACTACTGCTTCATCTTTCATGATTCTAAACACGCCACGAATTGTGAGCTTACCAATCTCAGTCTCAATCACCTCAGGTTCAAGCATTTCTTCCATAGCATTCTTAGCATCATCAAGTAGCTCATAGATGACATCGTATAGTCGTACTTCTACTTTATCACGCGCTGCAAGTTGTTTAACTGCTGGGGGCAAATTTACGTTAAAACCGTAAATTATAGTCTTATCGTCAGCTGCAAGACGAATGTCATTTTCGGTAATATTTCCAACGCCATTCCCGATTATTCTTAGTGCAATCTCGCCTTTGGTATCTATCAATTTAAGACTATCTATTACAGATGTCAGAGATCCTTGAACGTCCGCTTTTACAATAGCATTGAAGTCTTTCGACTCGTGTTGCTGTGACATTAATTTTAACAAATCCGCACCCGTAACATTTGTACTAGCTGCATTTTTATCTTGTTCAATTTTAGTGCTCATAACTTTTGAACGAGCTTCTTTTTCGCTTTTGACTATGTAGAAATTATCACCAAATTGTGGAAGCTCTTTAAATCCGGTAACTATTACAGGAGTTGAAGGTCCGGCTTGCTTCAAGGTGTCGCCTTTAAAGTCACCCAATGTACGAACTTTTCCGTAAGACCTACCAGCTACCAAGAAGACTCCGGGTTTTAAAACACCATGTTCAACAAGAAGTCCAACTACTGAGCCTTTCCCAACTTCCATATGAGATTCAATTACTAGTCCTTCAGCTGGAGTATGTTCATCAGCTTTTAGGTCTTCCATATCTGCGACAAGCAACACCATATCGAGCAGCTTATCAATTCCTTCGCCAGTTTTGGCACTGACTTCAACCATGACAACATCTCCACCCCATTCTTCTGGATTTAGATTGTGTTCGCTGGCTAGTTGAGCCTTGACCCTATTTGCGTCTGCTGCAGGCTTATCTATCTTGTTGATTGCTACAACTATTTTTGCATGTGCAGATCTTGCAAATCGAATAGCCTCTATTGTTTGAGGCTTAACTCCGTCGTCTGCTGCTACGACAATTATAACTACGTCTGTAAGGGTAGCTCCGTGTTGACGCAGTGCAGCAAATGCTTCGTGTCCAGGTGTATCTAGCAAAGTTATTGTTCTATTACTGCGTACCGTTTGGTAAGCACTGATATGCTGGGTGATTCCACCTGCTTCGCCTTCGACAACCTTTTGTCCAAGTATTGCATCGAGTAGGCTAGTTTTTCCATGATCTACATGTCCCATAACCGCTACAATTGGAGGTCTAGTTACAGCCTTTTCGCTTAGTTCGTGAGTCTTTCTCTCATGAATAACTGTAACTTCTTTTTTTTCTAACTGTACATCAAGCTTTAGTTCTTCAACAATAATTGTTGCTGTTTCAAAATCAATTTTTTGATTTATCGTAGCAACAATTCCATTCTTAAATAGTTCTCCAACTAAAGTAGTCACAGGAATATTGAGCGTTTCGGCGAGTTCGGCAACGGTTATTGAATCCGCTATCTCTACTATTTTTTCAGCCATAACAGCTCCTTTCTGTGACTACTACATAGTTGTCATTATTATTCAATTATTTTGTTGACTTAGCTTTTGGCTTGCTCTTTGATTTTGAGTCAAGACTAAGTGAGATCTTTCGATTTTCTTTTTCGATTTCAAGAACTACAAATTCTTTTCGTTCGTTTAAAGTAAATACTTTCTCAGGATCGCTGTCATCACCACCAAGTTCACTCACATGAACAAGTGCTTCAACTGCAGGACTGATTTGTACGAATGCACCAAACGGTGTGATTCGAGTTACGGTACCTTCAACTTTTTCGCCAACCTTAAATTGGTCAACTTCTTTCATCCATGGATCTTCAGTAAGTTGTTTCATGCTTAAGCTTAGTCGGTCTTTGTCGATAGCAATAATTTTAGCTTCGATTGCCTGGCCAACTTTTACGTAATCCGCAGGATTTCCGACACGTTCCCAGCTTATTTCACTGATGTGTACTAGACCTTCAATTCCATCTACATTAACGAATACACCGAAGTCTACAACTCCTGTAACTAGTCCGTTAACTTTATCTCCGACTGCAAGTTTTTCAAAACGTGCATTCAAAGAATCTTTTACTGCTTCTTTTTCGCTAAAAATTAGTTTGTTAGTCTTTCGGTCACAATCCAAAATCCGAACTTGAAGTTTTTGGCCAATCAAAGAATTGAGTCTTTGAAGAATTTCATCTTTATCGCTAGAGCCTACTCTTGGGTAATGCTCAGCCGATAGTTGAGATACGGGCAAGAATCCTCTTACGCCATCGAATTCAACTAGAAGTCCGCCACGGTTTGCGTCAAATGGAGAAACTTCAATGACTTCTCCGCTTTCCATTCGTGCGAAAATTTCATCCCAGCCTCGATCTTTCGCTGCTTTTCTTAGTGAAAGTAAAACCTGACCATTGTCTAGTTCAGTCTCTACGATACTTGCTGAAACCTCGTCACCAACGTTTAGTGCGCGTGAGTATCCTACTTCACGTCGAGGAACAATACCTACTCCCTGAGAACCAAGATCTACTAAAACCTCATGTTTTCGTACTACTAATACTTTTCCGGTGACTACATCACCCATTGTAAGTTGCTTAACGCTATCGTCTTGCGCAGCGAGCAACTCATCCATTGTTAAATTGGCTTTTGCCATAAGTCTTTTTAAGACTCCTTCCTTAAATATATTTCTCGAAAACCTAAATTAAGCTTTCGTGATTTAATACTATTGTACTCTAGATTACTACTAATGTCAAAGTGTGCTACACTGTTAATATGATTGTAGCGGTAGATACAGGGGGCACAAAAACACTTATCACCAGTTTCAACGAAAATGGTGAAGCTAGTGAATTTATAATGTATCCTACACCACGCGATTTCAATGAATACGCTACTACTTTGAAACAAAAATTAACTCAAAATTATTCACAATCAAACGTTGATGCGATAGTCATAGCATTGCCAGGAATAATACAAAACGGCGTGGCTAAATGGTGTGCAAACCTCGATTGGCAAAATGCTGATCTTAAAAATGAACTCCACGGTATACTCGGAAGTGCGCCAATATTTGTCGAAAATGATGCAAAAATTGCAGGACTCGCTGCAGCCAAACAAATGAAAACACCTCCAAAGTCATTATTTTATGTATCTATTGGAACAGGGATAGGCACAGCCATGATTAACCATGGCAAGCTCGATTCAGCTTTTAATAGGTCTGAGGGTGGACATATGTTAATAGAGTTTGACGGAGCAGTCCAAGAATGGGAAAAATTTGCTTCAGGTAAAGCAATTTTCGAAACTTATGGAAAGTATGCAAAAGATATTGATGATCCGAAAATATGGTATCAGATCGCCAAAAGAATAAGTCGTGGATTACTCGCTGCAATTCCCCTACTCCAACCAGAGTTTATTTCTATCGGTGGCAGCATTGGAACTTACTTTGATAAATATTATGATGCTCTAGTTGAAATACTCAATAAAAATCTACCTTCTCACATAGAAGTTCCTAAGATAATTCAAACCCAGAACCCAGAAGAAGCTGTTGTATATGGATGCTATTATTATGCCCTCGACTCATTACGTAATTGAAAATATAAGAAAAGATTTTCCTGATATATCCTTCGTCAAAGGAAGAGAGTTTTCATGGTCTATAAACAATAAAACAATTGAGTACTCAGATAATGGAGATTCTTGGCCAATGTTGCTTCACGAAATAGCCCATTCATTACTTAATCATAATAACTACAAGAGTGGAATTCATCTATTGAATATGGAACGAGACGCATGGATAAAAGCTGAGGAGTTAGCAAGTAATTATGATCTTACTATAGATGAAGAGATTATTGAGAAATCACTAGATACATACAGAGATTGGCTTCACTCTAGAAGTAAATGTCCTGAATGCGGAGCAATAGGCTTTGAAACTGAAAAATACATTCACCATTGCCTAGAATGCAATAATGACTGGAAAGTAAACGACGCTAGGATGTGTCGCCTGAGAAGAGATCGTATAAAAAAATAACGCCTCGAGGGGCGTTATTTTTAATTGCATTTACTAATTAGGCATTAGTTGTTGCTTTTCGGCGACGGCTAATTCGTCCACCCTTAGCACCAGCAATTCTTGCTAGTTCTGGGTTTGCTGCGAATCCGCCAGTATGACCGTTCCGTCCACCTTTAGCGCCAATCTTAGCGTAAAAAAGTGGATCTCGTGCTAGGTTTTTCTGTGCAGCTAATTTGCCACCAGCTTTTGTTCCTGCCATGAGTTGTCTCCTTGTGTTAAAAAGGCCTGCTAAATAAATAGCTGGCCCCCCTTTTATATTTCACACATGATATGTGTACTTTATTATTTTATCATGGCTTATGCTTTTTGTCAATATATACATGGGCATATTTATATTATATTGCTACTATTGCAATTATGCCTGGTGTGCTATATAGTAATTAGGCACCTGTTTGAATCCAAATTTCGATTCAAATATAAACGACCCTATCTGCGAGATGGGTCGTTTTTTTATCTAAAATTTTAGAAATAAATGTTGTATATAGCTACTATACCGATACCAATCCAAAAAATATTAAGGAGAACAGATTGGGTTACCTTTTTCGTAATAGCTACCGCCATGAGGCCTCCTGAGCCTGTTACGTTCAATAGTTGAAATTCTATGCCTTCTGGCTTAATTATTGAGAATGTTACCAGGAAATATCCGGTAATTAGTGCTAGGATTCCGTACCATCCTAGTATTTCTGACATCATATCTTTATTAATTTTTTTCATACCTATCTATTATATATTAAGCCAAATAAAAACCCTCCTATTCGGAGGGTTATTTATATAATTCGGCACCGTGCTAGTTTCCCACTTGTGGCAGTATAATCGCCGCTGCTGAGCTTGACTTCTGTGTTCGGAATGAGAACAGGTATTTCCCCAGCGCCATGGGCACCGAAGTGAGGTTTTCAAAAACTCTTTGTGCTGATGCTCTGATCAGTGGGTATGAAAACCTTGCTTCGATGTCCGTGCTAGACGGTTGAATGTAAATGATTAAAATTGACTTTGGTGATTAACACCAATTACTAGTTAAGTCTACCTCATCACCTCTGTTAATGCAAGCATTAACGTTGATGATAAGGACATAAAAAGGCGATGGGACTGTTAGTATGCTTCAGCTACACATGTTGCCATGCTTCTACCTTGCACCTATCAAACTGATAATCTTTCAGTGTCCTCATAGGGAAATCTAATCTTGAAGTTAGTTTCGCGCTTAATATGCTTTCAGCGCTTATCTATTCCAAACGTAGCTACTCGACAATGCGGCAGGTGGCCACAATCGATACACCAGAGGTTTGTCCACCCCGGTCCTCTCGTACTAAGGGCAGATCTCCTCAAATTTCCTATCGTCCGTACCGGATATAAACCGAACTGTCTCACGACGTTCTGAACCCAGCTCGCGTACCACTTTAATCGGCGAACAGCCGAACCCTTGGAAGGTGCTCCCCCTCCAGGATGTGATGAGCCGACATCGAGGTGCCAAACAGCGCCGTCTATGTGAACTATTGGGCGCTATAAGCCTGTTATCCCCAGGGTAACTTTTATCCGTTTGCGCTGTCGATCCCACGTTCATGTACATAAATGTACTTACAGCGGATCACTTGCTCCTACTTTCGTATCTGTTTGGGATGTACCCCTCACAGTCAAGCTGGCTTATGCGCATGCACTATCACTTCGATTTCCATCCGAAGCTAGCCAACCTTTGAACGCCTCCGCTACTCTTTAGGAGGCAACCGCCCCAGTTAAACTACCCATCATACACGGTCCCACTGCCGGATAACGGCAGCGGTTAGATCAAAGTCACAACAAGGGTGGTATTTCACTTGGTGCCTCCACAAATACTGGCGTATCTGCTTCAAAGGCTCCCACCTATGCTACACATGTTGTAACCTGGAACAATGTAAAACTGTAGTAAAGCTCCATGGGGTCTTCTCGTCCTGGTACGGACAGACGGCATCTTTACCGCCAATGCACTTTCACCGAGTCCTTCGCTGAGACAGTGCCCACATGATTACTCCATTCGTGCGGGTCAGAACTTACCTGACAAGGAATTTCGCTACCTTAGGACGGTTATAGTTACCGCCGCCGTTCACCGGGGCTTCAGTTCGCACCGTGAAGCACTCCCCTTAACCTTCCGGCACCGGGCAGGAGTCAGCCCCTATACATCTTCTTTCGAATTAGCAGAGACCTGTGTTTTTGGTAAACAGTTCCGTGGGCTCTTTTGCTGCGGCCCCCACATCATTAGATATGAGAGGTCGTGTTCAAAGAGTCATTATCATGACATTATCTATCTCAGTAAAAAATTGTGAATTAAAAGGTATTTCAACTATTTGTTTGTATACAAATAGATTTATTTTCTTAACCACCTTACTAAGATAGTTGAACACGGCTCACATCTATTGATGTGGGGGCAGACCTTATCCCGAAGTTACGGTCGCTGTATTGCCGAGTTCCTTAGCGAAGGTTCACTCGTAAGCCTGAGTCTACTCGACTCGAGCACCTGTGTTGGTTTGCGGTACGGGCGGCTATAACCACGCGCACACCTGCTTTTCTAGCCAGTGTCCTCACCAAAATCGTCACTCCGAAGAGTAACTTTCACTCCCCTGCAGTTCCCCACAGGGTTGGACGGATGCATACCATGAATCCGCTTCGACTACTTCACCGTGAACAGTGTGCAAATTATAACCGGTTCAGGAATATTAACCTGATGTCCATCGCCTACGCTATGCGCCTCGGCTTAGGCCCGACTAACCCTGAGATGATTACCATGGCTCAGGAAACCTTGCTCTTACGGCCGAGAGGATTCTCACCTCTCTTATGGTTACTCATTCCAGCATTCTCACTTCCTGCCGCTCCACCCAACTTTCCAGTTGAACTTCACTGCTGACAGGAACGCTCCTCTACCACGCAAATACAATAAATTGTATTCACATCCATGTCTTCGGTATTATACTTTAGCCCCGTTACATTTTCCACGCAAGATCTCTTGACTAGTGAGCTGTTACGCACTCTTTAAATGAATGGCTGCTTCTAAGCCAACATCCTAGCTGTTTAAGAAATCTCACCTTGTTTCCCACTGAGTATAAATTTAGGGACCTTAGACGATGGTCTGGGCTGTTTCCCTTTTGAGCGCCGAGCTTAGCCCCGACGTTCTGACTGCTAATGTACCACCAACGGTATTCGTAGTTTGTTAAGGGTGGGTAGCCTTGCGGCCCCCAGTCCTTTACAGAGCTCTACCCCCGTTGGCTAATTAATTAACGCTAGCCCTAAAGCTATTTCGAGGAGAACCAGCTATCTCCGGGTTCGATTGGCATTTCACCGCTAACCACAAGTCATCCGAGCACTTTACTGCGTGCGGCGGTTCGGCCCTTCACGTCGTGTTACCGACGCTTCAGCCTGCTCATGGTTAGGTCACCCGGTTTCGGGTCTAATCCCTAGCACTATGTCGCCCTATTCAGGCTCGCTTTCACTATGGCTCCGTCACTTGACTTAACCTTGCGCTAGAAATTAACTCGCTGGATCGTTCTACAAAAAGCACGCCGTCACCCGACAAGCGGGCTCCGACTCCTTGTAAGCACACAATTTCAGGTTCTATTTCACTCCCCTCCCGGGGTTCTTTTCACCTTTCCCTCGCGGTACTTGTTCACTATCGGTCGCATAATATGTTTAGCCTTGGCAGGTGGTCCTGCCGGATTCAAACAGGATTTCTCGTGTCCCGTCCTACTTGAGAAAACACATATAAAGTCAGCGTCGTTTTCGCATACACGACTTTCACGTTCTTTGGTTAGTCATTCAAACTATTCCGCTAACTACGCTAATTTTTTACTTTACTCACTATTTTCAGTTCATGATCGCAAGTCAGATTCCTAAATAAAATTTAGTTCTCTGACCTGGTCTTGTGTAATCTCGCAACCCCTTATACATATTCGTCTGAAAACTTATTTACCCAGTAATAAATTACCAGGCAAAAATGTAAAAGGTTTGGGCTGATTCCGTTTCGCTCGCCACTACTCCGAAAATCATTATTTATTTTCTCTTCCTCAACCTACTAAGATGTTTCAGTTCAGTTGGTTCCCGTCAAACTCCCTATATATTCAGGAGCAGATAATACGAAATGACTCGTATTGGGTTTCCCCATTCGGAAATTCCCGGATCAAAGCTTGTTGACAGCTCCCCGAGACTTATCGCAGTCTTCCACGTCCTTCTTCGGTATTATACGCCTAGGCATCCGTTGTGTGCTCTTTGTTACCTTTTTATGCATTGACTTAACTAGTAATTGGCAATAACCATTTAAAACCAATATACTATCCGTCAAAATTTAATTCTTTACAAATCCAAATTGTTAAACTACATGCTTCTCACCTCTTGAGTGCACATTCTAGAACACGATTGTGTGCTATTTCTGCTCTCAAACAAGCTTTCTGATGTTACCACTCAGCCTCGCATCCTGTAAAGTGGTATTCCGATGTATTTTTTGCAATAAAACAACCTCTTACGATGTGTGCTTTATTGCAAATCGCCAGAGGTTCTATAAGAACATTCGCTTAACTTCTAGCTAATATACTCGCTTTTTACTAAAAAAGCAAGCGTTTTCAATGATAATCTAAACATTTTATATATAAAGAATTTTCAGTCATTTTAGACTATAATATTTGCATGGTATTTAAATTAAATGAAGAGAAAAATTTTGTTAAATTTATTGAGAATTCTGTCGGCATAAATACTTTTAGAAATTTATATATGACCGATGATTCCGGCTTAGAATTCGATGCTGCAAATAATGGCAAAAAATCATGTGCACTCTTTGTTACGGCTATATTAACTATGTTTAAGCGCATTGATGGCATGCATTCTACCTGCTCGGGTACTCTTAGATACGTTTCTAATGCAGAAAACTGGTCAATTACAAGCAATCCACTACCTGGGGATCTAGTATTCTGGAACCCTATTAACGATACCACCGGTCATGTTGGCTTTTACGTCAATGACGGCAAAGTTATAAGTAATTCAGATTTAGATGGCTATCCTATTGAACACAGGCTAATCTTGAAAGACGGTCGAGAACCTGTAAGCTACTGGCATTTCAAATAAAATAAATAACACCTCAAAGGTGTTATTTATTTGGTGGGCGACGAGGGACTTGAACCTCCGACCTCGTCATTATCAGTGACGCGCTCTAACCAGCTGAGCTAGTCGCCCACGTAAGGCAGTTTCCTCCCGTGTTCATAATAAAAACGTGGTGGAGCGTCGGGGACTCGAACCCCGGACCCCCTGCTTGCAAAGCAGGTGCTCTAGCCAACTGAGCTAACGCCCCGTACTTATTACGAACTTTAACATTTTACCCCAAAATAGCTCTTTTAACAAGTATAATATAGTATATGCGGTATGAATTTAGCTTTATGGCGATGTTTATAGGACTAGCAATTATGTTGGTAGGCGTAATTTTTATACGCTGGTATAAACAAATTGCAGATTTTCTGGGATCCGGCGCCGGCAGCTATACACGATATAGATTTTGGGCGTTGATGTTTAGTCTTGCAGGAATATTCATTGCACTTAACTTGCATAGTCTAATACTTACCGGAATACTTTCTCTTTTTATTAGAAATTAAAAAACCTACAACAAACCCCCTCGATGAATCGAGGGGGTTTTAATTTAACAATTTATTTGTGCAATCATCCGTTTATTTGAGGTTGTTTGAACTTAGTCTTGTTCTTGGTAAACCAAGAACTACATTATTATGTAAGCTCATCATAATAAAAAGACCGACCTAGCTTCAATAGTAGATTGCTCGTACTATTGGCATAACACTCCCTAGAAAGGAGGTAATCCATCCGCACCTTCCGGTACGGATACCTTGTTACGACTTAACCCCAATCATCCCCCCCACCTTAGGCCGACTAATCGGACTTCGGGTGTTGGTGACTTTCATGGTTTGACGGGCGGTGTGTACAAGACCCGGGAACGTATTCACCGCAGCTTGCTGATCTGCGATTACTAGCGATTCCGACTTCATGCAGGCGAGTTTCAGCCTACAATCCGAACTGGGACTGGTTTTGATGCGATTTGCTCCATCTCGCGACTTCGCTGCGCATTGTACCAGCCATTGTAGCGCGTTTCTAGCCCAGGACGTAAGGGAAATACTGACCTGACATCATCCCCTCCTTCCTCCCCGTTACCGGGGCAGTCTGATTAGAAAAATACAACTAATCACAAGGGTTGCGCTCGTTAATGGACTTAACCAAACATCTCACGACACGAGCTGACGACGGCCATGCATCACCTGTCACCTTGCTCAATAAAGCACTCAATCCTTTCGGATTAATTCAAGGGATGTCAAGTCCTGGTAAGGTTCTTCGTTTAGCATCGAATTAAAGAACACGCTCCACCGCTTGTGCGGGTCCCCGTCAATTCCTTTATGTTTTAGTCTTGCGACCGTACTCCACAGGCGGGATACTTAACGCGTTAGCTTCGCTACTGAAGGGGTCGATACCTCCAACAGCTAGTATCCATCGTTTACGGCGTGGACTACCCGGGTATCTAATCCGGTTCGCTCCCCACGCTTTCGTGCCTTAGTGTCAGAAATGGTCCAGTAACCTGCCTACGCCATTGGTGTTCCTTCTAATATCTACGGATTTCACTCCTACACTAGAAATTCCAGTTACCTCTACCATTCTCGAGTTTTACAGTTCGAATAACAGTCTGTGAGGTTGAGCCCCCAGATTTCACTATTCGCTTATAAAACCACCTACGCAACTCTTTACGCCCAGTCACTCCGGATAATGCTTGCACCCTACGTATGACCGCGGCTGCTGGCACGTAGTTAGCCGGTGCTTATTCATGGGTTACAGTCATATTCTTCACCCATAAAAGCAGTTTACGACCCGAAGGCCTTCATCCTGCACGCGGCGTTGCTCCATCAGGCTTTCGCCCATTGTGGAAGATTCCTCACTGCTGCCTCCCGTAGGAGTCTGGACCGTATCTCAGTTCCAGTCTGACTGATCATCCTCTCAGACCAGTTAACGATCGTAGACTTGGTGAGCCATTACCTCACCAACTATCTAATCGTACGCAGGCCGTTCCCAAAGCGCCCGAAGGCTTTAATCCGAAGACCATATGCGGCATTAGCTACCCTTTCGGGCAGTTATTCCTCACTTTGGGGTACGTTCCCACGCGTTACTCAGCCGTCCGCCGCTCGCCGCCAGGTAGTAAACTACCTGCGCTGCCGCTCGACTTGCATGTGTTAGGCACGCCGCCAGCATTCATCCTGAGCCAGGATCAAACTCTCCAAAAAAAAGATGTATCTGTAAAAGATACAATAAAAAACTCATAATAAACTGACGATGATTTGCACAAATAAATTGTTAAAGATCTATATCTGTCATCAACTCCACGTTGATACAACATCTAAGCTACAGATTGCTATTAATCATACCTAACTATCACCTCAGAGTCAAGTGTTTTTACGAAGAAAAATTATAATTATCTAGAAGCCTGCAACAACTACTCCAATTGCTATGCCAAGTATTGAGCCGACTAGAGCCTCAATCCAGTTGTGTCCCAGTGCTAGAAATGGAATTTCTACTTTACTTTTCTGTTCTTCTATAAGCTTTGCAATTGCAATTCCCTGCTCTCCAGAAGATCTTCTAACCATGATTGCATCATATATTACAATCGCGGTCATTAGACCGGCTAATGCAAATATTGCAGAGTCGACTCCATTTAATATTCCTATGGAAGTCAACATAGCTGTAGTCGTAGCGCTATGAGCACTAGGCATGCCACCAGATAAATACAATCTGTTAACGTTATCTAACTTTTTGTTCTTAATAGTAACTAGAATGTACTTGGTTGATTGTGCTATCAACCAAGCAGCTCCACCAGCAATCAAGTAAACTGATATGCTCATTAGTTTGTCGCCTCTTCTTCTATTTCAGCTGCTTGTTCAGGCATTAAACCTAGTGATGCAATTCTGTCGCTTTCAGACAATCGCATAATTCTAACGCCTTGAGTTGTTCGGCCAAGTACAGGAATGTCTTTAAGAGCAACCCTTATGGCCTGCCCTTTAGAAGAAATCATCAGTACTTCTTTTGACTCTGGATCTATGTTACGTACATCGACAATCTGTCCAGTTTTAGATGTAACTACGGCTGCTTTAATACCAACTCCGCCACGTTTGTGAGATGGGAAATTCGATACCTTGGTCATTTTTCCGTAGCCATTTTCACTAATTACAAGTAAGATATTTTCTGAATTATCAACTATGTCCATGCCTACGACACTGTCGTTAGCTCTTAATCGAACACCTCGAACACCCCTAGCAGAACGTCCCATAGGTCTAGCATCTTTTTCGTTGAATCTTATAGCCTGGCCTGCAGATGTTGATATAATAACATCATTTTCACCTGTAGTCTTCTGGATCCATTTCAGTTCATCGCCGTCGTCAAGCTTGATTGCTATCATTCCGTTTGTTCGGATATTAGTATAGTCTTTCATTGCGGTCTTCTTGACAGTTCCCTTAGAAGTCGCCATAAATAAGTAGCCAGTTTCATCAGCATCCTTTTCATGTCGGATGATTGAAGTGATTTTCTCTTCTAATTGTAGGTTTAGCAAGTTAACAGCGGCAACGCCCTTAGCCGCTAGGCTAGCTGCAGGCACTTCGTAGGCCTTTAGCCTGAAAATGCGTCCCTTGTTTGTAAAGAATAATAGGTAATCATGCGTACTTGCTGGTACAAGTTTGTCTATGACATCTAGTTCTTTAGTTGTCATGCCGCGCTTACCTTTACCGCCCCTATGCTGTCTTCTATACTCACTGACTAGTGTTCGTTTAATATAGTTCTCAGTCGTTAGGAGTATTACCGAGTCCTCTTCAGGAATCAATTCTTCATCACTAAACTTACCAAGCTCACTATTTATGATCTTTGATCGTCTATCGTCGCCGAACTTTTCTTTGACTTCTAGAAGTTCTGATTTAATTATTTTAAATATCTCTGCTTCATCGGCCAAGATGGCTTCTAATTTAGCAATCAGTGCAAGTAGCTCTTTAAGTTCATTTTCAATTTTTTCTCTTTCAAGACCAGTTAACCTTCGTAGCTGCATTGCCAAAATAGACTGTGCCTGAATTTCAGTTAGTCCGAACTTCTCCATCAATCCTGACTGTGCAATCTCGCTTGTTTCACTTGCTCGTATCAACTTAATGACTTCGTCAATATGATCTAAAGCAATTTTGTAGCCTTCCAAAATATGAGCTCGAGCCTTTGCTGCTTTCAATTCAAATTCAGTACGTCGCCTAATGACAACCTGGCGATGTTTGATAAACTCTGAAAGAATTTCTGAAAGTCCCAAGATTTTTGGCTGTATACCATTTACAAGTGCAAGCATATTGAAGTGAAAGTTTGTTTGCAATGGGGTAAGTTTAAATAATTGGTTTAGAACTTTCTTTGGATAAGAATCTTTTCTAAGCTCAATTACAATTCTTACTGCGCCTCTAGCACTCTCGTCTCTTAGATCACTGATTACAATCTTCTTCTCTTTGTGTAGTTCTGCGATTTTTTCAACTAGTGTAGCTTTGTTTACTCCGAAAGGAATTTCAGTAACCACAATCTGGCTTCGGCCTTTTTTAGTTTCTTCGATTGCAGTAACTGCACGAATAGTAACGCTTCCTCGGCCAGTCTGATAGGCAAGTTTCATTGGAGCACCGCCATAAACTATAGCGCCAGTTGGAAAATCTGGGCCCTTAACAAATTTCATCAAATCCTCTACTGTCGCCTCGGAGTTATCTATAAGATGAATAGTTGCATCAACTAGTTCACTTAGGTTGTGTGGAGGAATGCTGGTTGCCATACCTACAGCAATACCGATTTGTCCGTTCAGTAATATATTCGGCAGCTTAGAAGGAAGCACAGAGGGCTCTCGTTCAGAACCATCATAGTTATCACGAAAATCTACGGTATCTTTATCAAGATCAGTTAATAGCTCGTAGCCTGCTTTACCTAGACGAGCTTCCGTGTACCTCGAAGCAGCTGCTGGATCTCCATCCATAGAACCGAAGTTTCCTTGTCCATCAACTAATTTATAGCGCATAACCCAATCTTGAGCCAAGCGAACCATTGAATCATATATAGAACTATCGCCGTGAGGGTGATATTTACCCATTACATCACCGACAATACGCGCACTCTTGCTAAATTTGCTTCCTGGTTTTAAATTTTGTTCACCCATAGAGTAAAGTATCCGACGATGCACAGGTTTCAAGCCGTCACGTACGTCTGGTAGAGCACGGTCAATAATAACGCTCATAGAATATCTTAAGAAGCTATCCTCCATGACATCTTCAACATTCCTATTTTCGACTACTCTTGAATGGCTTTGGATTGAATTAAGTATTTCAACTGACTCATTTTCATTTATGTTCAATTCATTCTCTTCCATATTAAACATCCAACTCCTCTAAGCTTACAAATCTTGCTCTACTTTGAATAAATGCTTTGCGCAAATCTACTTGATCACCCATCAACTTTGTAAATATGGCATCCGCCTTTTCAGCATCTTTTACGTTAACCTGAACAAGAACTCGGTTTTCTGGATTCATGGTAGTCTCCCATAATTGTTCAGCGTCCATCTCACCAAGTCCCTTATATCGTTGAAGTAGTGTAATTCCTGCTTGCTTTATCTTGTCATCATTATCATCAATCTTAACGCCTTTGGCTTTACGTTCATCTATTAATGTTGTAATTATCTCATCACGTTCTTCGTCGCTATATGCATATTTTTTAACGCTACCAGTTCTAATCAAAAATAATGGAGGTTTAGCTAAGTAAATATAGCCACCGTCTATCACCTCGCGCATGTAACGGAAAAAGAAAGTCATTAGCAGAGTCGCGATGTGACTTCCGTCAACGTCGGCGTCTGTCATTATAATAACGCGATGATACCTAAGTCCACTGACGTCAAATGAATCCCCAATTCCAACACCCATACCCTTTATGAGGCTAACGATTTCGTTATTTCCGAGCATCCTATCAAGCCTTGCTCGTTCTACGTTAAGAACTTTACCTCTCAGAGGAAGAATAGCTTGGGTACGACTGTCGCGGCCAGATTTTGCAGATCCACCAGCAGAGTCACCCTCTACTATATATAGCTCGGACTCGCTTGGGTCTTTACTAGAACAGTCAGAGAGCTTACCCGGAAGGTTCATACCGTCCAAAGCGCCTTTTCGTATAACGTTGTCACGAGCTGCCCTAGCTGCCTTACGAGCTCTCGCAGCTAGCAGTGATTTTCCCACAATCTTCTTTGCGATAGCTGGGTTTTCATCGAGGTAGTAAGAGAAGTATTCGTTCATTACCTGTTCTACGTATCTACGAATCTCAGGATTTCCAAGTTTATTTTTAGTCTGACCTTCAAATTGAGGATCAGGAAGTTTTACTAAAATAATAGCAGTTAGGCCTTCTCTAATGTCATCACCGCTCAAATTTTCTTCTTTTTCTTTAAGTAGACCGCTTTTCCTGGCGTAATCATTTATCACACGAGTTAGTGCAGACCTAAATCCGACCAAATGGCTTCCGCCGTCTGGAGTTAGAACGTTATTAGCAAAAGGCTTAACTATTTCACTGAAAGTATCGTTGTATTGCACAGCAACTTCGATTAATGTATCTTCGACTTGTCGTTCAATATAAAAAGGCTCGTCTGAAAGAACGTCCTTGCCAATGTTTAAATGCTTTACGTAGCTTTGGATACCACCTTCGAAATAGAAAGCTTGTTTCTCTTTAATTCTATCGTCTCGTACTTCTACATAAATACCTTTAGTTAAATATGCCTGGTGACGTAGATAGTCTACTACCCATGAATAGTCGAATGTGACAGTTTCCTTGAAAATTGTGGGGTCTGGGTAAAACGTAATAGTAGTTCCAGTTTCTTTAGACTCACCGGCCACCTTGATATCATACTGAGGCACACCCATTGCATATTCTTGCATGTACACTTTGCCATTTTTTCTCACTTCGGCAAAAAGCTTAGTAGACAAGGCATTTACTACGCTTGAACCCACGCCGTGTAGACCCGAAGATACTTTGTATCCTCCATTACCAAACTTACCGCCTGCATGAAGTACAGTAAGTACTGTCTCGAGCGCACTCTTGCCGGTCTTTTCAATCTTGTCAACTGGAATACCACGTCCATCATCTGCAACACTAACGCCACCATCCTCAAGAAGAGTTACGATAATTTTCGAAGCAAAGCCCGCTATCGCTTCGTCAATTGAGTTATCTGCAATTTCTTTAATTAAGTGATGTACGCCATCATAACCGGTACTTCCGATATACATTCCAGGACGCTTACGAACTGGCTCTAGACCCTCCAGAACTTGAATTTGTGAACCATCATAATTGTTATCTATCTTCTGTTTCGCCACAGTTAAACTCCCTACTTGTTCAGACTAGCCGTCATTTCTCCGATATATTTATATTATACCTTACATGCCAGAATGACTCAATACTATTGAATGTATAAATCTCTTATGTTAATCTGTAGATAGCAATAAGTGTGAGGGCAAAATGTTTAGAAAACTAGTTTCGAACCTTTCTTTTAGCCCTGCTCTCGTGGGCGAGCTTGCTTTTTATGCTAAAAGGCTTCGCAAAGAAGATACGACTAGAAAGCTGGGGCTTATTTTCGTAGCTATTGCCGTTCTAGTACAATCTATAGCTTTTATAAATCCTCCTCAATCAGCAAACGCCTCAAGCTCTAGTGATTTTGTTGTTGGTGGATTAGGAACCGGAAGCAGTAGATCCATAAATAATTTTTTGGAACCTTACGACAACAACACTCGTAAACTTAAACAGGTCATGAACTACTTCGGAGTTACTAGAGATGAAATTGCTTCATCTAAATTTGGAAAATGGAAAGTCGGATCAACCTATTCATGGGGATTTGAATCCAGATTTAGCTACAAACAGGGAGAAAGGTCTTTCAAAGTCAAAAACTCCAGCGGTGAAGTCGTAAAAACAGTATACGCACGACCGGCTAAACTAACCGTGAGTTCATCTACAGACATATACGGTTGGATTGGAAAATCTGAAAAGCTAGGATGGTTTGCGATAATGCAGTATTGTGGCAACCTAGTCACCTTAGATCTGCCACAAAAGAAAAATTCCGTGGATCCCGAACCTGAAGTTATTAATAAAATCATCGAAACTAAATCTGCAATTAATTTAGATCAAAATAGTAAAAATGCCGAAGAAACTATAGCGAACGCTAGCGATTCAATACAATATACGATTTCAGCTAAGAATGCCGGTAATGTAAATACCGCATACACCTTCCAGGAAAATCTTAGCGATGTCTTACAATATGGGAATCTTACTTCAGACATAAGCAGCGGAACATATAACAAAGAGAATAAGACTTTAAGTTGGCCAACGATAACAATAAAACCTAACCAGACTATTACAAAAACTTTTAGAGTAGAGATACTAAAAAACATTCCTTTTACGAACACGGGTAAAAGCGACGGAACATCCTTCGATTGCATAATGACTAATGTTTTTGGTAACTCGGTCAATATAAAAGTAAACTGCCCTACGGTAAAAACTATTGAAAATAATGTATCTCAACTTCCAAAAACTGGACCTGCAGAAAACTTTACATATTCAGCAATAGCTCTAGCTATTGTTGTATATTTCTACGTCAGATCTCGCATAATGGTCACAGAAGTAAGATTGATACGTAAGAATTTAAGTCGAGGTAATTTATGAGAACCCCTGAATCATTCAAGAAACCTGAAGCGCTAGTTGATATACATTCATCTGAGAAGCCTAGAGAAATTGCAACAAAACAAGACAGAGTAAATCTAGAAAAGATATCCTCGGAACGTAAGAAATTAGAACATGATGCAAGATTCGAGGCTCTAGAGTTGGCTCAATCAACTTCGGAAAAAAATACACTCTCAACCGTGCATATTGAAAAAGAAGAAATTCAGGTCAAACATATTAGCAAAAAAGAAAGCTTCAAGAAAACTATGGCTGATGCTAGATTCGAGATGAGCGAATCGCAAAGGCTTATAAGTAAAGTAATACACAATGAAATTGTAGAAAAAGTTAGTGACATGGCGGCAAAAACAATATTCCGTCCGTACCCAATACTATTTGGTGGAATATTTGCATTAATCTTTAGCCTATCGATTTATATAATTGCTAAAAATATCGGTTTTGAACTTTCAGGATTTGAAACTATATTCGGGTTCCTGGCCGGATGGAGTCTCGGGATTATTTTTGACTATATAAGAATCCTTGTTCTTGGTAAGAATCGTTAGTTTTATCTTAGCTTGACGGCAACTTCTTCCATAGCATTTTCATTGATACTATTGATGTGCAGCTTTGTACTATCTTCGTTTGACTGGGAATTTAACATATTGTCTTGGATATCGGGCGATGCGACATCGGCAATCGGCACTTGAGTTTCTTTCGGCTGTTGTTGTCTCTTCATTAGCCAATCGTCTAGAAACGTACCCTTGACAGCACTTCCCTGATTTTGAGTTGCTAATGGCGCTGTAGAAGCTACTATAGACGCCTCTCTAGTACTATTGTCCGCTTGAGTCTCCTCTGCTAAAGGACTACTTGTTGAACCTAGTCTTGAGGCAATCTCCTGTTCAACTTGAGCTCTAGGCTTGCCGTATTTAGATGCTGAAAGCCGTTTTAAAGCATCTTTCAGATTACTATTAGGTATTCCCATTGGAGATGTCAATGACATACTAAATGGAGACGAAGGAACCCCATTTATCATTACTGTGGTTATTGCTTGATAGTTTGGAAGCTTAGTTAAATCCTCAGCATCGAATACAGGAGCAAACTTTTTAACGAGTATCTCTGCATCCTCGATGCCTATACGGCCAGATATTATAGTGCCCACGTTACCAAGTACTGCAGAACGAATTTTATCGGTCAACTGTGCCATAAATTGATGTGCCAGAATCAGGTTAAGCCTATATTTACGCGCCTCAGACATGATCGATTCGAAACTGTCTGTTGCAAAGTTTTGAAATTCATCTACATATAGACTGAAGTCTTCTCGCAAATTCTCATCCGTATCGGCACGACTCATTGCTGCGGCTTGAAATTTCATAACAAAAATCATTCCTATCAATCGACTATTCAGTTCTCCGGTAAGTCCCTTGCTTAAATTTACGAGTAAGATTTTTTTATTATCCATAATTTCTCGAATATCAAATGAACTTTTAGTTTGACCTATTATATTTCTCATCATTGTATTGGATAAAAATGCACCAAACTTACTTGCAACCCAGCTAGTAACCTCTCCTGCTTCGTTAGATCTTTGAGCCGCTGGCCACTCTTTAGTCCAATATTCCATTAAGGCCTGATCGTTGGTTACATACTTTAATTTATTTTTTACATATTCTGTATCAACTAAAGTTTTTGGTATGTCTATAAAAGTGCCGCCCTCTGGGTCAGACATTAGAAGAAGAGCAGCATTACGGAATATCTGTTCAAAACGTGCACCAATAAATCCTTGCCTGTTTGGATCATATAGAGAGTAAAGAATATTTATAGTCTCTTGAATAATGAAATCCTTCTGATCCTCGGTTTTAAAATCAAAAAGGTTTAGTCCTACTGGATTATCCATATCAGATGGACTGAAATAAACAATGTCCTCAACTCTTTCCTTAGGCACCAGGCTCAAAATGTCGTCAATAGCATCTCCGTGTGGATCAATAAATGCAAAGCCCTTACCATCTAGCATGTCCTGGTAGGCTAAATTTTTCAATAAAACTGATTTACCCGTGCCTGTTTGGCCTATGAAATAGGTGTGTCTCCTACGGTCGTTTGTGCTTAATCGGATTTCTTTTTTGACGCCCCTGAATTCATTTACTCCTAGCATTAAACCTTCAGACATCTCTGCAGTAGGACCATCTACCTGTTTTGAGAATTGCCTTTGGACCTGTGATGTAGGTATACTTCTCTCATCGGGAAGATGGAACACTGTGGCAAGTTCTATTGCATTTAAAATATTACGTTTTACTGACTGAGGAAAAAAACGAAATATATATGCAGATACTAGCTCGTCTATATCCTTTGAAGGAGTAAATTTGAATCCGTTGTACGAAGGTGAATCGAATATCGCAAAAGAAGATATAACATTTCTTAAAAGTAGTTGAGATTGTGCAGAATTATTAGAAGATACGACTACCCTAATTAAAACTTCGAATCCGGGATGCTTTGTTTTCTCTTCGATAGCATCAATAGCAGCTTGATCAAGTGAAGAAATTTGTGATTCTTCAGATTTGCCTTCTTTTGCACTTGGGGATTTCCATAGTGCACTTAGCAGGCTACTAATTTCAAATCCGCTCTTTTTCTTTTTTATTCTTTTTACTTCTGAAGTTGATGCGTAGCTCCAGCCTTCGTTTGCCGGCCTAATCAATATCTGGAGACCTATGCCATCCTCCTTAGTTGCCATCGATAATGAGTTAAGAAGAGTTCTTGCTGAGTCACTTTTGATATCTTTAAATGTAGCAATAGGATATTCAAAATCTTTCTTTAGAGTAAACTCACCTCCGGTAGTGCCCTGGTTCTTGCCAATTTCACTGAAAATGTTTAAATCTTGCACTTCCTCAAGTCTTGCTGATGGATAAGATGCTGCGATAGCTTGACGAAGGACATCAGATAAAACAGTCGGAACTGCAGCATAGTATTGAACTAGGCCGTCTTGAGCAACCATCTCGAAAGAAAGATGTCTCTGTCCGTATATATTATTCTTAAAGTCTGCTTTGACATAAGTTCCAGCAAGTATGTTGTACATGGTCTGGGTTTTAGAAATAAATTCGTCAGTAATGTCTCTTTCGTCGCGAGATGAAGAATCCATGTCTTCACTTGCTGGAGGTAAGTGAATTCTATATATTGACATTTTGAGTCCACGCTCATAGCCTTTAGCTTCCCTAAGTGTTTTCCTGTACTGTGTAAATGCTATGTAAAGAAAAACCAGTAGTGCTACTGTGGAAACGAAAATTATTATGATTGTAGACGTAGACATACTAAGCTACACCCCGATCGTCACTTCCGTGTGAGTACCTTTTTTGTTTGTAGTCTTGACGTAGTTCTGTTACTTGCTTGTCGCGTAAATAAGGCTCATTTTGAGTTTCTGATATTATCTTCTTTGCCCTATCAACCCATTCTTTTTCGATCAGATCAACGTCATCCGCGGTCTTTGGCGTGGAAGCACTAGTTATTTGAGGTGTTAAGGAAGTAGTATTCTTAACTATAGGCAGAGTAGCTGGGATATTGCTGGTGACTGGCTGTGTTGTTGATAAAGCATCGTTAACCTGCTGGCTAATTGTTTCTCTGTCTGATGTTAAAACTTCAACATTACCCCTATCCGATTCCCTGTTGGTAAGATTGCTCTCAGTATTTGAATTGCTAATATTAATTCCATTTTCAGGATTATTAACTATTTGCTTCTCCGCGTTATTTTGCTGAGGTCCCATACTATTAATTATAACATACAGGGCTTAAAATACTTATGATAGAACTTTTTTACGTACGTAAAAAATCCCAAGTGATTCAAATATAACTATAAGCATAATTTCATAGAATCCAAAAACACCGACTGAACTAAATCCAATAACAAAGACCGGAACGAGTGCGTAGACAGTCGAGTAATAGTACGCAGAGCTTAGATTAAAACTGTTCTTCGGTTTGAATATAGAAAGATATTTAGATGCATTATTTAAAATGTAATGATAAGCCCTGATTAAAATTATGAATAAACCTATAGATATTCCGTATATTAAGCTAAATACTAATAAAATCCCAATTGGTCCGGCCTCTGAAGGGTTGGAGTTATTGATATATATTATAAGTATGAGTATGAACACTATGCTAAGTGGTAATATTAATTTTTTTATCATGCCTAGTAATAATATACGTAAAATTAAAAAGCCTGTAAAGCTAAGCCTAAAATAACACTGTCGCTCCAAAAATTAATATATGAGCCGTGATTTAAACTTGCCATTACAGGCTAACTACTGATCGCTCCTTTGCGGGAGCAAGTTGTAGCTGTTTGTCTGTTCCAAGTCCTGACTGCGAGTAGCAAGACCGTACTGAGACAACTCACGCTTTCGGCGGAGTGATGACAACGCCAGCAACGGCTAAGGTGCGTGATCGTTTAGAACAACCATGTTGGCCGGTGATGTTGTCGGTGGACCGTCGAATGCGAGATTTAATTGTTAAGGTATTTTTTGCTTTAATGTTTTTTTGTTTTATTTTTAAAGCTATTTGAAGTCTAGCATTTTTAATCATTTATGTCAATAATGTTACTGCTTATAACGAAGTTATTTTGACAACAATATAATCTTTCTATCGATTATAATCTGTTAGACACTAAGTGTTGAAATAATGTCTACAGTACTTTAATTACAACGTTAACCCTAAATTTGAAAATTATACTATTCATGTTGCGGGCTAAGCTTCCAAATCTTACTACCCTAGAACAATATTTTTTATCATAATGAGTAAACTAATAATTTCTTATTACTTTTTATTTTCTTATCAAAATTATTATTTGTGTATTTACTGTTTTACAATATATGACTCCATGATTTATGCATGATCCTCTAATACTTGTTCTATACACTCTGCTCATTGCTAGATTTTCTTAATTAATGTTATGTGAAATAATATATTTTAAATATTTTTATCAAGGATTCATGAACTTTCGTTATGTTTGTGCATGATGGATTGTAGAACCTTTGTCGCATTATATATGTTAAATACTGTATACAAAATGGCATTGTATTTTTTACGCAAAAATCTACTAAAATGTTATTGACATAAGCAAAACAAGACGCTATGATGGTGTTAGCTTTTGAATAAATTAATTATACAAAAGCCAAAAATAAACACTAGTACAAAAAACTCCACAAAAAAACAACCGTACCTCGCAGGCGGTTGTTTTTAATTTTCTGTTTGGTGGAGCTGCGGGGTATCGCGCCCCGGTCCACTAGGTAACTTATTATTCTTCTACAGGCTTAGTTCCATTAGAGTTTTACACTGAAGATCAATTGGAACAAAAAACTTCAATGTTTGGCAGATTATTGTCCACTCAGTCAACTGCTCCCTCGACTTTGCGTAATCGACATTAGTATTACACCTTTATAGAACTTCGTCGACTGTCTATAAAGATGGCTTAATCGTAATTAAACTGTAGCAAATGCTAGGCTACGAACGCTAAAAGCTTCCTTAGCCTGAGCAAATACTGATGCAATCTTGTTTGCAGTTAAAAAATAGTATTAACGATACAAAACGGCCTGCTAAATAACATGTTAATGTCCCAATGTCGAAAGCTAATTCAGCCCCAAACAGATATGATTATATCAAATATTGCTAATATTTGCCAGTCGTGTTTTACTATAAGCATTATGGTGGCAAAAGTTCAAACTATAGCTCCTATCGGTTTTGATGGGCGTTTGATTGAGGTAGAGAGTGATTCTAATAATGGACTCCCCTCTTTGCAGATTGTTGGTCTTGGAAATAAATCTATCGATGAAGCAAAAGAGAGGGTAAAAAGTGCAATCGTCAACTCTTTACTAGAATATCCAAAGAAGAGGCTAACTATTAATCTAGCACCGGCTGAACTTCCAAAGAATGGTACACACTATGACCTACCGATAGCACTTTCTATCCTTTGTGCTAGCGGACAAATAAAGCAAAGCGAACTTTCCAACTCTATATTTGCAGGTGAATTAGCACTTGACGGCAACCTAAGGGCAGTTAGAGGCTCTCTAAGCATTGTAGACGCTGGCTAAACGACTTGGTTTCAAGAAAGTCTTCCTGCCAAGCGCTGATGCTAATCAGGCTAGTATTATAGAGGGCGTAGAAATATACCCTGTCGATAACCTAAAAAGCCTATTCCTACACCTAAAAGGTGAGAAAATGATTCCCCTAGTAGTAGAGAAAGTACTTAAAAATCCAGAGAATGAATTTGTATCTATAATCGATGACATTAAAGGCCAAGAAAACGCCAAACGAGCACTACTAATTGCAGCCTCTGGCAGACATAATATTTTATTCACCGGATCACCAGGCGCTGGAAAAACAATGTTGGCTCAAGCCTTGGTTTCACTTTTACCCGAGTTAAGTATTGAAGAAAAAATTGAAGTAACAAAGATATACAGTTTAGCCGGAGAGTCGAACAGCGAGATCATCAACAAAAGACCCTTTAGGTCACCCCATCACACAGCAAGTCGCGTTGCAATAACTGGAGGTGGTTCAAAAGCAAGTCCAGGAGAAATTAGCCTGGCACATCTAGGAGTACTCTTTTTAGATGAACTGCCCGAATATCCTAGATCTACACTAGAAACACTAAGACAACCCCTGGAAGACAAAAAAATATCTATAACTAGGGCAAACGGTAAATATACATACCCTTCAGATATAATGCTAGTAGCAACAATGAATCCCTGCCCTTGTGTCTATTACGGCGACGAAAGAAAAGAATGTGTATGTACTCCAATACAAATACATAATTACAGCAGAAAACTTTCGGGTCCTCTTCTAGATAGAATAGATCTCATTGTAAATGTTAAAGCAGTACCTCACGATCTCCTGTTAGAAAAAACGAATACAAAAACACAACAAGAAACAGCTATAGAAAGTATCCATAAGGCACTATCTCGGTAAAAGAACAGATACAAAAGCAGTATTGTTTACAACAATAACATAAAAAGTAAAGACGTATCAAAGTACTTAATTCTTGATCAAGATTGCAGAAACCTTCTCGCGCGAGCTTCTGAAAAATTAAACCTGTCTGCAAGGAGTTATTTTAAAGTAATTAAAGTCGCCAGAACAATAGCGGACCTTGAAGATTCTGACGAGATAAATACTGGCCATATAGCCGAAGCATTGCAATACCGGCTAAATAGCTATTGAATAAGTAGCCCTTATCTGTTAAAATAATGGTTGAGTAAAGGCCTTAAGGAGAACATAATCAGTACTACAATTCGTATAAATGACCAGATTCGCTCTAATGAACTAAGAGTAATTGGTGCAGAGGGTCAACAATTAGGGATAATGTCGAGGGCAGATGCTCTGCAGTTAGCTGAGCAAGCTGGACTTGACTTGGTAGAGATATCTCCGAATGCTGCTCCCCCTGTCGTGAAAATTATCGACTGGGGAAAATATCAATATCAAAAGATGAAAGAGCAGCAAAAAAGCCGTAAAAATGCGAAAGTTATAGAGCTAAAGCAAATGAGGCTAGGCCTAAAAATTGGCTCAAATGATCTTTCGATAAAACTACGCAAGATAGCTGAATTTTTGAATGAAGGCCACAAAGTAAAAATTCTAGTAGTTTTTAAAGGAAGAGAAATGGCGCACCAAGAACTTGGCTACCAATTGATGGAAAAAATCATGTCCCTGCTACCTGAAAATATAGTAGTAGAGCAAAAGCCTCAACTAGCCGGTCGCAATCTAAGTATTACAGTAAGGAGTAAATAAAATGCCAAAAATGAAGACCCATAAGGGTACAGCAAAAAGAATCAAACTAACCAGTACAGGAAAATTAGCTAGGAGACGTGCATTCGGTGGACACTTTCTAGCTAAGAAGTCTAGAAGCAGAAAGAGAAACATAAACTCTACAGCTTTCGTGACTGGTCAAACAGCTAAAAACGTTAAGAAAGCACTAGGAGTATAAAATGAGAGTAAAAAGAGGCGTTACAGCGAGAGCTAAACACAAGAAGATTCTAAAATTAGCTAAAGGAATGAAGCACAACAGGACTCGTTCTTACAGATTAGCTAAACAAGCAGTCATAAAGTCACTTCAGTATGCATACCGTGACCGACGTAACAAAAAAAGAGACCTTAGGTCACTATGGATTACTCGAATCAACTCAGCAGCACGAGAACTGGGAGTTACTTATGGCAATCTTATTGCAGGATTGAAGAAAAACAATATCGAACTTGACCGAAAAGTTCTTGCAGAGCTTGCAGTTAGCGAACCAAAAGCTTTCGAATCAGTAGTTAATAAATCTAAATAATATAAGATTTTATAATTAATTAAAAGAACCGCTTCGTAAGATGCGGTTATTTTAATAGCAGTTTATCGATAAGCCGGGTTCTGTCGTGGATGATCATCTATCTAGACATGCTGTTGCCAGCAATGTTCGAGCGGTTTTTGACCTGCAAGCGAGCAACCTTAGCGCAGATCTCCTTGCAGCAGACAGGGTTTACCATTCATACCATGTCACCATGGCATATCGTAGGCTCTTACTCTACTCTTTTCACCTTTTCCGCATATTTCTACACGGTAGTTTTGTTTCTGTGGCACTTTCCCTAAAATCACTTTCGGTCGTCGTTAACGACTGTCTTGCTCTATGCTGCCCGGACTTTCCTCTTGAATAAATTCAAGCGATCACCTAACAAACTGCCTCTGTTATTATAACATGAACTACATAGTATCATTTTGATGCTGATCAAGTAGTCGATTAACTAGGGCATCTGCACGTTGATTATATTCCCTTGGTATATATACGAATAATATCTTTTCAAATTGAGGAGTGTAGGACTTCACCCTTTCGTAAATCGGCCATAAGTCTTGATTTTTAATGTGATAATTACCATTTACTTGATTGACCACTAGCTGACTATCAAGCCTACATTCCAGCGTCAATATGCCTTTTTCAATTGCTCTTTCAACACCAAGTCTCAGGCCATGATATTCAGCTTGATTGTTGGTAGTTATTCCCAGGTAAACTCCTCCTTCTTCGATAACTTGACCAGTTTCACTGTCCATAATAACAAAACCAGCAGCAGATGGACCAGGATTACCCCTGGAGCCCCCATCAGAATATAGGACATACTTAACTTTCTGCTGGACCATGACCGACTCGGGACTTTGCCTAATAGTTGTGAGTACATTTAATATAGATGCTGCGCTGTCTCTAAGGTTGTAGTCTTTGAGGTTATCGCTTGATACAAATTTATAATCATCATAGCTACCCTGCGGCTTAATGTTAGCCAATTCAGATTCATCAACTGTTGACTCATAGACAACAAGCACGTGTTGAATGTCGCTGTCTTCCCTGTCTTTCATAGATAGAGCGTCTCTAATGATATAGCTATTTAGCTGTATATTGATGTCATTCTTTATATTGCGCCTGAGAGCATCTTCAAGTTGCTCATCATCATGCAATAAACCACCAGGAAGCTCAAATTGACCGATTAAAGTGGGCATTCCGTTAGAACGACGAAGAAGCAGGATTTCACCTCTTAAATTCTTTATTACAGCCTGAACAACCACCCTTTGTTTCATTATAATTCCAATTAGATTGAGTCTTGAGTCCGATCCTAAACAAGCTTTAGATACTCCCTACTTTTGTAAGGTGGATGCTTTCAAAACACTTCCACGGAAATGAATCATTCAAGCTTCCTATCTATATGATATTAAGGAAATCATTTCGCATGCATAGGGCCGGACATACTTAGTATAGCACCAACTAGAAATTATAAACAATCTTGAATAAAGTTAAAACTTGGCCTGTCAAATAGATCATCAAGGAAGAAATTTGGTCGTTAAATAATAGTAATACTCCTAAAAGTAAAAATAGACTATAGCGCTCCAAAGCTTCTAAAAATTTACGTATGAAATCCGGTGCAACAGAATATAGTATCCTTGATCCGTCCAAAGGAGGTAATGGTAACAGATTGAATATCATAAATCCTAAGTTGATCATTACAGCCATGCTGAGGACTGTGTGAAACGGACCTTCCGGTACAGAAAAAATACCTAGTATGCCATAGCTTAACAGCGCCAAAATAAAATTCACAAAAGGTCCTGCTATAGCTACGAGAAATATGCCTAGATCACCATATTTTAAGTTATTAGGATTGTACGGTACTGGTTTTGCGCCTCCGAAAATAGGTGCTCCAGTTAGAGCGAGGCTTATCGGAAGGATAATAGAGAGAAATGGGTCTATATGTTTCAAGGGGTTAAATGTTAGCCTACCCAATAACTTTGCGGTGTCATCTCCTAATAGATGACTGGCGTATCCGTGCCCTAATTCGTGCAGCATCATGGAAATCAATAACACTACAAGTAGGTATAGTATGTTAATTATATCAAAGCTCATGCTTATTATTATATCACTCATATCTATAGAAGTATTGACTATTTCGTCATAAAAAGTTATAGTGTATAAGATAAAAACAACTTAACTAACGGAAAGTGCTTAATATTATGGCATCACGCTGCGAACTAACCGGTAAAGGTAAACAATACGGCCACAACGTAAGCTTTTCTTTGCGTCGTACAAAAAGAGTATTTAAGCCGAACCTTCAAAAAAAGACATTCGATCTAAATGGTAAAAAAGTCACAATGACACTCAGTACTCAGGCAATTCGAACGCTAAAGAAAAAAAACGTACTGTAAAACTCGATATAATAAATAAAACCGCCTGCTCAGGCGGTTTTATTTATCCACTTAATGATCTTACGTTAGCTAGTTCTATCTAAAACTACGGCAGTTAAACTGCTTGGGTAAACATTGCCGTTTTTAACTTTATACTTAGAGACTTTTTCAATTGGTGCATTTATTTCTTTAAGAAATAAATCGACACTCTCCTGAGGTACTTCATATTTCAAATCTTTATCTTCGTAGTGAATTGGAATGACTACCTTAGGGTCGATCTTGGCAGTTAATTTAGCAGCGCTTACAGCATCTAGAGTGTAGCCTGAACCGCCTACGGGAATAATCAGAATATCTACAAGACCGATCTCTTCTAGCTGATCATCTGAGAGCTTAGAGAATACATTACCTAGTACAGCGATCCTGGAATCGCCAATTGACAGCTTAAAGATTACACTTGATGGAGCCTGGTCCTCAGTGTCTATATGCCTACGTGCAGATATACCCTTAATATCAACATCGCCTACACCGTATTCGCCTGGAACAGAAATTTTTAGCTTTGCATCGTCGTTCTTAACGGCAAATCTATCTTCGGTAGACAGCTCCACCGCATCTTTCATGACTATATCTTTCAATCCAACCAAAGAAAGTTTTGGATCAAATACCAATGTCGCCTTCTTAGTGCTAATAATGACCGTATTTCCACCCTTGTAATCTATATCAAACATAACTACTCCTCTTCAATTTCTGAAATTAAAATAACTTTTCTTTATCTAATACTACAATTTTATCACCCTCAACGACTTCCATTATGAACTTATCCCGAATACTGAGCCTGTAGTAGAACTCGTCGTAAGGAATGACTGTGTAGGCTAAGACTAGATTTTCTTGTTTTTCGAGCTTAGATATTACAGCAGCGGCTTTTGAAGAAGATACATTGCCGGCAATTAGTAAATCGATATTACTATTATTTTTTTTGTTAAGTAACTTACCTGATGCAACTATTAACCTAGCTCCTGTTATATTTCGTAATAGATTAAAGCGATCGACGTCGTCAGCTCTATCAACCGGAGCTGCCGTTTGAGTAAACTTCGATTTATCGTCAAAGATCGACTTAAGCTCAGCGTAATACTTGTATTTTATATTTACGGAGTAGTAGAGCTTGTTGTCTGAACCTTCAGAATTTACAATTCCAATAGTCATCATGTTTGCCAATTCTCTTCTAACTGAGTTTATTTGCTCTTCTATGATACGAGTAATTTCTCTGACATAGAAAGACTTGCCTGGGTTATTCAAGAAAAGATGTAGTAATTTTACACGTGTCTTTGAGCCAAATAATGCGTCAATCATACGTCCTCCTGAATAACTTTATTAAGTATATTGTACCACGATAGAAGCTAATAATCGACTTCGTTAGATAAAAAATGAAGTGCCTCACTAGGCTTTAGCCATTGAATAAAATTATTTCTCTTAAACCAAGTCCTCTGTTTTTTAGCTAACTTCTTGTCCAAAGAAACAATCCTTTCAATAAATTCAGCGTGAGAAAAATCTCCATCGGTATAATTTTTCAGTAGTGAGTACACGTTACCCTTCATTGACTCACAGTTCCAGCCGTATTTTGAAGCTAATGACTTAGCTTCATTTATGATGCCTCGCTGTACCATCAACTCAGCTCTGTGGCGAAGTCTAACATCGAGCTCGCTCTTGTCTAAATCAAGACCCAGCACTAATGTACCGTCTTTAGGGGCACTCGCTCTAGTAGATTTATTGCCATTACTACTTATTGCACTAATCAGTTGTCGACGATTTTTATAGTTTTCAGGTAATGTTACGTTGTTTTTATCACAATACTCATAAAGTTCATCCATGGACATATTGTCGAGTTCAACAGCTTGTATTGTATTTTTATCATTGATAAATTGATAATTGAGAATTACTGAATCAATGTACATTCCGCTACCGCCAACTAGAATTGGTAGTTTGTAACGATTCTGAATTTCCTTAATTTTTTCATAAGCGTACTTCTGGAATTCGTAAACTGAGTATTTCTCATTCGGCTCAATAAGGTCTATGCCCCATATTTTGACATCACCTAGATCATTAGAGTCTGGTTTTGCAGTTCCTATATCCATACCTTTATATACAGATCTAGAGTCGGCAGATATAAGCTCTCCATTAAATATATTGGCTGCTTCTATCGCTAAATCTGTCTTTCCGCTTCCCGTGGGACCAACAATAACTAGTAAGCTAATTTTGTACTTAGGCATTTCCTAGGTCGCTTAGGTATTCGGATAATTCTGTTAGGCTTACTTGTTCTTCTTTATCTTTATGTCTAATACTTACGCTATTAGAGTCCTTGTCTTTAGGGCCAACAATAAGTAGGACAGGAACTTTAAATGAGACTGCTTCCCTTATTTTCTTGCCTAACGACTCATTACGATCATCTGTTGTGAATCTGAGTTCGTTGTATTTCAAGGGACTCATTAGTAGTGTTCCGTTCAAAATATCCTGTACTCTATTGATGTAATCACCAATAGTATCATTTATAGTTAATATCCTAACTTGCTCGGGAGCAGACCAAAACGGAAACCAACCGCTGGTATGTTCTATAAATACGCTCATAAATCGCTCTATGGAGCCCAAAAGTGCACAATGTATCATTACAGGATGCTCAAATAAACCTTCTTTATTTGTATATACCAGGCTAAACCTTTCAGGCTGTACAAAATCTAGTTGTACCGTAGCGACTTGGTGCTCTCTTCCGATAGCATCAGTGGCCATGAAGTCTATTTTTGGACCATAAAATGCTGCTTCGCCATTTTGTTCAAAGTACTCAAGATTATTAGCCTCAACTGCATTTTTTAGTTGATTTTGAGCAGAAGTCCAGAGTTCAGATGCTCCCAGGTATTTATTAGACTCGTCTCTATATGATAATCTTACCCGGAGTTTCATTCCGATGGATCCATAAAGCTCTTTAGCACTTATGAGCAAGTTATTAATTTCATTGCCAATTTGCTCATTGGAGCAGAATACATGACTATCATCCTGTGTTATTGACCTTACCCTACTAAGACCTCCGAGTTCCCCGGTTTTTTCATCCCTATATACAGTGGTTGTCTCTAGGTACCTTACTGGAAGATCTTTGTAGCTTTTCGGGCTAGAAGCAAATATCTGCGTATGATGTGGGCAGTTCATTGGTTTCATGGTGAACTCGTCACTTGTTTCTTGACTAGTTACTAGAAATAGTTCGTCGCCAAACTTGGCCCAATGTCCGGAAGTTTCATATAACTCTTTCTTGGTTATGTGTGGAGTCCATACTTTCTCAAATCCATATCTCTGCCTTAACTGGTTTGAATAATTACTTAAAACATCTCTTAATATTGTTCCCCTGGGCGTAAATAGCGGTAAACCAACACCTACAAGGCTTGATACAGTATAAAGATCCAGTTCACGTCCTAATTTTCTATGATCCCTCAGCTTAGCCTGTTCTAGCCTCTCTAGGTATGCGTCAAGTTCCTGTTTACTATCAAATGCTACACCGTATATTCGTTGCATTTGAGGATTTGTATCCTTCCCTCTCCAGTAAGCTCCTGCTACCCGCATAAGCTTATATGAACCAACTTTTCCTGTAGATTCAACATGAGGACCTCTACATAAATCTACAAAGTCACCATTTTTGTAAAATGATACTGATTCAATGAGCGAATCACCCGTGGACTCAATACCTAATTCGTTTATATCCAAATCCTTAGCAATAGTAGTTCCAGACCTCTTTAAGTCATTCAACAATTCTTGTTTATATGGTTGCTTATTGGCAATAGCCCATTCAATCGCCTGATCTATTGGCATATCGAAATGTTCGAAAGTTTGGTTTTCGTTTATTATTTCTTGCATCTTGGTTTCGATCTTAGAGAAGTCTATGTCTGACAAATTATGCTCGCCAAGATCCACATCGTAATAAAAACCATCATCAACTACAGGTCCGACTCCAAATTTAGCATTTGGCCATATTTTATGTATAGATGCTGCCATAATGTGAGCTAGGCTATGGCGCATTGAGTGTAAGTTATTTTTATCTTCCATATACTAAATATTTTACCATGAAGATTGTAGTTCTCATCTGTTTTTGATAAAATATTGTAACTGGGTCCTTAGCTCATTTGGCTAGAGCACCACATTGACGTTGTGGAGGTGAGAGGTTCGAGCCCTCTAGGACCCACCATAAGTAATATATGACACTCCCTAACAGGGGTGTTTTTGTTTCCCACAATAAATGTGAACTTTTCCACGTAGTTTTTTATGGCGAAATCATAAATAAATACCAGCCATGATATACATACGTATACCCTGTTCTATTGACAAATTTTGACGTTTATGCTAATATGTACATATGGCTGAAAAACAACAAATTATCAGATCAATCACAACATATTCGAAACCATCAGAATTATCAAAGTTTTCCCTTTCTTTCGAATACGATAAAACTTACACTGAAGTTAAGCACCAGATTCACATTAGAAAAGATAAATCACTTTAAACTAGTTATAAGATACTAAAACACCTGACTCGATAGCGAGTCAGTTGTTTTTTATATCAATAATTCTCTTTTAGCGCGTTGATTTGTCTGTTACGTCGAATTTATCTAAATACTTACCTATAAATAATCTGCCCTGTGAATATAGAGCGGATGCTGCGCTGTAGCCTACAGCAGTGAATGGCATGAGAAACCACTGAGCTATCATCATTAGGTTACGAGACTTCTTATATCTTTCTGGTCTAGGTGGAAGCATTTTGAAAGACATGAATACGGTTATCATGAGGCCTGCTGTGGCTATTAGCTGAATATTGCTGATAATATCAGGTAATTGATGCGCTATAGGGTCCCTAAACGACTGTGGGTTCAAGATCAGAGGTAGCCATCCGCCAAAGGCTACTATAAGTGAGACACTGGCTAAAGTAACGTGTCCGTCAATCAATCTAAATAGTTGGCCTATGCTATCGAATAGTGGAACTTTCCTATCTTTTTGGAATATCCTAACAGCAACGTATGGGACATCCGATGCACCATAAGCCCACCGTCTAAGTTGTACAAATTGCGCTTTAAGAGTCTTCATATAGGTGTCTGCTAGGACAGCGTCTTGATATATGGGTATATAAAGAGGTAATACCGAGTAATTACCATTGAAGTGGAAATAGCTTCTCCAGTACTGATGTCCGTCTTCTACGATAGACCTCTTACTCCAGAAGTTCATCTCTACTAATGCATCCATGGGTTGAGAATGTGAGGCAAAATTTCTAAGTGTGTGAGGCCTCATTGAACTAATAATATTCCAAAATGAGTTTCCTGTTGCTATTACACGCATTGGCGCTGGAGCATCCCAAATATTATTAAAGAATAAACTAACTGGCTGATAAGAAAGGTTTTTTCTGTCCTCGTGAACTATATATTCATATGTTACATAGTCAAAGTAGTATTTATGAGGCCTATTGTCACTGTCTAGTGTAGTTATTATGATATCTGAATATGCGATGCCCTCTTTAGAAGCCAAGTCTCTTAAGTATTCGCCGGCGTAAGTAATATTTGCACCCTTACCAACAACCTCGTCCGGAAGATCCTTAGGATGTTTTACAAGATGGAAAGAATGGAACTTATCTCCAAACTCCTTTTTTAAACGATTCACAGTGACTTCAATTGCCTCTCCTCCGCGCTCTTCATAGGCGATGGTTAGGATTATTCTCTTTAGATCTGCACTTGATGCAGCAACTGATTTAAGAGTTGGCTCTAAAATGTCGTATGATTCGTTATATGTTGCTACTATAACTGCGTTGTAAATATTAGTGGGTTTGGGAAATGTATCTTTAGAATTAACTATGTGTTTTAGGTTGCCTATGTGATCCTTGTAGGCAAAGGCATCGGATCTGATATTTTTTTGATGTTCATATGAGACAATGGGATCTTCTAGATCCATAAGTCTTTTATGCCAGTCAATTTTTTCTGCTTTCATTAGTCTGTTGTGCCCTATGATAGTATGCGCTGCAATTCCAACGGCCTTAACTATAAGAGTAACTATTATGAAAAAAAGATATATTGCAGCTAGTAAAGGACTAAGGAAAGACAAAAGACACATCATAATTAATGAGCCGTAACTTAGAATTGCTGGAAGCATTTCAAAAAATCGATATTTTTTAGTTCTTTTTCCAATTGGTAGTTCAGGACTCATATATTTATAATGGTGACCATACGTTAATTACTAAGCTAGCATTTATGAGTACAAATAATATAATAACTATACCAGTCCAAGCAACAATCTGCGCTATAGGTTTTGAAACCTTTTCGAACATCATCTGAGCAATAAGAATATGGAGGATTGCTACGCTAGCAATCATAGCTACAAAACTCTCTTGATTAAACCAGAACGATCTATAAAGATGAGTAGATCCGAATGCCGTATAGTGAGATACTAGTTGAAGCTCGCTAGGCTTTACGCTAAGAATTACATAAGCAATACTAGCCGTCGAGAGTATAAGTATAGCCACGTACAAAGAGAACATTCCTCTGTCTTCTAGAAGAGTTCTGGAAATAATTTTAATTTTATTTATTTGTTCTTTCATATATATGGAGCCGCTATCCGGGATCGAACCGGAGACCTACGCTTTACGAAAGCGCCGCTCTACCATCTGAGCTATAGCGGCACACTTACCTAGCGCATTAAGTATAGCAATTATTTAGATAAAAATAAACGAATAACAGGTATTAATCTTGCGAAAAACGTAAAAAACTGCTATCATTACGTAAGCAAAAATGTGGGCTCGTAGTGAAGGGGTTATCACGCCTCCCTGTCACGGAGGAGATCGCCGGTTCAAATCCGGTCGAGCCCGCCAATTTGCCACATACTACACTCCCGTCGGGAGTGTTTTTATTTATTATACTTGTCAGTTGCGTACTGCCAGTTGGCAACACTCCACCAAGATTTGACGTAGTCATCCCTTTTATTTTTGTAGTCCAAGTAATATGCATGCTCCCAGACGTCTAATCCTAAAATCGGCTCAGCAAAACCGTGCATCAACGGATTTTCTTGATTTGGAGTTGTTACGATTGATAAATCTGGTTGTAGCCACGCCCAGCCACTACCGAACACGCCAAGTGCTTTAGCACTAAATTCATCAATAAACTGTTGGAATGATCCATACTTGGAGTTTATATCATCAAGTAGTCTTCCTGTTGGTTGTTGATTTGGATTTGCAGACATAGAATTCCAAAATATTGAATGGTTGAAATGTCCACCGCCAAAATTAATGATCTGTTGTCTAATAGAATCAGGTAAATCGTTTGTACTTCGCACCAATTCTATTAAATTATCTGCTAACTGAATCTCAGATTTCTGAATAGTGGCGTTCAACTTATCTACATAGGTTTGATGGTGCTTAGAGTGGTGTAAAAACATAATATCTTTACTTATGTAAGGACCAAGGTCTTCATAACCGTAATCTAGTTTTGGTAATTCATACAATTGATTTTTCATATACCCTCCTAAGGCATGCTTATGTAATACTGAACTTTATCGCTTTTCTCTAGCTGCGTAACCGTGTCTTCAAATGTTTTGAGTGTAACCTTTATATACTGGAAATTTACTTGGTCTGTATTGCTGTCTAAAAGTTTTATGAAGTAATATCCATCGCCTCCTATCGGAGTAATGACATCCGATAATTGTCCGTTCGATAACTTTGCTGCTGCTTCTGTTATTCCACCGTCGCTATTTGATCTAGGGACCCATCCAGCATCTACGTATTCGACTTTTCTTGGTGCAGTTTTATTATATGAGTCCACTATTGATGCTAGGCTGGCAGTATTGCCCGCTAAAGACTTACTAAAATCCTTTGATATCGATAAGGCCTCGTCGTCTACAGCGTATGCTACAGCCTGACGGAGTAATATGTTCTCTATGGCATATCTATATTCTTCAGAAGTCCAATCGTAATAATCTAAGATTACTGCGTTATAGGTCTGAACAGAAACTTCACCTGCACTTGATTGACGCTGTTGTTTCAAAAAATTATCTACAGTTTCTTTATCGACTTTAATATTTTTAGTGGAAGCAACTTTTCTTGCATATGCATTCATCAAAGCTTCATGCATTGCCTGAGTCTGGAAGTAGCTCATTTGTGCTTTTCCGTCTTCATTGTTAAGATCTAGCTTTTCAATATTTTCTAGGTAAAAAATTGAAGATCTATATTTCATAAGGTAATCTTGGTACAGTACTAGTTCTCCGTCAATCACTGCAACAGGCAGTTGAGCAACTTTTGTCACGCGATAGAAAAATCCATTAGTAGACTTTAGGGGATATAGTTGCCACCAAGTAATTACTCCAAATACAGCTATTACAAGAGATGCGATTATTACTGCGTTGTACACCAGTTTGTGCTTTGCGTACTGCATAGGGTATTTAAATTTGCGACCCCCTGCAAGAACATTCTCGCGATGAGCCTCGACATTTTCGTTTGTTATACGAAGAGGTAGTACCTCATTCTTTCGACTAATTTTTTTGAAAATTTTCTTTGAGTTATTCTTTATCTTGGACAACATCGTTTAACGCATTCTGTAATTTATTATATATTTTTTCTGGGTGTTCGACATTATTGATAATCAAATCTCCGACAAAAGTCTGAATCACTATCGTACCAAATTTGAAAATTTCACCACTGAATCCAGGAATATTATAGCTTATGTTCTGTATCTTAGATAGTTGTAGTTCGATTACGTCTTTACCGAAAAAACCTTTTTGAGTTATCTGTCTTATTCTCTGATCTGTAACTATATAGATAGTGAAATACCAAAGTATATAGTGATAGAAAAACAAAATGAGTCCTAGTCCGAATCCGAACAGTGGCAATAAAAATAACTCCAGATTATCTTGCCAGATGAGTGGAGGTATCGCTGTGATTAAAAGTGGTACAAGAAGTAGATAAAAACCCTTACGCATAGAAATAATGTGTCTTCTGAACACAAAAAGTATCTTTTCGTTAGGTCTCTGACCTTCGAAATCTAGCACGTGCTTAGGTTCGTTTTGTGAGTTTTTTTTATTCATATATTTGGTACCCCGGGCAGGAGTTGAACCTACAACCTTATCCTTAGGACGGATCTGCTCTATCCAGTTGAGCTACCGAGGCCTACCCCCACTAATTATAGCACGCGAACTGTAGTTTAATTTGTATATTTCTGATGAACGGTTTCGTAAGTATAAATTTCGGAATCACTAAACCAATGTGAAATTTCTTGTATTGCTTCGTCTGAATCACCACTTGCGTGAATCAAATTTGGTATACCTATAGATTTGCTATCCGCATAGCCAAAACTCATGTGAGAATAATCGCCTCTTATTGTTCCGGGAAGCGCAGACTTAGGCTCGGTAGTACCCACAAGCTTACGAACTAATGAAACGGCCTCTACTCCCTCAAGAACCATAGCAATTACAGGTCCTTTAATCATAAGTTCAAGTGCAACATCAAACTTTTCCTGGCCTCTTCTTGTAATCATCTTGCCGATATGTTCATAGTGAGTGTGGAAATGTTGCTTATCGGGTGCGACCATTTTAGTAGCAACAATTTTTAATCCGACTCTTTCAAAGCGTGTCAAAATCTCACCAACTATGCCTCTTTGTACACTGTCGGGTTTGAACAAAATAAGTGTTCGTTCTAAATTATTCATGGCTCTCCTATCTGTTAAAACTTAAATAGATCAACACGACTCCTGCTATAACTATACGATACCATCCAAAAACAGCAAGACCCTTCTTAGATAAGAACTGTAGCATAAATTTGATTGCTATCATGCCGGTTACAAATGCAAAAATATTTGAGAGAATAACAGTGCCAAGATTATTCAACAAATATTCGCTGTCTTTGACTAATAACTTCAAGCCTACACCCAACATTATAGGTACTGATGCTAGAAAGCTGTATTCTGCTGCAGTCACTGAATTAAGTCCAAGTAGCCTCCCGGCTATAATGGTAGACCCAGATCTAGAAACTCCCGGGATAAGAGCGAATACCTGAATCAATCCAATGGCTAAAGAATGTCTAGCCGTTATTTGCTCTATTCCAGAAATTTTATTAAATCTAGTTATCTTATCTACAAAGATCATTAACAAACCTACAACAACAAGAGCGGTCAGCACTACGTATACGTCTGAGAAAAACGAGCTACCTTCTATAAGACTTGCTAGTAGATAGCCTGCTGCGCCGGCAGGTGCCGCAGTTATTATGAGGTTGGTTGCTAGTTTATAATTCTTTTTTACAAATACATCTCCTATAATTTCTGCTATCTTCTTTCTGAAGAAGTAGATCAATGCGAACATTGTACCGAAGTTAATATATTCAATAAACATATGGTCAGGATTTAGATTCATCACCGACTGGAACAGAACTAGATGTCCTGAACTACTGACCGGAATAAACTCCGTTATGCCCTGTACTATTCCAAGTAATATTGTTTCGACGTAATTCATTAGCTTTATTATACACTCATATCAATTTTTGAGGTATGCTTATATTATGTATATTTCAGAACTCATAATGGATTACATTGAATACCTAGAGGTTGAGCGCGGACGATCTTCGAAAACTGCCGAAAATTACCATCTATATCTTGAAAGATTTATTGAATTTAGTGGTGATCTAACTTCAGATAAAATAACGGCAGATATTGTAAGAAAGTACAGACTTTGGCTTAATAGATACAAGAATGATCAGAACCTAGCTCTTATTACCCAATATTATCATCTGGTGGCCCTCAGGGGTTTTTTGGCATACATTTCAAAGAGAGGTATTCAAAGCTTAACACCTGAAAAAATAGAATTGCCAAAGATTGTCAGAAAACAAGTTTCTTTTCTAGACCACGATGAAGTGTTGAGACTACTAGATACATTCGATACTTCCAAGTTGCCTGGGCTTAGAGATAAAGCACTGATTGAACTGTTATTTTCCAGTGGGCTACGTGTTTCTGAGCTAACCTCTTTAAATAAAGACCACGTAAATACCAAACGAAGAGAGTTCACAGTCAGAGGAAAAGGTCAAAAAGATAGACCAGTATTCATAAGTGAAAAAGCAGCTGAAATGGTTGAAGAATACTTAGCAAAAAGAACTGATAATCTTGATCCCCTATTTATAAGTTATAGTCGAAACGTAAGTTCATCGAATGATGGTAGTTACCGCAGACTAAGTCCACGCAGTGTACAAAGAATGATTGAAAAACACTCAAAACTAGCTGGCATCACCAAGCACATTAGTCCACATACATTGAGACACAGCTTTGCAACTGACTTGCTTATGAACGGCGCTGATATTAGAAGCGTTCAAGCCATGTTGGGACATAGTAACATAAGCACCACTCAGGTTTATACACACGTAACCGATAAACACTTAAAAGATATATACGATCAATTTCATAGCGAGCAGCGCTAAGGCGTACAATTATTTTTGTAATCGCCTGTTTGGTCGGTTACACTAAAATTCTTGCAAAAGTTGTCAGTCACTTCTATTTCAGAGCTAGGGTAAGGATAGGCATCTACGATTTCTAGCCTAGACTGGACTCTACGGAATAAGCTATTTGCACGGCCAGTTGAATCAACCTGAGGTTGAATATTATTAAATTTTACAAGTGTCGTATCATTATACAGAGTAACCCTGTAATTTGCTGAGTTGTATAAAGTTTTTAGCTCTAATAGAGCCCGGCGACTATTCAAATCTCCTTTAATAGGATTTGGCAATGGTAATGTTATGCTACATGCATAACCGCCAGATGTCAATGTTGGTGAGCATTTCACCGTGTATGGTTTTTTAGTAGCAGTTTGTGGTACATCCCAAGTGAAATTTACGTTAGTATCAGCAACTCCGCTTACCGGATATAGGAATAGACTTGAATTTGTAGAGTTATTGTTCATATCATCGGCATTGAAAGAAGCACCCACCTGGATTAGATGAGCTCTCATAACCGGAGGTTTAGTTGTTCCGTAAGCTTCAACAGTTGGAAGCTTAGTAAAACTCGGGTCCAGAGCGACAGCAGTAGTGTTGTTAGGTAAGTCTTTGGTACTAAACCATTCAATTTTGACGTTATTGAAAGCGCCGACACCAACTAGTGGTATGACCTTTGCCTCATCAGCCGTTAATTTACCTACAAAATCAGATGTATTTCTTGTGATGGTTACACAAGTATAGGCTTGGTCTAGTGCCGAAGCTGCGTCTCCAGTCTTTTGCTGAATTTTCACTTCACCCTCTGAGACTACTGCTATGTCAGATACAGGGTCGTTGCAAATAGCTGAATCTATTTTATTTGTTGCATTTGTACAATCACCAACATTATCTGAAGAACAGACTGTATTAAGTCGTACCAATGCTCTTTTTGCATCCTCAACTCCAGCTTGTGCAGAGTCATAGGCACTTTGAGATAAATTTTGAGCAGAGGCTGCCTGTTGATCTCTGATTGCTATTCTTACAAAACCAACCACCAAAACAGTAATAAGAAGACTGAAAAATATTACTACGAAAAGCGATACTGCGCCCCTTCTGTAAATATTTAGTTTTATATTTTTCATTAATTTGTAGAACTTCCTGTTATTAAGTTTATAGTATAAGTTTGAACTGTACAATACGTTAAGTTTGATCCTTCAACGCCTGGAGCCAGGCATGATAAGTAATCGCTACTCAATTCGGAAGCTTTGTTTGTGCCTATTGTAAAAGAAAAATAGTAGGCTCTGCTATTTGTTACGGCATCATAGCTACTGTCTTTTGAACTGACAGTAAATGATTGAATTGCTAGCTCTCTATCTCCTACAGTCAACATTTCAGTTGCATTGTCATCAATAATAGAAGATTCAGGATCAGAACAGTATGTTCCGCCAGAATCTATAACTTTCGCGAATCTAATCGGCGAATTTGAAGTAACATATTTATTATTTTTTACACTTGAGTTGTTCAAGGATTTACCGTAATTCCATACATAACTGTATGTTCCTGTACATAGTCTACCTCCGATATTATCATGGATATATCTGTCTGTAATATTAAAAGTTATCCCCGAATTGATTGTACGTTGTAGTTCTGATATTATATTCCTTCCTGCTTGATTTAATGATTTTATTGTGAGTCCGCGATTGTATGTTTGGCCAAGCTGAATAGTGGTAGTAGCTATTGAGATAAGTAAAACGGATACAAAAGCTAATGCTAGAGTAAGCTCTATCAATGTGAATCCTTTTTTACTGTATTGGATCATAAAGCCTCACGATAGTTCCTAAAGTGTGGGGAAGTTTTTGACCCACTGTTGACCAACAAGCTCTTATATGAAAATCGATGTAGCCTGCGTATGGCTTAGTGACTCGTACACCTTCAATCCAAATACCCTCGGCTGCGCTTAATTGGTCTGAGTAATCGTATGTTAATTTTGCACTAGTGACTGATTTTTTAAGGATTTTAGATGTGGTATTTATCAAGGAATTTTTAGTGTCTATTATAAAGCTAGCTTCAGTTGCACTAGGGCACTCATTATTTATTAGACCGAAAGTAGCTGGGCTTTCAAGATTTCCAGATTTTACATAATCTATGACTTTTTTCCATTCGGCTGCAGCTCCGGTAGAAGCTGGTGCTGTAATGTAAGCATTGTGTAGGAATCTGAGAGAATTCGCTTGTGAATCTATCTCGTTTCTCACAAGATTAACTTCGAAGTCACCCATTGTAGTCGAAAGGCTCATATTCATAAGACTTTGAGCACCTATGGCTACTATACTGAAAATAGAAATTGCTAATACAACTTCAACTATGGTATCCCCTCTTTTACCTAACGTTATCATGGACAAACCCCTGAAGAATCAGTAATCATAGAAACTCCTGAAGAGCTAGATGCATTTGCATTAATAAGAACTCCTAACTTACCAGAAATTGCAATTGGAGATGTGGAAACAACGCAAATCTCAAGAGAATTACTTAATGATGATGAATTTAGAAGATTACCATTGCTATTCAAGCTAGCGTCTTTTGATGATGGTTGTATGAAAGTCAATATGGTACCACTCAGAGGAGATCTAATTATCAGAACAGTTATGTTTGATTGTGACTTTGATTTATCGACCATACTAGTACTCCATTCCAAATTATATTTTTCAACAAGACTATCGATTTTTGTTAGTGTGTAATTTTTTATTGCACTATAATCATCAGAACTTGTAGATGTCCCGGATTTAAAACCTACAACTGGATAACTTTCAAGCGATTGTCCATTATTACTTGATGTTAAATATCTTCCCATCAGAACACAATTGCTTTGACCTCTATTTATAGTCCCTACAGCGTTGAAAGTCACAGAACCATTTGTGCAACTTATATTAGTTAAAATTTCGTTTTTTACATTAAGAGTTTGCGAGTACTGGCTTTGAATGAAAGACTGTAAAGAATCGACTGCATCTTTGTATCTTTGCAAGTTAAGTCCGATTCCGGTACTTGCAAGTATTCCAGCAATCATTAAGCCAGTAATTGCTAAAAATAACACTACTTCGATTATTGTAAAGCCTTTTTTATATGCCTTCATTTATAGTGTAATTATAACATAAGCAAAACTATTATAAGTATAGTAAACTAGCTGCGATTTGATCGCCGTAAATAAATGCTATGAAAAAACCTGCTATAAACAAAGGTCCGAAAGGTACAGGCTGATTACGATTGAGTTTTTTAGTAATTAGGCCAGGAAGAACCATAACAGTACCTATCAAGTTTGCTGCAAAAATAGCAACGAATGCCTGAGTCCAATCACCGAGCAACAGGCCTAGAGCCAAGCCTAGTTCAACATCACCAAATCCAATCCATTTACCTTTCGAAAACAAATATATTACCAAATACAGTCCGCTAAGTATAACTATAGATATTATAAGTGATGTTATGGCAGAACCAGCGAAATGATTATCTGCAAGTCGCGCTACAGCCCAAACAGCACTTAAACCTATGATTATATACATTAATAGAGTTGGTATCTCAGACCACTTAGAGTCGTAGCCCCCGATGATTATTAGCCCAACTCCAATAACTAACCATAGCGAGAATCTTAATGCTTCAGGAAAACTATTAATAGCATAAGGCCAAAAATAATAAGACATCACAAAGAAAGCCGCTGTTATAATCTCTATGGTAATTTCGAATTTACCTATTGGCTTGCGACAATACCTACACTTACCTCCAAGACTAATCCAGCTTACAATAGGTATGAGATCAATTGCAGACAGTTGATGTTTACAATGGAGACAAATAGACCTATCGTTTTTTACAGTTACTCTAGAAAGTGATTCAAGTTTATCGTATTCTTTCTTACTGAAAAACTGATGACTATCTTTCTGACGTTTAAGATCTTTTGCCCTTAGACGCCAAATGGTAGCTCCTGAGAAGCTACCAATGACAGATCCTATGATTGCTAAGAAGATAATGTTTACAATGTCCATTTATCTATTATAGCACTCTGAGTTATCTATATGCTTTGGCAATAAGCTGCGTTACCGCCTTCTAAAAGAGTAACAACAGCTGCGTTAGCTGCGGTGCCTAAAACAACTGATATTTGAGTATTATCAGTAGACTTAAGTGCTCCACATTTAGCAGGATAATATATTTTAATTTTACCTATTTCTGCTTGTTTATCTCCAGTAGCTGTAATTGTATTTACACTGTCAATAGTGCTATTAGTGCTTATAGTTCCAGCATAGCTTCCTATATTAGTAGTTGATGCACCGGTAAGTGTACCTGAATTGTTCCCAGCGTAGCTCACTAATGCAGTAGAAACCCTAGCTACATCATTCTTTCGGGCTGTGTCACGTTGTGATGCCTGTAATGCAGGTACAGCCAAAAATACTAGCAAGAAGATTATACTGGCAATCGCCAATACCAATACAACTTCGATTATGGTAAATCCGCTACCTTTTCGATTTAAATTTATACTCATTATTCCACCCTTTCGTATTTAAAAATACATTTTATCTTGTACTAATGATATTACATTGTGTTTATGTTTTTGTCTAGTACTTTTTTTGACTTTTTTTGACTTTTTTTTAAAAATTAACACTGCTTACTAAACTATAGACCGGTAGCAAAATTGCCGCCACCATAATTCCTGCAAATCCTGCCATTACTACCATTAGTACGGGTTCGATTAAGGTAGATATGTTTTTTATTTGTTGGTCTAGTTCGTTTTCATAAACATCTGCAACCTTTCCCATCATTTCGTCAATTTTACCTGATTGTTCGCCAATTTTGATCATTTGTGGAACAAGTCTAGAAAATGTATCTTCTCCCTCTAGCGCACTGGAAAGAGCCTTACCTCCTCTGACTTTTTCTGCTGCACGTTTTATTGCTTGCTCAATGTGTACATTATTGATTGCTTTAGAAGATATAGTTAACATGTCAAGCATACTCACACCACTTGCTAATAGCGTCTGTCCGGTTCGGCTAAATCTTGACATGTATAGTTTTTCAAAAAGATTCTTTATCAGAGGAGTTTTTAGCTTGATTTTATCTTTCAATTTAATACCTGGTGGAGTTTTTCTGTATCTATTTATAAATACTATAAGGAATGTTATTACTAGCAATGCTATCCACCAAAATTGTGTTAATCCAGATGCTAAATTGACCATTAACTGACTAATAAAAGGTAGTTCTTTGTGCATGTCTTTATAGAGTGTTTGTATCTGGGGAACTACTGAAAGAAGCATAAATCCCATAACTCCAAAAATAACCACAAGGACAATTAATGGGTAAGCCATAGCTCCTCGAATTTTGGATATTGCAGCCGCATCTTTCTCTTGCTGTAATGTAAGTCTATTTAAAGCGGTGTCGAGAGTTCCTGAGGCTTCACCTGCAGCTACCAATGAAACAAATACTTCGTTAAACATATCTGGATAAGCTGCAAATGACTCAGATAATGATTTACCACCTTCAATGGAACTCATAATTTCGCCGATTATATTTTGTAGTTTTTTATTTTCAGTTTGGTCATATACAGTATGGAAACTCTGTATTAGTGGAAGTCCTGCACCCACTAGTGTAGATAATTGACGTATAAAAACTATTTTTTCTTTTGTTGATATTCGACCACTTATTGATGCTATGATATTAGTTTTACCTTTGACTTCAACGATTTTCAGTGGCGTGAAGCCTTGTTTGATAAGTAGACGGCCTGCAGATGACTCTGAATCAGCCTGTATTGTAGACTTAACTATTTTGTTAGTGGCTTGATCTCTTGCCTGATAGCTAAATTTTTTCATTACTATCCCCTAATTAACCTGTCAAATTCAGTTAAATCTACAGAGTATTCTCTAGCGTTGTCGTAAGTTATAGTACCAGACTTCACTAGGCCAGCGAGAGTTCTATCCATAGTTTGCATACCTTGGTCAGAGCTAGTTTGAATCACAGCATCTAGTTGATGAGTTTTGCCTTCGCGAATAATATTTCTGACTGCAGAATTTGCAATCATAATTTCGGCTGCAGGCACACGACCGCCACCAATTGCAGGAATCAGACGTTGAGAACAGATCGCCATCAATATACTAGCTAGCTGTGTACGAATTTGGGATTGTTGGTGAGGCGGAAATACATCAATCATACGATCGATAGATTGTGCTGCACTGTTTGTATGAAGCGTAGCAAAAACCAAGTGGCCTGTTTCTGCAATAGTAATAGCAGCACTGATAGTCTCAAGGTCTCGCATCTCACCAATCATAACTACATCAGGGTCTTGCCTAAGGCTCGAACGAAGAGCTGCACTAAAGCTATACGTGTCGTAATGAACTTCACGTTGCACAATTACGGATTTTTTGGATCTGTGAGTGAACTCGATTGGATCTTCAATTGTAATTATATGCGCAGAACGCTCTGAGTTTATCTTGTCTACCAATGCTGCTAGTGTCGTGGATTTACCGCTACCGGTAGGTCCAGTAATAAGTACTAATCCTCTTGGATAATCTGCAAAATTTGACAATACATTAGGTAAAGATAGTTCACTTACGGTCTTTATTTCGTTCGGAACAAGTCGCAAAGCTGCTGCTAAATTTCCACGTTCATGATATGCATTTACGCGAAATCGTCCAAGTGTACCAAACGCAAAGCTAAAGTCAAATTCTTTATCTTTTAGTAAGATTTGTTTCTGATCTTCATCTAAAATAGCAAATAGTAAAGCTTCAACCTTTGCTTCGTCTAACGCATCATAGCCCGGGATTGGAACGAGTGTTCCGTCAATCCTTAACATAGGAGGAATACCGACCTGCAAATGTAAGTCTGAAGAGTGCTTCCTAAAAACTTCCTCGAGCATTAATTCTATTTTGATTTCTTGATTATTCATTTCATATCCCCTTACGTCATGTCGGTTGTTACGCGATTTACCTCTTCAATAGTAGTTAACCCTTGCAATATCTTCAGGTATCCATCTTGTCTCATTGTTATCATTCCTTGAGAAATTGCCATCTTTTCAATCTCTGCTGAAGTAGACCTGGCTACAATCATATTTTGAATGTCTATATTGACATCCATTACTTCGTAGACACCCGCTCGTCCAAGGTATCCTTTTGGCGACTGAGGACTATCTTTGCCCCTAGTTAAAGTATATGCGCTTTGAGTGCTTAGTGGCAAGTCTTTGTAGCCTAAATCTTGAGAATATGCCACTACATCTTCTGGAGTTTTAGGCAAAAGGTGTCCTATTGTTGCTTGGATGTTTTGAGTTTCAATTGAGCTGGATTGATAAGTTTCACGATTTATAGAATTTTTTCTTACAAGCCTCTGACCGATAATTGTATTGACTGTACTTGCAATCAGGAAAGGTTCAATACCCATGTCTAGGAGCCTAGGTAAAACACCCGCTGCACTGTTTGTGTGAAGAGTACTAAAAACTAAGTGACCAGTAAGGGCAGCCTGTACAGCTAAGTTAGCCGTTTCTTTGTCGCGGATCTCCCCAACCATTACTATATCTGGATCTTGACGAAGAATCGATCTTAAACCTGTGGCAAATGTCAGACCAACTTCGGAGTTAACCTGAATTTGATTCACTCCGTCCATTTTATATTCAACAGGATCTTCTAGCGTTACAATATTGACCATGTCATTTTTAATTTCTTTTATTAGTGCATATAATGTTGTGGATTTACCACTACCAGTGGGTCCTGAAGTAACAATCATTCCATTAGGTCTTTTTGTTCCTTTACGTATAGCTCTTAGCGATCTACCAGCAAAGCCCATTTGCTCAAGATCAAAAGAATTACCCGTTTTATCTAATAATCGTATAACAACTTGCTCACCCCAGACTACAGGACTTACGGCGATACGTAGATCGACTTCTTTACTGGCTACACTGACAGCAAACTGGCCGTCTTGTGGTATTCGATGTTCGTCAATTTTAAGATTTGAAAGAATTTTAATACGACTAATTAGAGCTGGTTCGATACTCTTTGGAAGCTGCATTACTTCACGCAATACTCCGTCAATGCGAGTACGAATCTTTAGTGATTTCTCGAGAGGCTCAATATGGATATCACTTGCCCTACTTTTTACTGCGTATTCAAGTATTGTACTAAGCGCTTTAGATATTGGTGAGTCTTGAACGATTGTTTTAACTTTTTTATTGGTATCACTAATAGCTTCAGCTTGTGAAATCTCAGCTGCCTCACCAACGCTAGAAAGATCTGTCTTATATTGTTCAAGTATGTGTCTGACCCCAGCTTCAGATGCCATAAAAACTTTTATAGGTCTTTGTATCATGTTTGCCAAATAGTCAACTGCTTGCACGTTGTTGCCGTCAATCATAGCAACTGCAAGACGATTTTGAACTTCTGCAAGTGGTACTGCCATGAATCTTTCTGCAGTATCTACAGGGAGTAGCGACAATATGTTCTGATTGATATTGGTCTTAGTAAGATTGATGTAAGGAACACCTGATAGATGGGCTATGGCGTGAGTTAAAAGTTCGTCATCGATTATTAATTTATCAGTTAAGATTGCAAAAAGTGGCTCCTTGCTTACTTCAGATTCAGCTTGGGTTTGTTTGATAATATTATCGGAAACTAAACCTTCTTCGATTAACAAATCGACTAGCTTGTCTTGTAATTCCTGAGTAAGTAGTGCCATCTGCTTTTACTGGCTTACGCCATTTTCTTCAATAGTTATTTGTACTGAGGGATTTATAGATTTTTTATTAAAAATATTCGGATCTGGTTCAACTATATCGGATTTTATAATTTCTGATTTTTTTATTTCGACTTTTTCAGCTGTAATATTAGTAAGAAAGTAGTTCGTAATAAAATAAGAAGAAGTTACTGCTATTGCTACGATTACAATAATTGTTGTTATGTCATTTTTTTTCATTATTATGTCTTTTCCGTTGTAACCTTAAATACCCTTGCAGGTTGATAATATGCCTGACCTGAAACAACCATAGACTGTATTGTTCCATTGCTCTCGATTGACAGAGATGATGTATCAATAACTCTTATAGAACTTTCAATTCGCTTCAAAAGTTCAACTAGACTTGTGGTTGAACCTTTTACTGCAAAAGTGTATTTAATAGGACGTAGGTCTGAAGAATTCGAAGAGTTTGTGCTACTAGAGACTGAGTTGGTATTAGTAGTTGCTGTATTTTGAGACTCCAATCCGCTGATGGGTGTAATGCTCAGTGATTCTATGGTTATATCTCCCCCTGGTAATAATTTCTGCTGAAAAGAAGCACCTAGAGCTAGCGAGTTACCCTCTGATGGCAATGCGTCTAATACGACCTGCAAGGCTTCGTCAGTTGGATTTGCCTTACTGTCAATTAAATTTTGATTGCTGTTTAAAGCACGTACAGCATTTTGTAGATCCGGAATGGCCTTATTATTGTTTTGTAATATTTTGAGTGTTGAAGTCTTTTTACCAATAGTGTCATTTACCGAAACAATTCTTTGAATCAAAATAGATGATACTACTACTGCAAAACTCAGTACTATTGATGCAACTACAACCCAAACGAACATATTCTTACCGGCCTTTGAAATTAGGGTTCTTTTTCTTAAGGATGTATTTTTATCAGCCACAATTATTGACCTCCCGAAATTGAAGTTGCTTTATCTGAGAAAAGGCTTGTAGGTACTCCGAGATATGAATCACTTGCGTTACCAGTTCTAACTATTGTTATGTGGACATCTGAAATTGACGGTTCGAGCAAAATTGTGTTGTAGTTGAAAACGATAGTAAATGTAAGTACCCTCTTTCCGTTAGAATCTATTCCGTAGCTAGTTTCAGGCAAAGATACAACAGAAGCTAGAGGAACTTTAGTAGTTACTGAAGCATCCGAAGATTGTTTATATTCTATTTGAGCGTTTATGAGTGTTTTCTTGAAGGTATCATATGATTGATAAGATTCAGTTTGTCCATTGATTTGTAAAGTGCCTTGAGTTTGATCCATAATTATTCCAGAATAAGAAACGTTTTTATTGCCAGATATTTTGAGTGTTGTTATCATGTCAAAAACTCTAGAGTTAATCTTTTTTTTGCTATTAACTTCGGATATGGATTTTAGTTGATTTTGAATAGTTAATATCTTCGTCAGATCAGTTACATCATTTAATTTTTTTTCTTCTGCTGCGATGTCTTGATCAGTTTTAGTATTCACCAGTGACTGCACAATAAATGAATAAGTACCTAGAGAAAACACAGATGCTAATGAGACAATCATTAAAATGATAGAAATTTTAATAACTTTTGATTTTGTTTCTTGAGTTTTGATAAGTTGAAGCTTAACATCAGGTATTAAATTTATTTGAATCATTTTTCAAACCTCTTAGCTAAACCAATAACTGCTGCAAATTCGGAAGATACTAGTGATAACTTTGATTTAGTTTCAGCAGTAACATTAATTCCCTGCCAAGGGTTACCAGCTGAGCATGCTAAACCTGTCTTCGCAGTAATATATTCAGGTAACTGAGGAATAACTGCTGCATATCCAGAAAGTATAATACCATTAACTTTTATAGAAGGATACCGAGTTTGAAAAAATTTTATCGATTTAGTAAGTTCAGTCGCGAATGAATCTAGTGATGATTCTATAGCATGAAATACGTGTCCTTCCAGCTTATCACTAGCCAATCCAAACTTTAGGATGAACTGTCTAGCTTGAGTCTCTTGTACGTTTAAATTTTGTACGGCAGACTTGACAAAGGACCTGATGCCAGTTGGAATACTTCTTACTAATCTAGGCGTGTCTTGATATGTTATGGCCAGGTCGGTCGAAACTTCACCTATGTCAATTGTTAGACGAGCGTCTGTGATCCCGTCAGGGATTAGAGATCTCAAAATTGCTAAACCTTCTGGTTCAGACGCAAGCACATTAAACCCAAGTGATTCAATGAACTCCATTTTATCTTCTGTGTATGTATTAGCTACGCTTGACACTAAGACCTCGATTTGTTTTTCATCACGTAAAGACTTGCCTAATATTGCGAAATCGTATTTTGATTCATTAAGAGGCATGGGAATATACTGATCTATTTGATATTTTATAGTATTACGAAGCTCTGCTTCCGGCATGAAAGGCATGTCTATGACTGTAGTAAATGTTTTACTTGATGAAAGGCCAATAACAACGTCCTTTGTTTTGATGCCGCTTTGGCCAACTGCAGTCATGATGGCTTCGCCAAGACGCCTTTGGCCTTCTACTGTATCGACTTTAAGAGTTTTATCATCTATTGATGCATAGCCGTAGTGATCTAAATTCCAAGAATTGCCAGTTAAACCTGGGCTGAGCTGCACCACACGTACGGCATTTGTACCGATATCTAGTGCAAAGAAATCCCCACTGCCTTTTATGATTCCCATATGAGCTTATTATACATAAGCAAAACGTTTTAGTCCAATAATTTTACAGATTATTATAATCTTGGTGGAAGTTCGGTAACGTAGGTACTTCTCCATCTATTGTCACCTGCAGACCTGTTGTACATCCATAGATAGGCGTCTGCACGAAGATTAAATATTTCTGCAGGAATACCCGATTCATCTTTAGGGTCAGAACCATATGTTCTGTATAAGTATAGCTCTTTAGCAACAACAGGACCATTAACAGTTAGTTGATTGTCACATGAGTTAACAGTCAAAGCATTAGGTCTTGCTCCATTAATAGTACATGTATCTATGCTTCCTGAAGGAGCCAATAACCATGCATCAATATTAGAAACCGATTCGTCAATTTTAATACTTTTTGCGATTATTACCACTTGTGGTAATTGGGATAAACTTGTGTAATTACCTGTAGCTATATAGATGTCGTCATTGATAACAACGTCAGTATTAGGTGCGTTTATAATTATAGATTTATCTATAGCTTTATTCGATGTAAGGCTTAAGCTTTTATTTGCATAGGAATAAACACCGCTAGCTTCAATACTGTTTAGATCAGTGCTCGATAACGCAGTTGTAGCCGAAAAATACGATGTATAATTTTTCATCTTAGAACTGTACTTGTAAATTCCACCTAGTTTATCAGTGCATGAATTAGCAACATCTGAATTCGTGTATGTTAGAAGATTAATGCTACAATCATTACTTGCTCTACCATCTGACAATCCGGATCCTGAAGCAATGCCCGTTACCCCGCTGGTTGCATAAATCGCATACTCAACCCATGAACCATAGCGTAATCCAGATTTTACAGATTGAGAACTTGATGCTATTGAAGCTTGTTCTTGTTTACTTGATAAAGCTTTACCTACTGAAAGATCTCCGGACCATACTTGCACCTTAGGTTTTTTTACAATCAATAGACAGTTCGCTGTAGGGTTGAAACTTGAATGATAATATGGAGTTTTGTCGAGGCTACTTGTATAATTACTTGGATCACTCTGGTTTGTAAACACTGAGAATGCGAAACATATTTTTGTACCAACTTTAAGATCGGGTATATTGAAATCGTAAGTTACATTACCAATTCCGGCTGGGTTGACTGTAGTGCCTTGAGACTCTGTTGTACAAACTTTAAATCCATAATATGCGCAGGGTGCATTACTTGACTCACCGCCCGCTTTTTCTGCAGGCAAAGCAACTCCTGGGTTTATGACAAATTTTGTTAAGTACCATTTGATATTTTTACTTTTTGTGTGTGTTTTGTAATTGCTATAGTAGTCTTTGTCATTTTTTGCAGTCCAGGAAGAGCTATTGATTGAATTATTGAGAGTTATTGAAGAGCCAGATTCGTAATCACCACCAACATCTGATGAACTTGTTGTCAGCGTATAGTCATAACATGGGCCTGTAGTTCCGGTTGATATCGAGCCGTTAGTATTTGTAGATGTTGGTGCTTGTCCACTTGTCAGCGTCCTAGTATCACCATCAGAGTAATAAACGGTACTGTCGCGATAGCTATGGTCAGCATTGTAGTTAGTCACTATACGTGTGGCGTGATTACGGGCATCTTTTTTATAAACTTTGTGAACATCTCCAGTTGTATTCCGTGTTGTGAAATCGTTGTCCAATGTAGTCTGCGTAGTTTTGAATGGACCCCAAATGTTATTTACTTCGCTGTCTACATATACATTTACAGGCACAATTCCTGTAGCAGGTACATACACTATCTTGTTCGTAATTTCAGGATAAGAGTTAGGCACTATAGGAAAAATTCCGGTTCCGCCAATCGGTCTACACGGATCTACGGCAACTTCGACACAGATAGGCTCAGAATCAGTCGTAGAATGGCTATATATTGTACCCGAATAACTTTGCTCGCCTTGTCCATAATCAGGGACGGTAGCCTTGCTACAATATGTTCCGTTAGACGGAAAATTAATAGTATGAGTAGTTTTTATAGATGTTCCAACCTTACTATTGGCAGGTATATTTTTAGGGAAGCTGCCTCCTCCAGAAGCAGAGCCGCTATTTGTGTATGTGGCGCCGACTGACTTTTTTATCGGTGATGGACCGTCACTGACTGTAGCTGTGTAAGTGAAAGTCGCTGAACCCCCAATCACCGCCTTAACATTAGAAACTGAAACTTCGGGTGTAATGTGCCAGTACATATAAGGTAGCGTGACCTTGCCAACCAAATTTCCGCAACTTGCTTTAATGCCTAATGTTGCTTCTCCTTTGTAGTACAAAACTACGGAGCTTCGAGTATCAATTCGCGTACCTTTTACCAAAGGCATTGACTCTGATTCCCAAGCTACGTCATGTTTTTTATTTACGGTAAGGTTGTGTGCACTATTTTGAGTGTATGTATAGGGTCTGTAATTAATTGTTATTAGAGGGTTAGCCATGACAGCTTCAAATTCAGCTTTAGTTGGGTTCTTATTACCTGTTATACGAGCCATGATGAATTTACCACCCACCTCGTTTCTGGCTTTATTGTAATCAGCCGGCGTTGTTGAGCCATTATAAGTTGAATCTATCCCACATCCGTCATAGTACCTCTCCACTAAAGATATGAAGCTTGCTTTTTGTTTAGCATCAGCATAATCATCTCCGTTTTTTTGCTGAAAATTCCATGACGGGAAAGCATCTCTTCCATCTTCATCACAGTTACGTATGTTGACTTCGAAAGCATCTGTTTGCATATTTTCACCAGTGAAATATCCTTTTCCTGGTGAATCCCAATTTACAGCTGATACAGGCTGAGCTGAATAAGTGATGGTCGAGACCAAACTAAATAGAATTAATAAGCCATTCCTAAGTTTTCTAGTACTCACTTGCACCCTCTGCTCTACTAATTTTTGATTGTAGATGACTGACATCGACTGCGTCAAGTTCAGTTTTAACATCTATTCTAGCTATGGCTTTTTTGTAATAATCTATAGCTTCGGTTTTATAACCCATCCTAAACAACGAATCGCCAAGCAAATCGGCGCTAGTTACTGACGGGTCAAGCTCTTCGGCTTTTAAGGCATAGTCTCTGGCATCATCGAATTTATCGATGTTGAATGCTGTTGAAGATTTCAATATATAAAGTTCGGCTTTTTCTTTAATTTCAGTAGAATTAGATATGTTTATATCAATATTGCTTAGTGCACCGCTGTAATCATTGTTGTCTATTTTTGTTTGTGTATCTAATACAATTTTTGCATACTTCTCTTCGAAAGTGAGAGGAGGATTATTCATCTGTTGGAAATATGGCTGAATCCATACAAACCACGCGGATATAGCTAATCCGATAGTAACCAATACAGAGGCTGCAATAATAGATATTTTAGCCCTACTTGATAACTTATGTTTTATACCAGTAATTTTTTTAAACATACCCTTATATATACATTACCTTTTTAGTAAGTATATTATGATATTGCTAGCATTACAATAGACTATAAACAGATTAATCTGGTAAAATAATAGAGATGAGTTTATCTATTGGAATTGTAGGTCTACCTAACGTCGGAAAGTCGACGCTTTTTAACGCGCTGACAAATAATGATATATTAGCTGCCAACTACCCTTTCGCTACTATTGAGCCGAATACAGGTGTAGTGCCGGTGCCTGATATCAGACTAAACGAATTAAAAAATTTATACAACGCCGAAAAAGTAATCCCAGGATCAGTTACTTTCGTAGATATCGCTGGCCTCGTAGCCGGAGCCAGTAAAGGTGAAGGATTGGGCAATAAGTTCCTAGCTAACATTCGTCAATGCGACGCTATTATTCATATTGTTCGAGCTTTTGAAAATAACGACATATTACACGTTGAAAATAGAATTGACCCGAAGGCTGATATTGAAATTATAAACACCGAGCTTATCCTCGCGGATATTCAAACAATTGAAAATCGCCTACCTAAGCTTCAAAAAGAAAGTAAGTCTATTACTAGCGCAAAACTAGCTCTAGAATACCTGGAATCACTACTTCGGCACCTCAATGCCGGCACTCCACTTTCTGCCCTACCTAGCCTAGATGAAGAAATTATTTACGACTTGCATCTACTGACATCTAAACCTGTTATTTATGCATTTAATGTTGATGAGGACGGTCTGTCGAGCGCTAAAACACAACAAAATCTTACTAGCCTTGTTGCTCCGGCAAAAACGATCTTTGTTTCCGCAAAACTCGAAGAAGAGCTTAAAGACCTAGATCAACATGATGCAGTCGAGCTACTCGAAAGCTACGGCGTAAAAGAAACCGGCTTGGAGCAACTTATACATGCAGCTTACGACACACTCGGCCTACAAAGTTATCTAACAGCTGGCGAAAAAGAAGTTCGCGCATGGACAATTCATAAAGGCGACACTGCCCCACAGGCGGCTGGAGTGATTCATACCGATTTTGAAAAAGGTTTTATCGCTGCACAGATTGTAGACTTCGACGATCTGATGGCCGCAGGCTCTGAAACTGCTGCAAAATCTGCAGGCAAAATGCGCACCGAGGGACGCGATTATATTATGCGCCCTGGTGACGTTGTTGAATTTAGATTTAACGTCTCTAAGTAGACTTTTTCAAGAGATAAAACCTCTCGCGATTACCCTTTGCACCGGCTACTTCACTATCTTTTTTGTCTTTTATAACGAATAAATCTTTTGTCCAAGATTCAAAGTCAGAAAGTATCTTTCTTCGCATTGAATCATTCTTTATTACACCTTTATTGACCTGGTTGCGATCTGCTTCAAACTGAGGCTTCACCATTATTACAAACTGCGTGTTAGGATTAGAAGCTTTCTTTGCTAGATGAGGTAGTAGCAATCTTGAACTTACAAATGAAACGTCCATAAGGATAATATCTGGAGTAATGCTAGGTATAAAATCGCGTATATCTGTCTGTTCATGTAACTCTATTTGAGAGTTGCCATGAAGCGAAGGGTGAAGTTGCTTAGTGCCTACGTCCACCGCATAAACTAATTTGGCGCCATGTTTTAGTGAATAATCCGTAAAACCACCAGTGCTGCTACCGACATCTAAAACTACCTTGTCCTTGAAATCTAGATTGAGCAATTTGGCTACAGAAGCAAGTTTCATCCCTGCTCTGCTGACATATTGCTCAATAACATCTAGCGCTATGTCAGATTCAGCAGAAATAAAATGGCCAGGTTTAGTAACAACCTTGCCATTTACTTTGACTTTTCCAAGTCGAATATAATTCTCTGCCTGAGAACGAGTAGGCGCAATACCGCGACGTTGCATTTCGCTGTCTAGCCTTAATCGTTCTGACATTGATTAATCTTTCTTGCGTTCTCTGTAGCTACCAGTTTCGGTATCTACTGAAATAATGTCGCCAGTCTTAATGAAAGCCGGAACCTTAACAACCATGCCTGTCTCAAGAGTTGCATCTTTTTGAACATTACTGGTTGTATCGCCCTTAGTTACGCTTTCGGTATAAGTAACCTCAAGGTAAATATTCTTAGGAAGTTCAACGTTTGTTACTGTACCTCCGAAAAATTGAAGACCAATCATTTCACCTTCTTTTAAGAAGCCCTTGTATTCGTCTACAATATCGCCGTCAAGCTGGAATTGTTCGAAGCTTTCAGGATCCATAAAATGATAGCTTGTAGCGTCGCTGTAAAGATATTGAACCTGGCGTACTGAAACGTCAGCTGATTCTACTTTTTCTTGACCCTTAAAAGTCTTGGGTATAACATTTCCGTCAATCATATTTTTTAGGCGTACGTTAACAATACTTCCGCCACGACCAACAACTTTCTGATTGTAGTCGATTACTTTAAAAGGCTTGCCGTCAATTTGAATAACGACTCCTTTTTTGAGTTCTGTAGGTTGATAATAAGCCATAGTATTATCCTTGTGCTACGAATGGTAGAAGCGCAAGATGACGTGCACGCTTGATAGCAGTTGCAAGTTGTCTTTGTTGTTTTACGCTTAGGCCAGTCTTTGCAACTGGTTCGATTTGTCCGTAAATATTGACGTAACGGCCTAGAGTTTTGACGTCTTTGTAGTCAAAATAAGCTGGTACATCTTTTCTAAATTTCTTTGCCATGTATTCTCCTAGAATGGAATTTCACTTAAATCAATTGGTTTGTCGTCGATATCTTCAACGATTACTTCATCTTTTTTAGCAGCTGAAGTTTTACTGCCAGCAGAGGAATTACCTTCGCTACCACTAGCGCTGTCAAGGAATGTTACATCTGTTGCTACAACATTCACGCTAGATCGTTTTTTGCCAGTTTCTTTGTCTTCCCAGCTATCTTGCCTTAAGCGTCCTTGCACTAATGCGCGGCGTCCTTTTGTAAGATATTGAGCTACTAGTTCGCCTAGTTTTTCCCAAGCTGTAATTTCAAAGAAATCTGCCCCATCGTCACTGCCGCCTCGGTCTACTGCTAGACTAAAACTAGTGACTGTTTTTCCACTTGGTGTGGTGCGAGATTCTGGATCTCGAGTGAGTCTACCCATCAATATTACTTGATTAACACTCTTTGCCATTTACCTACTCCTCTACTTTGTTATCGTTTTTCTCGGCACGAGCTGCAGCTGCTACTTCAGCTTCTGCTAGGGCTCGGCGACCTTTTTCATCAACTGTTACAAGCAAGTACCTTAGTACTTCATCTGTAATGTTCAGCACTGAACTAATTTTTAGTGGTGCATCAGATGGTAGTTTTACTTCCATGTATACATAAACGCCAAACTCTTGTTTTTTGATACTGTAGGCTAGTTTTTTCTTGCCCCAGTTATCTTCTTTTACGATTTCACCACCGTTGCTGGCGATAAGTTCGCGCACCTTCTTTAGTGGCACTTCAATATCTGCCTCTAAATCTGGGTGAATAAGAACTGTTAGTTCGTACTCTTTCATAGATTTCCTCCTCTGGAATCCTTTTGGATGCTTATATCAGTGTATAAGCTGAGTTAATAACCCTGTTATTATACTATAAAAATCCCAGGTTGTATAGTAGTGGACTAGGTATCAAGTTCGTCGAGGCTACTTATTAGTACTTCGCGTGGTCTAGAGCCATCTGCTGGGCCTATAGCTCCCTGTTCTTCCATGATGTCTATTAGTCGTGAAGCACGTCCGTAGCCAATCCTTAATCGTCTTTGGAGATATGATGTACTGGCTTTGCCACTTTCCATAACAACTTGCAAGGCATCTTTATACATAGGATCGTCGCTACCGCCGTCGTAGTCCATGACTACTCCACCCTTGCCGTTAAATTGAACTGGCTGGGAGACAACTTCGTCGTTGTACTGAGGCGGGCTTTGAAGTTTCAGGTGACTTGTAACTTTCTTGACTTCGTCGTCAGATATAAATGCGCCTTGAATACGAGCTGGTTTTATAGAAGTTGGAGTCTTGTAAAGCATGTCTCCCTTGCCTAGAAGTTTCTCTGCACCGATTGAGTCTAGAATAACTCGGCTATCAATTTGTTGAGAAACCGTGAAAGCGATTCGGCCTGGAACGTTAGCCTTGATAAGACCTGTAATAACATTTACTGATGGCCTTTGTGTGGCTAGTACTAGGTGAATTCCGGCTGCACGGCCTTTTTGAGCTAAGCGAACAATCAAAGCCTCGACGTCTTTTGGAGCCTGCATCATTAGATCTGCCATTTCATCGATAACAACCACAATGTAAGGCATAGTTTCCGTCGGTGTGTCTTCGTCGTTTTGATTGCCTTTTCGGATGTTATGTTCAACCATCTTGTTGAAAACCTTAATTTCTTTGGCATGATGAGTAGACATCAATGAATATCGGCGTTGCATTTCATTTACTGTCCATTTAAGTGCGCTTATGGTCTTTTCGGGGTTAGTTATAATCGGAGTCAGCAGATGAGGTATGTCTTCGTACATGCTCATCTCAACTTCTTTAGGATCCACTAAAATCATCTTAAGCTGGCTAGGACTATTACGATAAAGCAAGCTGATAAGTAGCGTATTCACCATTACGGACTTACCTGCACCTGTTTGTCCAGCAATCAAAATGTGCGGCATGCTAGAGTTAAGAGCCCCAATAACTTCCTTACCAAGAACATCCTTACCTATAGCAAAAGTCAGCGGCTCTTCGGCAGCTTTCCATTCTTTGCTATTTAGTATGCTGTAGAGTCTTACGTCTCCTGCAACCTTGTTTGGAACTTCAATACCAACCAATTTTTGACCAGGAATCGGTGCTTCAATACGAAGACTAGATGCGGCCAAATTGAGCGAAAGGTTGTTTTCAAGCTGACTTATTTTTTCAAGTTTAACGTTGCTACTTGGGCGCATAGTATATTGAGTTACTTTAGGTCCTACGTTTGCGCCTTCCATCTCTACATCAATCCCAAAATTAGATAATGTGTCCCTGATAACGGCTGCGTTATGTTGAGCATCTCCTGGATCTGCTGGAGTTTGCTTTTTAACAAGTAAGTCTAAGCTTGGAGATTCCCAGTTTTCGTTTCTGATAGAAACAAGGACTTGGCCTTCTTCGCTTTCTTTATCTCTTGGTGTACTGCCACCAAATGAGCTAAACCGCTTTTTGCCAGCTTCAGTATCTACAATAGGGACTGTGTTGTTGATTTTGAACTCTACGCCAGCTTCTTCCGAACCATTAAGTAAAGAAGCGCCTTCGAGAACTTTTTTGTTAGTTTCAAATTCTGAATCGTCACGCTTGATAATTCTCATAATTTTTTTAATAACGGTGATTGGCTGAACCTGAGCGATAAATAAGAATGTTACAAATATAAATAGAATATACAGAAACAGTGAAACTCCGCTGGAAGCAATTGAAAGCATTATTTTATTCAATAAGTCACCGAGAATTCCGCCACTACCCTTGCCTGCTTTGTCGGTTATTAAACCGAAAAGACCTGAAAACCAGAAAAGCATAAATAGTGATGCGAATTTAACAGGCATTGGAAGTCTGTTTTCTTTGGATTTGAAAATCTCAACAGCAAGAAATGTCATAAAGAATGGCAATATATAAACTGAATAACCTATAAGATTTTGTGTGTTTTTATAAATCCACTGGATTACAGGGCCACCAGATTGGAACCAGGCGACAATAAATAGTATAGAAAGAGCAATTAAAGCTATGGCCCCAACTTGAGCCCAAAAACCATCCGGTAAACTGTGATCGCTTACTGGTTGTTCTACTTTTTTATTCGTAGTTTTCTTTTTTGATTTTGCCATTGTTTATATTATAGACTCTTTATTGTCTTGTTTTATTTTATTATTATAGCAAAATTTACCACATTTTGCAAGTGCTTAAAAACTAGTAGCCGCGGTTGTCTGTCTTGACTCTTGGTTCGGTCACTTCTGTATCGGGAACCTGTTTTGGTGGGAAAGATTTATTTGACGGAGTGTAGTGAAAATTCTTGTTTTGTTGCGCAGGCTTAGCATTGAGCTTATAGTCCCTTTGCTGTTGTGGATGTCCGCCAATTTCGTTAACCACAGGTATAACAATTGGCGTACGTCGAGTTTGATCATAAAGAATGTGAGTTATCTCATCTTTAAGTTCTTTCTTAATAACATCAATGTCCACGTTTCGTGAAGTAAACGACCTAGCAACTTTTTGCTTCAAGTACTGTCTAATAACGTTCATTAATTCTTCGCTGTCACGTAGATAAATGAATCCGCGTGAGATTATATCTGGGCTTGTGAGTAAGCGACCAGTACCCTTTTGGACAGTAAGAACAACAACGAACATACCTTCAGTGGCCATATGAATACGATCTTTTAAGACAACTTCCGAGACAATAGCTCCACTGTCGTCGTACATTATTCCGCCAACTGGAACTCTTCCAGCTTTTCTTGCGAATTCACTTGTAATCTCGACTACGTCACCAGAGTCACAAACGAAAATGTTGTCACGAGGAATTCTAGCTTCTTTTTCGGCAAGCTCGGCATTGTGAACAAGCATGTGGAATTCACCGTGAATTGGAAGATAGTAAGTTGGATTAAGTGCGTTGATCAATTTTACGTGGTCATCGTAATATCCGTGACCAGAAAGGTGTAGTGGACCAATGCCTGTAAGGTGGGTTTTGCCGTTTTGAATAACATCACTGCCCTCTCGCATTAAACCATCTACTGTTCTAACAACGTATTTTTCATTACCAGGAATCGGGTTTGAGCTAAATACAATTACGTCAGCATTCTTGATCTTGATATATTTGTGTGAACCACTAGCCATCCGGTTAAGTACGGCGTTGAATTCACCTTGTGAACCAGTACAAATAATTGTTACTTTGCCATCAGGCATCTTTACGATGTCCTCCATCTTGACTATAACGTCTTTTGGAACGCGTATTGAATTTGTACGTAGTGCAACTTCCATGTTTTGGATCATGCTATAGCCTGCAAATGCGACTTTTCGGTCGTATTTTTTGGCTTCATCAAGAATTACCTGCATACGATGTATCTGGCTTGAGAAACAACTTAAAATTAGGCGGTTTGATGGATATTTCTCCATAACCTGTCCGATGCTATGTTGTATGTCGAATTCACCATGGGTGTGAGTTCCATCTGATTCACAGTTGGTAGACTCGTTCATGAGCATCAAGATTCCTTCTTTTGAAGAAATTTCAGTTAGACGTTCGAGGTCGAATTTATGTCCATCTACAGGTTCATCTTCGAATCTCCAGTCACCAGTATTTACTAGAACACCCAGTGGGGTTCGTATAACTACAGCTGTTGCGTCTGGGATAGAGTGATTTACTCGGACTAATTCAATACTGAAATTATCGCTAACCTGTACACGTTCATGTGATTCTGGGTCTAGAATATGCAGATCTACGTTTGGATTGTCTGTTGCTTCTTCTAAAGTACGCTCGAGCATTGCTAGGGTGAATTTTGAACCATAAACTGGTGCAGGAATTCTGGTTGCAAAATGCCTATATGCTCCGATATGGTCAAGGTGTCCGTGTGTAAACACATGTGCGCGGATTTTATGCTTATTTTCTTCAAGATACGAAATATCAGGAGTAATGTAATTTATTCCTGGGTAGTCTGCACCTGGAAATAGGAATCCGGCATCTATAAGAATGATGTCATTTTCGTATTCAATAGCCATCATGTTTTTTCCAATGCTCATTTCACCTAGTCCACCAATCGGAATAACACGAAGTTTTGGACCATTGTATTTTGGCATCTTTTTAGCTTCAGCTAGACTGAACTGCTTGCCACCGTATCCGTTAAAGACAGATTTATTTACAGGAACATTGATAATGTGTTGAGATGCTCGAACATTAACGTCTTCGCTTGTTCGTCTCTGTGCCCTAAAGACTTCACCTCTTCGAGTTTGAGTTTGAGCTAAAATAGTATTGTTTGATTTCGGCCTTGGTTGATTGTTCGGCCTTTTTGATTGATCATCGCCTTGTGGCGCTTTGATTCTTTGTGAACCCATTGTTTAAATAACTCCTTTGTTATTAATAATTAATTTAATTGCGATTTAAGTTTTAAAATATCTGCCTGCAAAACTTTTCGTAAAGATCCGTTGTATAAACCGGCTGCGGGATGATATAGAGGCATAAGTCTGATGTTACGTCCTGCAAATTCTATGATTTGAATATTACCATGAACGTCGCCAATTTTCGCATCTGGTAAAAAGTAGTTCATACTGTGCCTACCAAGTGTGACAATTACTTTTGGCTCTACTAATTTGATTTCCCTCTCCAAAAAACTTGCGAATGCCAATTTTTCTTCTGGTTTTGGATCGCGATTTTTAGGAGGTCGATATTTTACTATGTTTGTAATAAAAATGTCTGAGCGTTCAAGATTTATAGAACTCAGTAGTTCATCTAAAAACTTTCCTGCAGCGCCTACAAAGGGTACGCCAGTTTCATCTTCTTTTTTTCCTGGAGCTTCACCAACGAATACTACAGTAGAACTCAAGTTTCCATTCCCTATTACGAGGTTCTTGGCTTCTTGGGCCAAATCTGGGCAGATATTTTGAGTAATAATATCTGCCTTAATTTGTTCAAGAATAAATTGCTTGCTTTTGTTCACCATCGAGATAATTAAGTTGTCACTATTATAGCAATATATACCGTTAAATGCAAATTAAAATACCACTCTTAATTAAATTGAGTGGTATTTAATATCTGCTATTAAACAGCTTTGATGCTTAGGCTTAATCTTCCTCTTTCATCAATTCCGATGAGTCGAACTTTAACAATTTGACCCTCTTGAAGAACGTCAGTAACATTCTCAACTCGTTTATCAGAAAGTTCAGAAACGTGGACCATTCCATCAATACCTGGCATGATATTAACAAATGCTCCGAAGTCCTTGATAGTTACAACTTTACCTTCGTAAACTGTGCCAACTTCTGGTTCTTCGGTGAGTCCTTTGATCCATTGCAATGCTTTTTCAATAGCTTCGGAATCTGAAGCAGCAACTGTGATTAAACCATCATCTTTAATGTCAATTTGAGCACCTGTTTCCGATGTGATCTTATTGATCATCTCGCCGCCCTTACCAATAACAGCACCAATCTTGTCAGGATTAATCTTAATCTTTTCAATTCGCGGTGCGTATGGGCTAAGTTTCTCGCGTGGTGCAGAAATAGTTTCAATCATGTGTGCCAAAATCTTTTCACGACCCGGTTTGGCAGTTACAAGTGCTTGTTTCAAAATTTCTACTGGGAGTCCGTGAACTTTCATATCCATCTGCAGTGCAGTAATGCCATTTATCGTTCCTGTTACCTTGAAATCCATATCTCCAGCAAAATCTTCCGCATCGGCGATGTCTGAAAGTATATAAGGATTATCACCGTCCATCATCAGACCCATAGCAATTCCTGATACTGGGCTCTTTAGTGGGACTCCGGCATCCATTAATGCTAGCACTGATGAACATGTGGCCGCCATGGATGTTGAACCATTTTGGCTCATTATTTCTGTGACGCTTCTAATAGCATATGGGAATTCTTCTTCGCTAGGTAGAACTGCCTGAACGGCTCGTTCAGCTAGATATCCGTGTCCGATTTCTCGTCGTCCTGGGCTACCAAGTCTCTTAACCTCACCTACCGTATAGCCTGGGGCATTGTAATGGTGCATATATCGGCGTTCTCCGTCAGTTTGCTCCATAGTGTCAACAAGTTGCGCATAACTCAATGGGGCCAATGTTACTATATTTAGTCCCTGGGTTACGCCACGAGTAAAGATTGCTGATCCGTGGGTTCTTGGCAGTACACCAACTTCACTAGAAAGAGGTCTAACTTCGTCTAACTTACGGCCGTCTGGTCGAACCTTCTTTGATACAATTCCATCTCTGACATCGTTATGCAGTGCTTTTGTGAAAGCTTCTTCATATTCAGATTTTTGAGCTTTATATTCATCTTCGCCAATAGATTTTGTCATTTCATCATGAAAAGCGATCTTGAGATCTGCAACCATTTCATTTCGTTCTGGGTAAGGCTTGCGCAAGGCATCGCCGAGTTTTCCATCAACCCATTTGTCTACAACTTTTTGAATTTCTTCGTTTGGCAATACTAGCTGATATTCTAGTTGCTTGACACCAACTTTTTTAGCTAGTTCATTTTGAAGCTCGATAGCCGGCTGAAATGTTTCATATGCCCAGGCAAATGCTTCAGCAATTCGCTCTTCGCTAACTTCACTTGCACCTGCTTCGACCATGGTTATTCCATGTCCGGTACCAGCAACTACTAAATCTAGTGCGCTATTGTCGCGCTCTTCTGTATTGGCGAAAGCTTTAAATTTACCATCTACTTCAGCAACGCGAATTCCAGCAACTGGACCATCAAAAGGCACACCTGCTAGCATCAACGCAGCACTTGAAGCGATCATTGCGACTGCATCTGGACGGAAGCTTGGATCCATCGAAAGTACCGTTGCAACTGATTGAATTTCTTGTCGGTAGCCTTTTGGAAATAGTGGACGAATTGGTCGGTCAATCAAACGGCCAATCAAAATTGCATCGTCGCTTGGGCGACCTTCACGTTTGATGTAACGGCTTCCACTGATTTTGCCGCTTGCATAAAATTTTTCTTCATAGTCTATGGAAAGTGGAAAATAGTCCATTCCTTCTGCTTGGCGACCTACCATTGCGGTTCCAAGAACTACTGTTTCACCATAAGTAACTAGCACGCTAGCAGTTGAACGAAATCCAACTCGGTTTACTTCTAATGTTAGAGTACGCCCTGCGAACTCAGTACTAACCCTGGTTATATCTTTACCGTATGGGTTTATAATAGACATTTTTGTCCTCCTCTTTTTAAATCACTTGATTTACGAGTGAATAAGTAATGGGTACAGTAATTTGTATTTACAAATTGTAGTATCCACCACTGATTCTTCGTATTTTGTGATGAATTAATTTTAGCATATTTAAGGTGTCTTTACGACCACTAGCAAAATAAAAACTCCGCTTATTTGCGGAGCTTTAGTGCTGCAACGATTGACTTGTATCCTTCGAAGTTTGTATTCTCTAGATATTTAAGCAATTTTTTTCGCTTTCCTACCATTTGAATAAGACCTCGTCGTGCCATGTTGTCGTGCTTGTTGCCTTTAAGGTGTTCAGTGATTTCTTGAATTCTTGCAGTCAAGACTGATACCTGTGCATTAGCGCTTCCAACATCGCTCTTGTGAAGCTGAGTCTTAGCAATCGCTTTTGATTTATTATCTTTTGTGATCATCGATTCTAGATTGTAGCAAATAATTACAAAACTTTCAATACCCCTGTCAAATATCATAGCTTCAGATTGACAATTTAGCCTTGAAATGGTAAAATTAAATAATATGTGGGAAGTATCAAGAACACCTTCGAGGAGTGTATTTTATCATCGAAGATTGATTACCTATTTCTTTGCCGCTTTTATTGCGGTCTTTTTGTGTTTTAGCCTAGCTCCAAACAAGGCTTACGCGGCAGATGCATCTTGGAATAACGACACAATTTTATATAGTGGTCATCAATATTATGGACCCGTTACAGCGAAGACTGGTGATAGTATTAACCTGCCTGCGAATACAAAATACTTCACATACACACCTACGGACAGTAACGGTAAGCCAGGCAATAAAGCCTTTGTTATATACTTTGCACCAGGTTTAGATCCAGGGACTGCTAACGTAGCCACTCATGCAGACTATGACCTTAGTGGTAAGACATTCTCTAATCCAACTAACATTGTTGCTATTACCCTAAATCCTCAAGGCCAAGGTAATGTAGCTGAAACTTCATGTAGTGTCGGTGGAATCGGCTGGATAGTTTGTCCAGTTACAACCTTCCTAGCATCTGGAATGGACTGGGTTTATTCAGTTCTTCAAGGATTTATGCAGGTTCAACCTCTTAATGTTACAAACACTACTCCTGAAAATAATCTTTACAGTGCGTGGGGATATATGCGAAATATCGCCAACATCGCATTTGTCATTGGTTTCCTTATTATTATTTATTCGCAAATTACTAGCTTCGGAATTTCAAACTACGGAATTAAGAAATTATTACCCCGACTAATCGCAGCCGCTATCTTAGTGAACCTTTCTTACTATATATGTGCGATCTTCGTCGATATTTCAAATACGCTTGGTGCAAGTATCGCCGATGCTTTTATAAATATACGAAAACAACTATTTCACATAGATGACAGCACATGGTCATCAGGCAATATGCTAAGCTGGCAAAGTCTAACTGGAGCAGTACTTGGGGGTAGCGTTGCAGCCCTAGGTACAGCAATCGGTGTTGGATCTGTCATTGCAGCCAGTGGTGGAACATTTGCCGGTTTGATTTTCTTGCTTCTACCTTCCCTACTTGGTCTATTCTTAACTATCCTAGTTGTTATGTTGATATTAGGTGCTCGTCAAGCTCTAATCATAATATTTGTTATCATATCTCCACTTGCATTCGTGGCTTATTTACTTCCAAATACCGAGAAATATTTTGATAAGTGGAAAGATGCTTTTACTACATTGCTGATCTTTTACCCTGCTTTCTCAGTAGTATTTGGCGGCTCACAATTAGCAGGTTCGATTATCGTACAAAACGCCACTTCTGTATTAATGATTGTCCTAGGAATGATAACTATGGTTGCCCCACTGGTAATTACTCCTCTTATATTGAAATTCAGCGGTGGAATTCTTGGCAAGTTTGCCGGAATGGTTAATAACCCTAAGAAGGGCCTTATGGACAGAACTCGAAACTGGTCTGGCGACAAGGCTGAATTGCAACGCTATAAATCTTTGAGTAGCCCAAATAGGTACAATAATGCGTTTGCAAACTCTGCTAGACGCATGGAATATAGCAAGGCGCAACAAAAACGACGACTTGATCTTTACAAGCAACGCTTTGACAATTATTCAACCAATAGACGAAATACCAATTCTCGTGATCAAATGATTGAAGTCGATATGGCTAATGCCAAAAACGAAGCTAGGTTACATGAAGATAGGTTTGCGCTAGCAATGGATGAGATGCGCGCTGGACGTACTGATACTTTGATGCAACTTCGCGGTGAAGGTCAGATTTCTAGAATCGATAATATTCGCGATAAAGTTAATGGAAAATTAAGACGCGATACTATAGATAGTATGACAAGACGCGCCCTAAATCAGTCAGTTGATATTGAACTAGATAGCAAAATTACAGCAAGTGCTAAATCTTCAGCACAAATTATCCAGCAACAAAACTATGCTAAGCAAATTCATGAGACTGAAGAGTTGCAACTAGCAGCAGCTGGTATTGATGATATCAACGGCGCCAACCGTGCTTACGCAAGCGCACTTGCTGCTATCAATAAGACTCAGTCGGAAGCAAGAAACAATATCAAACTAATACTTAATAGCGTCAACCCTACGCGAAATCAATTACGTGAAATAGCTCTCGGGACTAGCGATGTAATTAACAATACGTCAGAAACTCGTGCAGCTGCTATAGAAATGATATTTGGAAGTCGCGATAAGGGTGCAATTGCTGACGCTTACGAAAAGATTGACTTGTCATTCCCTGATGTTAGCGATGCCGACAGAAGCATGCTTCAAATTGTTGCTGCAGAAGCTATGATGTCAGGTGCAAGATCACCTTGGGTTGGCGGCGGTACTGTTTCAAATCTCAAACAGGGTCAGGACTTCAACCGAAATTCAATAAGTGGACCTTACGGAGCAGATGGCGTCAACGCTGCAGTTATTAAGGCAATAAATGACAGCAAGATAGATGCTGCACAACTATCAGAGATGGGAACTGATTATTTGAAACAAGTCAAGCGTGCTCTTATAGCTATGAAGCCTGGCGACATCAGTGGACCTGCATTAGCAGAGTTGCGTAAATCTCTAGACGTAGCCATAGATCCAAATAAAGACTTCCGCGACCAACTTGGCGACAGCTTACCAATAATTGAAGAAATCAAAAAAATTATTTAATTAATCTATTTGTATGGCATCGTTAACATGCCACTTATCTATACTTAGCCTGCGCAGCTCTTTGCAGTAAGCACCAACTCCAAGAGTCTCGCCTATGTCTTCAGCAAGAGTTCGAATATATGTGCCGCTTGAAACGTCAGCATAGATTTTAAATTGTGGATATTTGTAAGTGATTAATTTAATGTCATTGATAGTAACTTGTCTTAAGGGCACTTCAAATTCCTTACCTTCTCTGGCTAGTTTATAAGCTCTCTGGCCATCTATCTTTATTGCACTAAACATAGGAGGTCTTTGGGTTATATCGCCCTTAAAACTGGCTACGGCTATTCTGAGAGAATCTTCGGTTGGCTCTATGTCAGATACAAGACTAATTTCGCCTTCAGGATCGCCAGTGCTACTCTTACTGCCTAATATAACATCGGCCTCGTAAACCTTAGAGAGCTTGCTGTAATTGGCTGCATTTTTACATTCTTTACCAATTACTAAAATCATTAGGCCCGTTGCAAATGGATCAAGAGTACCAGTATGACCAACTTTTATTTTTCGTCCATAATATTTAGTCAGCCTTGAGCGAATGATAGCAACAACCTTGAAGCTAGACATGCCGGCTGGCTTATCTACAAGTAATATACCGTCTTCAATCGGAGTAAATTCATTCATAGTATTTGATTATACTCTAGAAAGGCCCAGGAATCTGGTATTGCGTTGGGTCTGCAGGCTTCGGTGTTGATTCCACCGGAGGCTCAAATGCATATGCCGAGTTAACGCTACCCGGAGTAGGAGCTAGCTTGGAAAAATCAGGAAGCGCTGGTGGCATAGGTAAACTTGAAACTGGTTCAAATGAAGCTGCTACGCCTGCCAATGCTGCCTGTTGATTTGTAGAGGCCGTAGCAATAGGAGTAGTAGATAGAGGCTCCACCGATTTTACTGCTGGAGCACTATTGAATACCATGCTATCAAATGCTGCAGGAGCTTGAGTGAATATGTCATTATTAACAACCGGAGTTGGAATCATAGCAGAATTCATAACAGGGTTTGAAATTGATTGTTCAATCAAGTCTCTTGCTAAAGTCTCCTGTGCTGAAGCAGTTGGTTGTGGCTGAGGCAAAGGATTTATTGTAGCAGTTGTCACTGTCTCGAGGTTTGGCGTGGGAGATACTGTTGGCTCAATTGGAGCGGGTTGGTTTTTAACGACATTCGAGATTTGCTCGAGTGTATCATTTTTATGATCAACAATGAATTGTTCCGCAGATGCTTTGTCTATTACGGCATTTGGTTGGTTTAGATTGACTGAAACTGTAGGTATTGTATTCGCAGGATGGTCATTTTCTAACTTAGCAGCAATTAGTTGCTGATTAGCACCAGCGGCCATTAGTCTTGCGGCTGTAGTCATTGAATTAGAATTTGTCTTAGCATTACTAAACCTGTCTGTTTCTGCAACTATTCCTGTAAGCAGCGCAGTAGCAATTTGCTTGTCGAGTATTTTTTTCTGATCGTTGAATGGCTCAACAATTGCATCTACCATTTCACAAAGGCTCGAAGAGTCTTTCTCGTGCCAATCAATACTTCCTAGCTGGCTCAGATCTTCACCCTTGCTTAAAGCTACAATTGTTGAATCATGCAATACACGTCCATGTGATTCGAGCGCCCTATCTAGATGCTTTTGGTCGGAAACTCCGAGTGTGATTACTAGATCGACATTAAGCTCACCTTCACTAAATTCTAAATCTTCCTTACCTATAGTCGTCCTATAAGGAGTGATGTATATTCGTACAAAATCACCTTCGATTTTATATCTTAGGTGGTCGGCTTTTTCTTTATCCAGAGCGATAATAAAATCACGTAGACTATTTGTATTTGCTTCAAAGGTTTTTTCCGGGTGAAGAAAAGTAATCGCGGGTGGTACCATGCCGCTAAAAACAGCTGTAGCATGCTTATCTAGCTTGTTAAGAAGCAGTGTTAGCCCGATTGCAGATGATAGAGAATCAACAGATGGATTATCACTAACGGCAACTAAAATATTAGTCGAGGAGTTGATTTTATCGACTATCTGCTGAATTGTTGCGGTGTTGTTCATATCCCCTGCTATTTTTGTTTTTATATATTATAAGTGAACTATAGCATAAGCTTAAGTGTAAAGTCAAATAATCAAGTACTTTACAATGTACAGTTTTTAGAGTATAATTACCCCTGATATTTTACATAAAACTAAGAGGAAAATTCATGCCAATTATAAAATCTGCTATTAAAAGAGCACGACAAACAGCAAAGCGACGTGAACGCAATGTTGGAATCAAAAAAGAAGTTAAAACTGCTATCAAAGCTTTTATGGAAAAGCCAAACGCACAAACACTTGCTGCTGCACACAGTGAAATCGATACAGCATTCAAAAAGAATCTTATCAAGAAAAACACTGCTGCAAGACGTAAGTCTAACCTCTCAAAAATCGCTAAAACTAAAGGCGTAAAGCTTGCAACAGCCAAAGCTTCTAAAACAGCAAAACCTGCTGCAAAGAAAGTAGCTGAAACAACAAAAGCTGCTCCAAAGAAAGCTGTTGCCAAAAAACAAGCTGCTAAAAAAGCTCCTGTAAAGAAAGCTGCTCCAAAAAAATAGTCGACTTTATGTCATTATAAACTGCCAGTTAAATACTGGCAGTTTTTATTAGGGCCTGATCCAAAATTACCCAAGGATCGTTATTTGAACTTTTAATTTGTTCATCGCTATCACTTAATATATTCAAAATTTTCTTACACTTATTTGGACTTATAGTTTTTGCTATATTTACTAATTTAGAAACCATATACGGACTAGCGCCCAAATCCTTAGCAACGTTATCACCAGAGTTACTATTTACTATTGCCGCAACTATTAAAAATTGGCTGATTATTAGGGCTAAAAGTCTGAACGGGTCTTCGCCTACCATCAAATTCTCGATTGATTTGTTGAGTTTGATTTTATCTTTGGACAGAGCTGTTTCGAGAAGTTTGAACACATTTTCAGACTCAACTGGTTCTAAAATATCGTTTATATTAAGATTTTCAATATCAGATAATTCGATTTTCTCTATTGCATGCAATATATCCCACTGATTCATACCAGCTCTAATCACTATTTCTTCAATTAAATCATCCTTGAGTACAATATTTCTATTCAACAATAATTTTTTGGTCCATACAACTGCAGGCCTGACGTCGTCTTCGCTCCAAAGATTATAGGTTATAACTTCGACATTTTTAATTAAATCTTTATATAGCTTTGTTCGCTTGTCTAGATTTTGATCAACTATAACCAAAGTAATCTCTTCTCCGACTTTTGAAATCAAATTGACAAGAGTTTCAAAATTTATACTATCCTCAGAAATATTACGGATAACAACTAGCCTGTTTGTACTGAATAAATCTTGCCCAAGCAATGCGTAGTTCAAATTAATTTCAGTATTCGATCCGTCGATATTAGTAATGTGGTATTCGTAAGAACCAATAATTTCGTTAAGCTTTTGCTCAATCTCGAAATTGTTATCACCAGTCAAAAGTAACTTCATCTATAACTATTATAGCTTAGTTTAGCTTTTGACAAGCTGGACAAATATGCGTTCCTCTACCGGCTACACGTAATTTGATAATTACCTCACCACATCTTGGACAAGGAAATTTTTCACGCCTGAATACCCTAGCAAATTCTGTGAAACTACCCTTTTTTCCATCAGCCTGAACGTAGTTTCTATTGCTTGAACCTCCCTTTTCGATGGAAAGATTCAATATGTATTTGATATCTTTTAAGAGCAGTTTAATCCTGGCATCAGATATATCTTTGACTCTTGTCTCAGGGTGTATTTTGGAACCCCAGAGGGCTTCATCAGCGTATATATTTCCAATGCCAGCAAGAACTGTTTGGTCTAGTAAAACAGATTTTATATTACTACCGAGCCTACGTTGAATCCTAGCTTTGAAGACCTTAAAAGTAAATTTATCATCTAGTGGTTCAGGTCCCACTTTCTTCATGAACTCAATCTCATCGACTTCTACAGTTGGCAATAATCTCAACCAACCAAATTTACGTTGATCATTGAAAAATAATTTTGAACCATTACTAAATTCAATCTGGACCCTGGTTGATCGATCGGGAAGCTTGCCCATTAAACTATCTGAAGGATGTCCAGCTCCGAACACTTTGCTACCTACATAAACTAATTGTCCTGTCATCTTCAGATGCGCAAGAATAGTGTACCCAGATGAAAGCTCAATCTTTAAAACTTTAGCACGACGTTTAATAGCTGTTATCTCAGAACCATAAAAATGATCATTTATGGCTTCCTGATTTATAAAGCTTTTTTGATTATATATATTAACTGATTTTATTTTCAAACCAATTATATATTCGCTAAGACCAGTTCTGAGAGTTTCCACCTCTGGTAGTTCGGGCATGTTACAGCCTCGGAAGCGCGTTTAAGGCTTCAGCTGGAAGCTGATTCTTAACAAGAGATTCAATATCGCTTGAGTTAGACCTCAGTGAGCCTTTTGAATCCCTACAAGATGATGTCCATACATTCTTAATGATAGAACCTGAACTGGCAATAGAATAACTTTTTAAGCTACCTTTTGCACACACTCCTCTGGTATCATTTTCAGTCTCTGAAAGATTTCTAGAGTCTGTTATATTCAATTTGTCGAGCGCATAAACAAATTGCTCATATGCTTTCTTATTGTTTGAATATTCATATCTTTTCAATATGTCTTGGTTGTAGCCTTTCATAATTATTACTGATCTGACTGAAGGACTGATTGTAATTTGATACGAATCGTAATCCTCTTCATTAATAAGTTCTCCTCTTGCAGACATAACAATTGAGTTATCGGAATCAGTAGATAAAAGTGCAGTCCGACTAACATCAGGTACTTGAGGTTTATTGTTATCACTGACAGTATTTTTAATAAGTGCGTAAATGAAAAAGACAAAAATAACAGCTACAACAGCAATAGCTGCAATAATTATTTTTCTGCGTCTCTCATAATTAATCATAAACTTAATTATACGACTTTACGGCCTAATTGTCAATAAATTTAAGAGAGCTCACCCCAGTTATTGCCTATGCTAATGTCAACATCGAGCTTGATTCCCAAATCAGGAGCGATTGACTCCATGGTTGACTTCATAATCTCGGCGACCTTGGCCGCATGCTCTTTAGGAGCCTCAACCAGAATGCTGTCATGCACTTGCAGTATCTGCTTTCCGAGTCCTGAAATTCGTTTATCAATCCTTATCATAGCAAGCTTCATCAGATCAGCCTCGGTACCTTGCAACGGCATGTTCGCTGCAGCTCGCTCAGCAGCCTGACGTACTATGAAATTGCTACTGTGTATATCTGGAGTTGGTCTTCTTCTTCCGAAAAATGTTTCAACAAAACCGTCTTTTCGAGCTGAACTTAAAATACCTTCGATATAGCCTCTTAGTGGAGCTCTAAGTTCAAAGTACTTATCAATAAAAACTTTAGCTTCTAACATTGTCATGCCGGTAGCAACGCTGAGCCCATGAGGACTCATGCCGTATAGAACTCCAAAATTAATAACCTTGGCATTACGCCTTTGATCTTTCGTAACATCATCCATAGGTACAGCGTATATTTCGCTAGCTGTTTTTGTGTGAATATCATCACCTCTATTAAAATCCTCAATCATTGATTTATCACCTGACATGACCGCCGCGAGTCGAAGTTCAAACTGAGAATAGTCGGCATTTATAAGCACGTTACCTTTTTCGGCAATGAAGGCATCTCTTATTTTCCGGCCAAGTTCGGTGCGTGTTGGAATATTTTGTAAATTCGGATTTGTAGAACTTAATCTTCCGGTTGCCGCAACATCTTGATTGAAACTTGTATGTACTCTACTAGCTTCATCTGCCTGAAGTGGCAATGTATCGATGTACGTATTTTTCAATTTAGCAAGCTCTCTTGTTTTTTCTATCAGCTCAATTATAGGGTGCTTTCCTTTTAGTTTGTCGAGTTCCTTTTGGCCTGTACTGAAGCCAGTTTTTCCCTTTTTTATTCCGGCGGTAGGTAAATTAAGTACTTCAAATAGAACTTCGGAGAGTTGAGATGGGCTTCCGATGTTGAATTCTTTTCCGGCAAGTGTATACATTTTTTGCTCTAACTCAGAATAATCTACAGCAAGCTCTTTACTCATTTTATTTAACATATCTACATCAATTTTTATACCATTTTTTTCCATTTCAAAGAGGTTAAATGTTAAAGGAAAATCTAACATTTTTGCGATGCTACCTACTTTTGGCATATGATTGAAAGCTTCGGTTTGCCACAAGTATATCTTTCTGATTGCAGTAATTGTGTCAATCATGTCTGACATTTCTTCGCCAATGAGTCCGGCAAGGCTTCTGTCTCGACGTAGAGGGTCAATCAAAAATGCCGCCTGGTTAATATCATGTACGTCATCAAACTTAACGTCGATACCCTGTTTATCAAGTTGATGGTAGAGACTCTTTACGTCTAGTGCCACAACTTGAGAGAGCTCAAAAGCTTTCCACTCTGATTTATCTATATCCTTAATGAGCTTTTTGCTGACGGTGTGGTTTGATATTGATGCCCAAAGTTCATCAT
>Ga0209085_1000024_pt1 | contig 102015 bp, 105 predicted proteins | sample C_131016_EF_Meta_FD_187310 | JGI IMG/M metagenome (GOLD analysis project Ga0209085, IMG submission 187310) | Freshwater microbial communities from Lake Croche, Canada to study carbon cycling - C_131016_EF_MetaG (SPAdes) (version 2) | ecosystem: Environmental > Aquatic > Freshwater > Lake... | reverse complement strand
TTAAGAGAATAGTGACAGCTTATTTAGTAAAGAAGCTTTATGAGAAGAACAGATCGGTGTTTCAAAGAAATCACCACATGTTATCAATTTCTGAAGATCTTTACAATAAAATTGTAATGCTTGGTAAATATCAAGATGCTTATCATCCTGGATATATGTCTGCAGATACAGAAGCTATTATATTCAGTACACTTTTAGAAATAGCTGAAGCTAAAGATTTATTTGATGGTGAAGTCTATCCTATTTATCAAGAGGTTAAAGAGATTCTTGAGAAGTTCCCATTCATTGAGAATGTATTCAGTGTAATGAAAAACTGGGGAGATAAAGATCCTTTACAACAAGTTGTTATTGATCTTTTGAAGTATAACAGACATAGAGTTAATTTAAAGAATTACACTGTTAAACTTACAGAAGATGCTCCTTTAGAGCAAGAATTAACTGAAGATGTTGTAGAAACTCTACAAGATTAATTTGGTATTATGTATAATTTTTAGTATATTTAGGGGGTACAAAGCCCCCATTTTATTTTTCATTTAAAAACAAAAAACATGAGCAATTTTAGCATTGACTGGTTCAAACAAGAATTAGTAAAATTACAAATCGAAGAACAAAGACTTAAGAACGAAATGATAAAACTTGAGTTGGAAGAAAAACAAAAAGAGATTGATGATTGTGACTGTGAGGATGAGTGGGAGATTGAGAATGATTTTGATGATGATCCAGAGTATGATGGTGCAGGGTTTAGCAGTGAAGAAGAGTATGTTCCATATTTCAAACCTTACATGCATCTTAAAATGGTTAATGATGTATTGACTATTGTGTTACACGATGGTCAAATCATCAGCAAACCAAATGCTACACAGGATGATTTCAAAGCAGCACAGAATGCTAGCAATGAAGCAGACTTGTTCACTCTTGTTATGTCTCAAGAAGTTAGAGAAGACAAGATGAAAAGAGATGCTGAAGTGAGCAGAATGAAAGCTATTCAAAAAGGATTGGATGAACTTGCAAGCTTTAATGATTTTGTTGTAGATGGTTACACTGTATATCTTAAAGGTATTAGTAGAAGTCTTCCACAAATTCTTGTTGAAGAGTTCTTAGCAATCATTGGTGCTTATTCTAACATGGGAATCTCTAATGATGAGATAGAAAAATCACTACCGTATAATGAAAGCTATCAAGGTCTTAAAAGATTCTTTATGTGGTGTTGCTTGAACCCAAGAGCAGAAGTTGCACATGAGTTGTACAGATTCTTGAAAGAGAATTCCTTCAGAATAACAAAGCAAGGTTTCTTTGTTGCTCTTAGGAATGTTGTAAGCTTATGTGATGATACAGCCCTTGTAGATTTTGTAAGTAATTCTTACAACAAGATTAAGGCTATCTGGAAGAAAGATCCTTCTCAAAAGAATGTATGGAAAGATTCTAACGATTTCTATTTCTTACAAGATCTTGAATTTGAAGGAGCTTCAAATGTATCCTTAGTAGGTAATCTTACAGCTTTATATTTGGAACTTCCTCAAATGAAGAACAATCGTTATACAGATGCATGGACTAAAACATTTGACATTCGTGTAGGTGTTCCTGTAAACATGCCTATGAGTGATTGTAACTGGAGTACACAAGATTGTGCTGCTGCAGGATTACATTTCACAGCTGATCATATCAACTATGTAGGATGTGGTGATACATCTATGTTGATTCTTATTAACCCAATGAAGGTGGTTGGTATTGGTGAATACAAAGGTCGTTGCTATGAATATCTTCCATTGATGACTGTTCCTACAGAAGAGTCTACAACCATCCTTCACGATCTTAACTTTGATACATTGGAATTAGATGATCAATATGCTGTTCGTGAATTGGAATCATTGGTTGAAAGAACACAAGCAGGATTTGTAGCAGAATCTCGTAAGTATGATTTTAACATTCCTAACATTTCTATTGCAGAGATAAAAGGAATCACAGCTTCTCTTGAAGAGATGTATTCAGAAATTGTAGGCAGAATCAAAAACATTGATTAATTAAAACAAAGTGTGGTCCATTTATTGTATATTTGGACCACATTTTATTATTATGGCTACAAAAAGAAAAAAGGCTGTTGCTAAACCTAAAACATTAAAGACTAGAAATGCTAACACGATGACAGAAAGCATGTTCTGGAGCTTTATTAGAAGTGGACTAAGACAAAAGAGTAGATTTTGGAAACCTATTACACAATGTAAGATGGCTAACAGAAGAACTTACAAGGGTCCACTTAAGAGACAGAAGTTTGAATATCAGTGTAACGAATGTAAACAATGGTTTCCTGATAAGAAGATTAATGTTGATCATGTTACACCTGCAGGCAGTCTAAACTGTGCTAATGATCTACCAGGGTTTGTAGAAAGATTATTTTGTGAAATTGACAACTTACAAATTTTATGTGAGGTATGTCACAATGTTAAAACTCAAAACGAAAAGAATGGAAGATGAAAAACAATTAAAAGTCTCTATTAATAAAGAACCTTCATTCACAGAGATTTGGTATGAAGGACACATAGAACTTAATGGAGAAGAACACAAATTCTGGCTAATACACCCAAAAGGATTAGATCCTAATGGAAATGAGTATGAAATAGATGTTAGGTGGTTCTTTGTTAAAGTTCCTAGAGAAGTTAGGGCTATGGTACCTTATGTTATTGATGCATTTAAACAAAAAGTATGATAAAAACAGAAAAAAGTTATAGAGCCATACAGATGGACTCTTCAAGTTCTTTAAAAGAATTCTCAACTAACAGAAAGAAGTATCACAAAAAGTATATACTGAATGAAAGAGTTGAGGATGAGGATAACAAAGCTGCCACTATAGGCAGAGTGGTAGAAACCTTGTTGTTAGAACCACATGAGTTTGATGGTAGATTTTATATGTCTACATGTGCAAGTGCTCCTACAGGGCTAATGTTAGCTTTTGTAGAGGCTTTATATAAGCACACTATGGCAAACACAGATGAGAATGGAAATATTAGTGTAGAGTTTGAAGAGATTTGCAAAGCAGCTTATGCAGATTCAGGATTTAAAATCAAGTTTGATGCTGTATTAGCTAAGTTTATAGGAAGTGATGCTGAAATCTTCTATAAGGAACTAAGAGAAGTGAAGAGTAAAGGTCTTACAGTGGTTACAACAGAAGATGTCACAAATGCTGAAAATATTGTGACAGAGTTGAAAAGCAACTTTGTTACTGCAGAAGTGGTAAACCTTGTAAACAGTGCACGTTACACTATCAATAATCAGTTCCAGATAGAAGGATATGGTGTAGATGGCCATTTGTTTAAGAGCATGATGGATAAGATGGTTATTGATCATAATGAAAGAACAATACAAGTGTACGATCTTAAATGTACATGGAGTGTTGAGAATTTCTATGAGGAATACTATCTTTACAGAAGAGCTTATATTCAGGCCTATTTGTATTATAAAGCAGCACAATCTATGACTATCCATGAGGAAAGTGAACTTTATGGATATTATGTTCTCTATCCAAAGTTTATTGTGTGCGATAGTACAAACTATTTCAACCCATTGATATATACACTAGATCTTGCTGATATGACAAATGCTTATGAGGGATTTGAACATAAAGGAAGATTCTATCCAGGTGTTAAACAGCTTATAGAAGATCTTAAGTGGGCTATTGAATATAATGTTTGGAACATTAGCAGAGGAAACTATATTAATAACGGATTGGTAAATGTAAAAGGAGGAAATTAATGGATGTAAAAAAGACCATCACAAGTATATTCATAATGCCTACATTAAAGATAGGTAGAGAAAGACTACTTGGAAATGGATATATAAATGGGTATATAAAGGATGAAGAAAGAGATGTGCAATATCAAAACGCTGTATATGCTCTTTTTAAACCAAAAAAGATGGATGCTTTTCGTGATTTCCTTGATGAGGAATATGCAAGGACAAACCAAATTGTAGATGATTATGACTATCCAGAAGGATTTGTTGTTCTTGTGTATAATTTAGATGAGAAATTCAAGAGTGATTTTCTTCTTGTTAAAGAAGGATTGTATTCTAAAACTTCCAAAGAGTTTCAAGCACAGTTTCCAAAGATCGTAAAGTTATTCAAGAATGGGCTTCATAAGGATGAAATCTCTCTTCAATATCGTGTCTTCAATAAGACAGAAGATCTTAAGAAATACTGGGAAGAAAAACTTGGTGTAGAGTTTGATGACACTATGGAAGTATGGGATGGATTTAATATTGATAAAGAATCTTTAAACCTTAATAAAATTAAACAATATGTATAACGAACAATTATTAGTAAGAATGATTGCTGATTTTGGTGTAGACCAAACTATTGCTTATTGCAAAATGGAAAGTGCAAAAAACTCCTATCTATTTGAAGAATGTATTGCTTCAGGTGAAGATCTCACTTGTACACAATATGATTTTGAAAGAGATTGGTGGAAAACTGCAGAATTAAAATTAAAACCTTAAATTATGAAAATGTTAGAACTGTTACAAGAACATCCTAAAACAGCCATTGTTATAAAACAATGGTTTTTAGAGAAGATGTTAGAAAGTCTTAAAGATGAATCTCTTCCTGAAGATTTCAAAAATTATGTAAGAGAACAGGGAATAGATGATGAGAAGATAGCAAACATGGTAGAAGCTTCTCCTAGAAGTCTATTTGATATATTTGATGAGCATAAAATCCATGTAGAAATTTTACACGAGGTTACAGGCTTCTGGTGGAAAATTAAAGATGATAAAACCTTTCTACGTTTAGGAAATGATCCTTATAAAATTAGAACAGAAGCTGAAAAAGAATCTATTATTGAATCATTTAAATTATTGGAGGAAAAATTATGAGAGACAAAATAGTAGATGATGTCATAGATAAATTCTATGAGAGAAGTCAAATAGGTATTACTAAGTATGGTACCACTTTGTTTACAAATAACAAGGACAACTACCTTAAGCATTTACAAGAAGAGCTTATGGATGCTACGTTGTACATTGAGAAACTTATGTATCTGAAGGAAGAGTTAACTTGTTTGGTTAACCTTCATGGTAATGATGCAGATCTTGGTGCAGCTGTAAGAAACTTTGTTAAGTAATATTTTTAATTTATTTGGTTTGTAAGGGCTGTAAGTTGTATATTTACAGCCCTTTATTTTTTAACTAAAACAAAAACATTATGGATTTAGGATTACAAGCTCTATCTGACATAACTGTGTATAGTAAATATGCAAAGTTTATTCCAGAGAAGAAGAGAAGAGAAACTTGGGATGAAATAGTTGATCGTTATCAGAATATGATGATCAAGAAATACCCCACTCTTGAGGAAGCAATTATTAAAAGTGCTGAACTCATTAGACAGAAGAAGGTCTTACCTTCTATGAGAGCATTACAGTTTGCTGGTGCTGCTGCAGAAGTGAACAATGCAAGAATATACAATTGCTGTTTTCTTCCTATAGATAGCTTACATAGCTTCAGTGAGACTATGTTTTTGCTATTAGGAGGAACAGGTGTTGGATATTCTGTACAAAAACATCATGTTGCACAACTTCCAGCTATTACAAAACCTGGTAAGAAAAAAACCTATCTAATTGAGGATTCTATTATGGGCTGGGCTGATGCTGTTAAGGTGTTGTTCAAAGCTTATATGGAAGGTAAGTTTATGCCTTCATTTGATTTCAGAGCTATTAGACAGAAAGGTGCTAGGTTGATTACAGCTGGTGGTAAAGCTCCTGGTCCTGAACCATTAAAACTTTGTCTCACACATGTACAAGCTATTTTAGACAGAAAACAGGAAGGAGAGCATCTATCTCCTATAGAAGCACATGATATATTGTGTCATATTGCTAACAGCGTATTAGCAGGTGGTATTAGAAGAAGTGCTATGATTGCATTGTTTAGCCTTGATGATGAAGAAATGATCACATGTAAATATGGTAATTGGTGGGAAATAAATGAACAACGTGGTAGAGCTAATAACTCTGCTGTTCTTGAGAGAGGAAATGTTACAGAAGCAGAATTCTTTTCTCTTTGGAAGAGAATAGAAGCTTCTGGATCTGGAGAACCTGGTGTTTATTGGACTAACAATAAAGATTGGGGAACTAATCCTTGTTGTGAAATAGGACTTAGACCATATCAATTCTGTAACTTATGTGAGATAAATGTAGATGATGTTGTGAATCAACTAGATCTTAATGATCGTGTAGCTGTAGCAGCATTCTTTGGTACATTACAAGCAGGATTTACAGACTTCCATTACTTACGTCCTATATGGAAACAAACTACAGACAAGGATGCTCTATTAGGAATAGGAATGACAGGTATTGGTTCAGGAAAGATTCTTGAAGCAGATCTTGAAATAGCAGCTAACACAGCTAAGGTGGTAAATTCTACAATATCAGCTATAATAGGAACTAATGAAGCAGCTCGTATAACATGTATTAAACCTTCTGGTACAACATCTTGTGTATTAGGAACTGCTAGTGGTATTCATGCTTGGCATGCTCCATATTATTTAAGAACTGTACGTTTTAACAAGAATGAAGACATAGCAATGTTTATGGAAGTAAATCATCCTGAACTATGTGAAGATGATGTACTTAGACCAAAAGATACATTGTGTGTAAGAATTCCTATTAAAGCACCTGAAGGTTCTATATTTAGAACAGAAACAGCTATTGATACATTAGAGCGTGTTAAGAAGTTTGCTACAGAATGGGTCACACCAGGACATGTTAATGGTGATAATACACACAATGTAAGTGCTACAATTTCTATTGATAAAAATAGAATGTATAAAGATACAGACTATGCTCGTTCAAAATATGTAGGTGTTGGAGGAGCAGTTGTTCAAGAGTTAAATGAATGGGAAGTTGTAGGAGAATGGATGTGGGAGAATAGAGAATCATACAATGGTTTGTCAGTTTTGAACTATGATGGAGGTTCTTATGTCCAAGCCCCTTTTCAAGACATAACAGAAGAAGAATATAATAAAAGAATTGCTACGTTACACTCTATAGATCTTACAAAGGTTATGGAGATAGAAGACCATGTAGAATTTGGTCAGACAGCAGCTTGTGCTGGTGGTGCATGCGCTGTAGAATAATATTGTTTTTGTTTCGTTTTTGATGATTGAGTAATGACAGGCCCAATGTTTCTACATTAGGGCCTCTTTTTTTTTGTCAAAACGAGAATAATTAATTAACTTTACAGACTAAAAATCAATCAATATGGCGAAAGTAAAAGAAGCTCCAGAGAGCAAAGGTAAATTTCAAGATGCACTTGATAAGCTAAACAAAGCTTATGGTGTAGGTACTGTTCTTACATTAGATAGTAAGACAACTGGTGATTATGATCTTATCAGCACAGGAAGTGTTGGGTTTGATCATATTACATTGGGAACAGGTGGATTTGTAAAAGGTAAGATGTATGAACTTATGGGATGGGAAGGTTCAGGTAAATCAACAATTTGTGGTCATGCTGTAGCAGAATGCCAAAAGAAAGGTGGTGTTGTTCTGTATATAGATGGTGAACATGCTGTTGATAAGAATTATTTTGAAGCTCTTGGTGTTGATACCACCAAGATGTTAATTGCTCAACCATCATGTGGTGAGGAAGGTTTTAACATTGCTATGGAAATGATTGAAACAGGAACCATTGATCTTATCATCATAGATTCAGATTCTTCTTTGATTCCTAAGAAAGTGTTAGATGGTGAGGTGGGTGATTCTTCTATTGGTAAGAAAGCCCTGCTTAATTCAAATGCCTATCCAAAGCTTAAAGGTGCTTTGTCACAACACAATGTATGTGTTATTGTCATCTCTCAGTATAGAGAGAAGATAGGTGTTATGTTTGGTAATCCCACCACAACACAGGGAGGTCATGCTCTTAAGTTTTATTGTGATGTTCGTTTAGAAGTGTCTAAATCTCTTGCTAAAGAAGGAGATCAAGCTTATGGTAACATCACTAAGGTAAAAGCTGTCAAGAACAAAATGTCTCCTCCATATAGAATGTCACAGTTTGAAATCATCTATGGTCAGGGTATTGATAAGATTGGAGAACTAATGGAATTGATTAACGAATTTGAGATAGGTAGAAAGTATGGTAAGACAATGACCATTAATGAGGTGAAGTATGATCTTGAAGATTTCAAAAGAATGTTAATGGACAATGAAGAGTTCTATAATGACATTGTAAAACAGATTTTAAACAAAATTAATAACGTAAAAATTGAAGAAAATGCAAGTGAAATTTAAAAAAATGCATGCTGATGCTCAACTTCCTGTAAAGGGGAGTGAGCATGCTGCATGTTTTGATGTTTATGCTACAAGTGTAACAGCAGAATATGGTGGAATAGTTACTTATGGATTAGGATTTGCAACAGAAATACCAGTGGGCTATATGGGAATATTAGTTCCTAGAAGCAACATCACTAAATACAAGTGGGTGATGAACAATTCAACAGGTATAATAGACAGTGATTATAGAGGAGAGTGGATGATGAAGCTTAATTCTATAGGAGGAGTTTATGAAGCACTTCCTTATGCTGTAGGAGATAGAATAGGACAAATCTATTTTATGCCAATCATTCCTACATCATTTGTAGAAGTCTTATCATTAGATGATTCTATAAGAGGAGAAGGTGGATTTGGTTCTACAGGAATAGGAGATTTGAATACTTCTTCAAATAACACCTTTTATATTGATCCTAAATTCATAACTACAACAAACATTGCAGATGGGAAAATTAATATTACAGCTTGATGAAGACGATCTTAACATCTTCAAGAAGCAATACATTAATTTGGTTGATCTTCATGATGAAATCGAAAAACTCTTTGATGAGGGAGCTAAGATTGATAAACGAAAGAAGAAGGTCTATCAAGAATGGAAAGAGAAAATCAATTTTTTAATTGAAATGTATAATACAAGAGCAACATTTAAAACCTATAACAAAGTAAAATGAGAATATTACACATTAGTGATAGTCATGGTAACCATGAGATGTTTCCTATGGAGAGATTTAAAGACATAGATGTTGTTGTGCATTCAGGAGATTGTTCCAATTATAAAGACCTTATTAGGAATGAACAAGAAGTTAGAGCTTTTATAGGTTGGTATAAAGATGTTCCTATTAAACACAAAATCTATGTAGCAGGTAATCATGATACATCTATAGAGCGTAACAGAGTGACACCAGCAGATTTTCATTCTGTAGGAATCACCTATCTTGAGAATGCAGCCACCACTATAGATGGTGTTAAGTTTTGGGGAAGTCCTTACACTCCTACATTTGGTCAATGGGCTTTTATGAAGCGTAGAGAAACCATTGGTAGAGCGTGGGAACATATTCCTGAAGATACAGATGTTCTTATAGTTCATGGTCCTCCTAAAGGTGTTAGAGATCTTTCACACGATAGAGATGGAATGCTTGAATTCTGTGGAGACAGTGCTCTTATGAAAGCTGTATGGAAACTAAAACCTAAAGTGATGTTGTTTGGACACATTCATGATTCTCCAGGATGTGATAATCAAGGAATCTCTCATTATTCAAAAACACCAACAATCTTTTCTAACGCTTCATGTGTACATGATGGAAGATTTGATCTAGGACTTACATCATTTGGAAATATAATTGAAATATGAAATGTAAAACATGTGGAAAGAACGCTGAAAGTGAATACTGCTTTCAGCACAAACCAAGAAAGGCCCTTAAAAATGTAAAATTTTCAGCTATTAAACGGAAAACTTCCGATGATTCAGCACAAATTTTACAAATGCAAGAGTTCTTCCTTGATATATGGAGAAAGAGAAAAGAACACAAATGTGAAAACTGTAAGAAGTGGCTTGGTAGTGAGCCACTTTCTTATATGTTTGATCATCTTCTTGAGAAAAGTAAATACCCTGATCTCAAACTTAAAGAAGAAAATATAATGTTAGTGTGTTTAGAATGTCACGATCTTAAAACAAGAGGTTTTGTAACTGATTTTGTTAGAGATAAAATAGAAGAAGTTAGGAACAAGTTTGATAAATAGTTATCTTTGGTAAAACTTAAATATGAAAGAACCTAACAGAGAACGTAAACAAGACATTAAATATAAAATTACATTAAACGAAGAACAGAAAGAAGCTAAAAGACTCATCCTTGAGAATCAGATTGTTATCATCACTGGTAGAGCTGGTTGTGGTAAGAGTCTTGTTAGTGCTCAAGTTGCTTTAGATTTCCTTTTTAAAAAACAATGTGATCAAATCTTAATTACAAGAGCTGCTATTGAGGTGGGTAAAAGTCTTGGATTTCTTCCAGGAGGTCTTGATGAAAAGTTTGATCCTTATTTAGAAGCATTTCAAGAAAATCTTATGAAGTGTTATGATAAGGTGAAGGTTGAAGAAATGGTCACTGCTAAAAAGATCAATGCACTACCTGTACAGTTTATAAGAGGAAAAACAATTGATGACATATTGATTGTTGAAGAAGCCCAAAACTTAAGCAAGGCAGAGATGTTAGCAATTGTTACAAGACTAGGAAAGAATGGTAAGATTATAATTAATGGGGACAATGAACAAAAGGATATTAGAGATGAGTTCAATGGCCTAAGTTTCATCACATCTCTTGTTAAAAAGATTCCAGAGATTAAATATATAAATCTCAAACACAACCACAGGTCTGATCTTGTGGGTAAAATATTAGAATTAGAATATGGAAAGTAAAAAGAAGAAAACAAAAAGTAAACTTAGCAAGGTGGTAAAGAAAGTCACAAAATCCATTAAGAAAGGATTTGAAAATATAGGACAACCTATTGCTAAAAGTAATGGAATTATTTAAACCAAAAACCAATAAAATGAATCAATTTTTCTACACTCGTAAAGAGCTTGTATCTGGAACACCAGAAAATCCTGAATTCAAAGAGTTCAGAGACAGTTTTAACATCAATAAGGTTGTACGTACAATCACTATGAATGACAAACGTACATTAGTTTTATTAGATGATCTACATGAAAGAGCTCAAGAAGTTCCTGATATAGATCCTAAAACAAATAAGATGAGAGGACAAAAGAGAGTGAAGGACACTTTCCAATCTGAGATCTATCTTGATCCTGCTGATGGTGAAAGATTTTTAAAACTAACATCTATTGGCTAATGAACTACCCATTAATATCATGTAAGATGATTACTTATGGAAGGATAGATACACTGGAGGAATCTTTATATAGTTTTCTCCAGCAAGACTATCCTGGTCCCAAGGAACTAATTATAGTTAATGATTATCCCCTACAAACTCTTATATTTGATCATCCTGAGGTGAAGATTATCAATCTCAATTATACATTCAGTGTAATTGGAGATAAAGAAAACTTTGCTATGGAATATTGTTCTGGAGATATTATATGTCAATGGGATGATGATGATGTAGCTCTACCAAACCACCTTAGTAATGTATTTAAATATTTTACAGATGATGTAAACATTTTACACTGGGAAACTGGTGCTTTATGTCACATCACTGGAATTGAAAAAGTAGGTTGGATAGGTAATTCAGGAATTGTATTTAGAAAATCTGCATGGGAAGCTATAGGAAAACACCCTAAAGAAAATGCAGGATATGATATGACATTTATAGAAAGACTTCATGCTTATGGAGGAAGAAAGTTTGTAAAAATGCCTGATGATGAAGCTAGTTGGTTTTATATGTGGGGAGGAAGAGGTTATCATATGTCTGGAGAAGGACATGATGTTCCTGGTAGGCCTAATGCTATTCAAAGACATTCTCTACATATAGAAAATCTTAAACAACAAGGCAAGATTCCTACAGGAGATATACAACTAAAACCTAACTGGAAAAAAGATTATTCAAAATTATTAAAAGAATTCAATGAAAAAACTAGAGAAAATTTACAACGAGTTTTGTAAAACTCCATCAGACATAAATGAGCATTTACCAACGCTAAAAAGATATGCTGAGGAATGTGACCATGTAACAGAAATGGGAGTTAGATATATTGTTTCTACATATGCTTTGCTCATGGGTGAACCAAAGAAGATGATATCTTATGATATTATACTTTGTGATTGGATACCTGTAAAAGATATGGTTAAAGATGTTACTGATTTTGAATTCATAATTGGTGACACTACACAAATAGAGATTGAAGAAACTGATTTATTGTTTATAGACACTCTTCACAATTTTACACAATTGTCTACAGAACTTAGTTTACATGCTAGTAAAGTTAAAAAATATCTTATCTTTCATGATACTACATCCTTTGAAGTTCATGGTGAATCTTATGATGGATCACCTCAAAAAGGTATATGGAAAGCTATTACAAATTTTTTAGAGAATAATCCAAATTGGGTTTTACATGAAAGGTTCACTAACAATAATGGATTAACTATATTAAAACACTTATAAAAAAAGCCCCTATAAACTAGGGGCTTTTTAATTCTTTGTAAGAAGATTATGCAATTGCTTCAAGATCAGCCTTAACAGCTTCAATCTTTTCAACAATAGCTTGTCTTGCTTCAGCTGTACCACCTTCAGCAACCATTGCTTCTAAAGCAGCGATTGATTCAGTTAATCCAGTAATTGCTGCATCTTTTGCAGAAATTAAGATAGCAATTTGTTCTTGCTCAGCATCAAGAGCAGCTTGTAATTCATCTACTTTCATAGAGATTTCTTCTAATGTAGCCATGTTTATTTGTTTTTAGAGGTTAAACGGTTGAATTAATATCATCTATAGACTCTTCTAACTTATCATATATTTCTTGCTTGAGCTCTGCGTTCTCAGCAAGAATCATGTCAAGCTTTCTTTCTATTTGCCTAAGTCTTTTTTTAGTGTCATTGTCTATAGCGTTGATGATAAATGTGAATAGTCTCATATTAATTTATTTTGATAATCTTTTTTGCATCATTGGTTGCATAGGTGATGTTCGTATTGCTTTATCATCCATAGATTTATTCTTGGAAAAAGGTTTATCCTTCTTAGGAATTCCAACCTTTGGAGCTTTTCTTGGAGCTCCTGATTTCTTAGCTTTACCAGCTGTCATAGATTTACTTGCAGCCATATGCACATTTTTTAGTCTTACCACCAGTCTTCATCATTGTCTTAGGAGCTTTACCAGCAGCTTTCATAGCAATAGCTGTAGCAGCTTGCTTCTTAACTTTCATTCCTTTCTTAGCTGTCTTAGGAAGAACACCTTTACCAATAAGAATATCTTTTTGAGTGATTTTACCATCCTTATTTAAGTCTGGAAAAGAACCACCTTTTTTCATCATCATTTTAGTTCCACCCATCTGCATTTTCTTAGCAGGTTTTTTCATTGTAGCCATGATTTACTTTTTTAAAGTGTCAATAATAGTTGTATCAATAACTCTAATTGATTCTACAACCTTAGTTGTATCAGAGACTTTAGTTGAATCAGTAGAAACAACTTCTGTAGAAGCATCTCCACATGCTGATAACGCTACAGCTAATACGAATAATAATTTTTTCATTTAATTTATTTTAAGGTTTAACATTTCCATTTTCTAAGACTCTTATTAATCCTACTATTAGGATCATTTGCTGTCTTAGCACTTGTAAGTTTCTTCTTCATCCCAGACATTCTAGCACAAAATGATTTCTTTCTAGGACCTCCTTCTGGCTGAGGTGCTTTAAGACCAGGTTTGCCAGGGTTAGCAGCATTGTAAGAAGCCCTACCTTTAGCATTAAGCCCTCCAGAAGCATTCTTTCCTTCTTTTCTTTGCCAAGCTGGACTACTACCACCATTCTTTAAAGAAGATCCTTTAAATGGACCTTTCTTCTTAATAAGAGGACCGTTAGGAACTTTACCACCAGTTTTTTTTGGTGCTACTGGACGATAATTGTTAGATGATATAGGTTTTAAATCAGGCTGTGACATTGCCTGAAGCTCTGGATATAATAACTTATTATCTAATTTAGTTTTTTTTGGTTTTTTGTTTGCTATAGATTCAAATGCTTTACGCACATTTGTTTTTATAGCAAGACTATCTCCACCTTGAGCTTTCTTAACCTTTTTAACTGTAGCCATTATTTTTTCTTTTTAGGATATGGATGTTCTTTATGCCATTTTTTTGTAGCTGCAACTCCTTGCTTAACAGTTTTAGCTCCAGCTTTCTTAGTGAGATCTATAGTATCCCATTTGCCTTTATCAGTTGTAGGATGATTAACCATAATATCACCCTTCTTACCTTTACCAATTCCTGTAGGACTGGTCTTTTTATATATAACATGTTTCTCACCACCAGCAGAAAGCTTAATCTTACCACCACTTTTAAGAACTCCTTTACCTACATAAGCAGAAGCCTTTTGTGGATTCCAGGGACCAGATTTCTTAATTGTTGCCATTTCTTCCAAATGTTATATTGTTCTTAACTATAATGTCCTTGTGACAATATTGCCACATTTCTCCTGTAGAATTAATAATCACTGTATAAATTGTATCAGTTTCATGACCGTAGTCTGTAACCAAAAATATAATTCCATCACCTTTAGGTGTACTGACTTCCACTCTATTGTGAGGTTCATATATCATACTATAATGTATTTCTAAAATCAGTTGTAAGATCTGTCCAAGTTCCTGAGTTTCTCAACCATAATTCATTAAAGTTTATAGATGGTGCATATCCATCATCTACATTAATAAATGTTCCAGATAGGAAATAAAGATCTTTTTGCCCTGTAAGAACAGGAATTAATGTATTCTTTAAATCTGTAAAACTTGCTGCTCTTATATATTCTGTAGCTAATTTAACACCAGCACTATATTTAGTGGGGTCTAAAACAAAGTTATAGGGAGCAGAACAAAGTGTAGCTCTGTTTGTATATAGAATACTAGCAAGTGTATAGTATTGATCATTATCAGCAAATACACCAGCACCTCTAGTTGGAGCAGAACCACCAGCACCATTTGTCATAACCCAGTTAGCAGCTGTAACAACAGCACCACAGGTATTATCACTTGTAGCAGAAGTCTTTCCTCTTCTTAACATTCTACCTACATTATCATTAGCAGTAACAAGATCAGCTTGTTGTGTAACTCCTATGTGAGGCATGTTAATTAACAATAATGGTCCATCAGTAGGAGTCATTGTTGTAGCATGACTTTGCCAAGCTTGTAATGCTAGAGCTCCTGTATGAGGATAACCAGCTAATCCACCACCCATAAATGGTCCAAGATAGGAATTTAATGCTGGAGGATTTTGTCCTATGTTATTAATATCAGCAAACTCAGAAGCATTAACATCATCTGAACACACTGTAAGATTTAAAACTGTATCACTGGTTTTCACACCTCTATCAGAAAGGAATAATTGTAACCTTGTAGCAAGATGTTGAGCTAATACAGCATCTGGATAGGTAATGTTCACCACATCAAGATAGTGCTGAGTAGTCTTATTAAAATATTCTACAGGTTGAACCTCTTTCCATATACCCACCTTAGGAGCATGAGTGTATAAACCAAGACTTCCTGGTACTATTTCTCCATTTTTTAGAAACCTTGCATAAGGTTTTAATTTTATACTTTTTGCCATTATTTCTTTTTAGCCATTTTCTTGAATGTCTTAGCAAGAGCTTTAGCTTTGCCAGTACATCCAGGTTTTGTAATAGGGGTACATTTACCCTCAGTTCCACGTTTCTTAATAGAAGCTGTAGCTTTTTGTATCCATTTACCATTCTTAGCCTTACTTAAAGACTTTAATGTAGAAGGAACTTCATCTCTAGAAATAGTTTTAGATTTATTACTTGTAGCTTTAGATCTAGTTTTATCACCTTCTCCTTGTTCAGTTTTTAATTCATAGGTTGGTTTACCTTTTGAATATCCTGAAGTATCAAGTGACTGTCTTGAATATTTATAAGGTTCAAGTAGGCCACCTCTAGTAGTTCTTTCTTTCTCAGTTCTAAATACACCAAGTTTTGGTCTAGAGCCTTTTATCACTTTTTTACCATCTTCAGCCTTTTTAATTGTAGCCATATTAACAAGCTTTCTTTTTAGACATTTTACCACCCATTTTTTTCTGAGGAAGACCTGGACTAGTTCCATAAGCTTTTTTAGAAAACTTAGTTTCTTTTTCTCTAGCTTCAGTAGCTTTTTTTCTAAGGCCACTTGCTTTGCTAGTTCCCATTGCATTCACTGCCTTTGCACTATAATCATCAAATTGCTTACCGTAGATTGCAGCACTATCCTTATAATTAGGAGACTTTGTGCTTTCACTAGTGGTTGTACCAAGTTTAGCTTTCTTTACCATACCACCTTTCTTCATCATAGGACCAGCCATCATTGGAGATTCCATAGATTTAGCAGGAGCTTTTTTCATCATCATAGCTTTTTTAGGAGCTGATTTCTTAGCCATAGACTTTTTAGCCATGGGTTTTTTCATTATTGCCATTGTAAATTATTTAGATTTTGATTTAATCTTTTTCTCCTGTTGAAGCATTTGTTTAGTGGGCTTCTTACCACTTCCTTTATTCGCACGGAGGTTGTCCCACAACCCTCGTTGTGAGACAGAACCATCCTTACGTTTAATCATTTGCTTAGGCATTAGCTAACTTTCTTTACATCTTGAGCAGAAAATCCTAAGAAGAACAATCCTACAGCTTGTACGATTTGTCCAACAAGGTTTAACACTCCTGTTTGAGTGTTTACTAAAAATGTTCCAGCAGCAGCTAAAAGGCCACCGATTGTTGTTTTCCAACTTTGATTCATAAACTTGAAGTTTAATTGTTACAGAATAAAATTATTCACCAACTTCTTCAACAGCTTCTTTAACAACACCTTCTTCAACAGCCTTAGCTAATGTAGCTTCAACAATTGTATTAGCTTGGTTTGCTAATAAGATTTTACTTGCTTCAGGTGTGCTAAGAATAGCTCTTAAAGTGTTTAAAATTACACCAAATTCTCCTCCAGATAGAGTGAAAGAATCTTCAGGTGTCCATGAGTACTTTTTGTTTGGATCGTAAGTGATCTTTTCCATGTTGATTTATTTTGGTTTAAAAAACGAAGATATGTATTTGATTTGTAATTTCCAAATTTAATTTAACTCTATTTCAAAAACTATTGTAGCAGAAGTTTTAATACTCTTACTCATATTTAATTTGATTTGGAATACATTATGAAACTTTAACAACTCCTCTAATAGAAGATTGTTATATTTAGGAACAGATGTTGCTATTCTAAAATGATATGATTCTGGACCTCTGGTTATTTCCATTGAACACAGCTCATCTATGGAATCAATAAGTCCTTCTAAATGTGAGAAGTATGCAAGCTCATTGTCTTGCATAATCTCAGGAAAGAATTTCTTATTTATTTGCATTTAAGACAGTGTTAGTCTATAAAGAGTTTGAGCAGCATCCCCACTTAAAGATTGTGCTATGTTTTCTATATCAGGCATATCGTTTGATTCACCAAAAGCTTCTAATTGCTTAGCAAAGGTGTTTAGTTCTCTAACCACTTGTTCAGACATACCAGGAGTGTAATCCTTAATAGGTTGAACAGGCATAGCTTTAGTTCTAGTTCCTGTATAGCCCATTATTTTTTCTACAATCTCATCTTTAAGATCAAACACCTTGTCATAGATTTTACCAAGAGCTTCATGTTCAGCAAACCCTCTAGTTTGCCAATGAAGTTCATGTAATTGTAGTTCAAAATAATTTAGTTTAGCCTTAATTGCATCAAGACTTAAGCTGCTTCCAGCTGATTCCATCATCTCTTCTGGAAATAGTGATTTGATTGCCATGGTTTTTGGTTTATATTGATACAGTCATTGTTAATGCTTGTTGTCCAGAACAAAGTGCTTGTTTCTGAAGATCTGTCATCACTAAAGTTAAATTTGTACCACCTGTTGTAGAGAAAACTCCAAGAACAGGATATGTAGTGTTTAATCTAGTAACAAGATCTGCAACAGTAGTAGATGATTGTGAAGAAGCAAGAGTTGTAACTAATGTAGGAGTCTTTTTAATCGAAACTATTACAGTGCCATCAAATGTTGTAAGAGGAGTAATTACTAAATTTCCTACTCCTGTAGCTAATACACTAAGATTTGTACTTGCTGTAATACCTGCAGTGGTTACACCACCAAATGTTACACTAATACTTCCAGCTGTTCTACTAGTGATTGTTAAACCAATTGTGTATTGTTGACCTATTGCAGCAGCTATTACATTAGATAGAGTGGCTAAAGATCCTGTTGCATGTATATACCCTGTGGTATTATTACCAGTCCATCCAGCACCAGCAGTCCATCCTGTAGTAGAAAGTAATGCACTTCCTATAGAACCACCACAATACAATCTCACTTTAAAGTTAGTGATTGCAGCAGCTACAGTTGTAGTTAATGTGTGATCTGTACAACATTCATATCCTTGTACTTCTGTCCATTTACCAACTTTAGGTTTTTGTCTTCTCAAGATTAATGATCCTGCAACAACTCTTCCGCTACCATCATAGCGAACAAAGGCTCTTAAGTCTTTCTTATTATTTCCATTCATAACTAATTGTTTTTAGGGGTTATAGTTTAAATTATATTTATTTTTTAATTGAATAAGCTGTGTAGTATAATGATGTGTACAATACTTTTCACTTTCTTCACTATTTAAAACAGTGTCTAAGTGAGTATCGTTAAAAGGATTTTTACCAGTGTGATATTTTCCTTTATAGAAAGCTGGATAACCATTTGCATAGTCTCCCACTATTCCTGCATTATGTAAGATTGTACACCTGTTTAATTTCTCAATAAGATCTGAGCTCCAAGCAAATTCCATTTCTGGAATATTCTTTGTTTCTAAATCTCTCTTCCAAAGGTTCCAAAGAACAGCCCACATATCAGCGCACCAACTTTGAAATCCAGAATCTTCATCCTTAAAAAACTCTTTATTTACATTTTGTAAATACACTCTTAAATAAAGACAATGATTTTTAACATCTTCCCAAAAAGAAGCATCTATATTCTTAAGGAAATATTGTGCACCTCCTGAATGTAGATTGTTCTTTTCACATGTTGTTCTATCTATTCCTACAAGACTAGTTGCATTACCAAGGATGTCATGTTTTTTATATTCTTCCAGTTTATTTGGAAGAACATCCTTAATCTTACTATCAAAATATGAAGCATTTATGTAGCTGTTTGTATCAGATAGATAGCAAACATCATCATCTATAAACTTAGAAACATCAAACTTCTCTGTAAAAACAATGTCTGAATCACAATAGAACACAGCTTTGTTTTTCATATCTGGATTGTCTTTAAAATATCTTTGAAGACAATAAGGTCTAAGAACAGGTATGTAAACACCAAGCTTATCACTCACATCATTCTCTTCATCCTTATAGAAAACAAATTCTGCTTCTGGATATAAGTTTACAACTTTTTCCCATCTATCAGTCTTGTTTCTAAAGGAAGGAGTGAACACAAGAACAATAGCCTTGTCTGACATTCCTATTTTCCTAAGACTCTCTATCCATAAATGCACTTGCCATGTGTAATAATTATCATCAGGCTGAGCGCAAATGAACTTTAGTTCCTTCATATATGTAGTTTTGGTTTTAATCTTTTACGCACCTAATAGAAAGTCCAAAATTTTTAGGATTGATAGCTTCTATATTTAATTCAGCACTGTTATGAAATATATAAAAACAATAAGCATTATTCAAATCAACCTCATCTGCCACCCAATTAAGTAAAAGAACCTTTAATGCACTATAATTTGGATTAGCACGATACCCACCCCCAAGTCCTGTAAAAAGACTAGTGTTAGTAGCTCCTGTATTGGGATCTACCCAATAACTTATACCTATTTCTTTCATTTTTCCACCAGCATCAGGATCTAGAAAGTTTTTTAATGTAGTTATTTCTGCATTCGATGGAATATGAAATCCTGTAGGCGCTAATCCCCTTGCATCATTCACTGCATACCAGTTATACAATTTACCATAGTCTAAACCATTATTATAACTATTATCATACCAACACCAAGCACCAGTTGTTAAATTAGCCCATTGAGTAGGATCTTGTACCTGTGGTATCACATCTCCATTTCTGTATGTTGTAACATCCAAGTTTCTTGCTGTCCACTCTTGTGTACCTATTATAATTGTTGGTGGAGGACAAGGATCACAACCACCATTAAATGTTGCTACATCACTGCCTGATGTAACATTCACTGTTTTAAGTTGACCATCGTATGATATAACTATTGTACCAGTTCCTATAGTTCTAAAATCTTCACTATAAAAAGTGTTTGAATTACAAAATGTCGTACCAGTACCTCTAGCATATATTGGAATAGTTTGAGCACATGCTGTTACTGAATCTTCTCCCCAATATATTGTGTTAGAAAAATGAGCAGCTATACAAGGTGCACAATCACCATCAGCATTCCATACAGTTTGAACAGTTCCTACATTTTCTGGACCTGTTGCTACATCTACCACACTCCAACATTCAGGAGTATTATTACTCACAATAGTACCTGCCACTAATACATCAGGACCATTATATTTAATTACATCATATTCCATTCTTTCACAACCAGCCACATTGTAATAGGTTATAACAGGAGGAACTAAAACAACTTTAGATGTTACACCAATCAATCTTTCAAATTGTTGAGAGATTTGATAGTATAAATTAGCCTTAGGGCTCCATCCTATTTGTTTTGATATTCCCATTATGGTGTTGTCGTAGTGCTTGTTGTTAATGCTGCTGTAACCTTGATCAATCTATCTAGTTGCATAGATATTTGATAAAGAAGATTTACTTCAACACTTTGTCCTATTTGTCTATTTGGTACTCCCATTTTATTAATTTTATTTTACAAAAGTAAACACTTTATTATAATTAACAATGTAATTGAAAAAATTACAATAATATAATTAATTAGATCGTATGTATATTAACTGTTTTTCCCAAGACAGTGTATTCTTTGTAGTGTTCCACCAGAGAATAGATACAAAATAACTTTCTGTATAACACTTGTCAGTGATGGTTCCTGTCCAATCTATTGGATCTTTTCCAAACAATCTAACTAAGTATGTAGTGTCACCATTAAGAGGGGTGAATAAGCTTCCTACAGCTCTATTCCCATTATATATACTAACACCATTTGGGCTATATCCTTTATATGCCTGTGCATTTACGCACAGCCCTACTATTAGAAACAGTAATATTGATAGTATAGTTTTCATATAATAAGTTTATCATATCTTAGCCAATTGGAAGTGCATACCATCTTTTCTTTGCCATGTTCCACCCCACTCAAATCCATTGTCTGTAAAACATTTTACAAATCCTGGAGATAATTTAGGTGTCATATTAAGACCATTCTCAAAAGCATTTACATCTATTGCTATTCCCCAAGAGTGTAAAGACATTGATGTTAATCCTCTTTTCTTTCTTATATTAAAACAACCATCCCATGTCTTAAGTTCTTTAACATGATCTGTTGTTATAAGAGCTTGGAAAGCTGCAGCCAAAGGTTTAATCATGTCTTTGTTACAATATATCTTCTTAGGAATAACACCTATCTCTAAATATCCTGGAACATCCCACATAATCATAGCTGATTGTTTCTCAGGATCTCCATATTTCTTTAGTGCTTGTACTGATGTGACCATTATTTATTCTTTTTTAACAATGTATAATAGGAAACTCCGTATGTCAATCTTCCACCATCCCAGAAAACATTTCCTCCATACATTCTATTTTTAAGATCTTTGTATAAGATTCCTCCACTTACACCAAAAGATGTAGGAGATAGAAGTCTTAGTGTTGGACCAATGTAAAACTCTCTTTTATTCACTACAACATCATTAGTTACAAATGTTGTCTTTTCAGGAATCTTTATATTCTTTACAAACTCTCTTCCTTTAAGTGTGTTCTTTTGAACAGTGTCTATGATTTTCACCCAACCAAGACTATCTAAATAGATTGAATCTTTATATATATTCCTAGATAGAAGATCTTGTTTAAGAGTTTGAAACTGTTCTAACAGTTCAGAATATCCTTCTTGAGGGTAGTATTCTACAGAACTTTCAAGTAGTGTATCTCTTATTCTCTGTATAAGTATAGGAAACGTTCTAGTTGTATCTTTGTAATATACATAATGTACATATGTAATTGTATCTGATTTAACACCTCCAACACCAGCATTCTGACGTTTGCATGTTTCATATAATATCAATATCAACAATGCTATTATAAGAATGTATATTATGTTATTTTTCTTATACACGTTTTAGATTATAATAAACGTTTACAAAATATTGTAATATTAAAGCTACTCCCACCACTATACCAATAGTCCAATAAACTCTATTCTTGAAGTTTTCATATTGTAATTGACTTTTCTCTAAAATCTCAATCTTTTGTTTCATAATCTCAATATCCTGCATGAGTCCTCCAATTTTTGTAAGAGGGTTGCCAAGGATAGCATCTACCACTTGTGTAAGCTTTGTATCAATTACATCAATTTTACTCTCCATATCAGTTAGTCTATCTTCCATTTGTTCAAGATGAGCTTTAAAATTGTCAGTTATTTCCATTGGGAAAAGTTTAAAAAAAATATTCCCATGCTCATAAGAGAGGGAATATGTAGTTTAGGTTTACAAAAATATATGATTGTATTGAGATTACCAAATTTATTTTAACTTACTGGTATAATTTATCATAGTGAGTCCTAATGTAATTGTTACATAATCAAATATAATTTCATCATCTGCTCCCCATTGTTGTATAATACTAGAAGGAACTTCCAACGTATTGTGTATATATTCCACATAAGAATCTACACCATCAACAGTTATAAGTCCTGATAGGATATATGATACTACCCCTGAACTATTAAGAAAGTTGTACCCACAGAAATTAACTAACGATAATAAACTCACTTCTTTTTGTCCATCAGCTGTAAAAACTGTAATAGGTTCTATTACTCTTGTATTCATTTTATTTTATTTTTAATATAAACTCACCCAATATATAACAGGGTTATTAGTTGTATTTGCTGCATGTGTCCATGATGAAGGTAGTGATGTTTGTGATGATATATGACAAAACAACTTTCCACTATTTGTAAAATCATATATAGACATAGATGTGGCCATAGATACTGTTCCTAAAATAGCAGGTGTTATTGCTGGTGTTCCACTAAATGACCAAACCATCCCTATATAATAAAATCCTGCAGATATACTTGCAGCACTTGAAAATGCTTTAGATACAAGTACGTTAGCATTTTGTTTAAATATTGTACCATCATCAGGTGTTGATGCTAATAGTGTACCTGTGCCTGTTGCTGTATCAAAAGAATAAAGTCCAAATCCATTATAGTTTGCTGCAGTGTAAACTCCTGCTGTTGAAGACATAAACTTAATCCCTGTTAGAGTTGTTGCTACAGGTATGTATACAGGAATCAAAAACAATCTTCCTGAAACAGCAATAGGTAAAGAAACCCCTGTTACTACTCTATTCAAAGATAAATCTAATGTTGCACCTTTAATTGTAGAACCTAATGCTTGATATCCTAATATATTATTATTATTAATTGTTGCAATTGTAGCTTTACCATCTATCTGTGTTTGTATAGCACTTGTAGTACCCTTTACATAACTTAACTCAGTTAATGATGGATATGTAGCTGTACTAAGACTTGCTATTGTACTACCTGTTGAGTTAAAATAAGCTATCTGATTATTTGTACCTGTACCTGTTACAGGATTTGTTAATGTAGCTTGTTTTCCATTTAATTGTGATTGTATACCGCTTGTAACACCTGAAACATATCCAAGTTCTGTATCAGTGGTAGCACTTACAACCACCTTACCACTTGCGTTACTTATTACAGCTCTTGATGCTGTAAGATCAGAAGATGTTATTGTTGTAGCAGCACCTGTTATAGTTGCTTGCTTTGTTCCTAATTGTGTTTGTATAGATGATGTAACACCTTTAACATAGCTTAACTCAGTCAGTGAGGGATAAGTTGCTACTGCTAGTGATTGAATATTACCACTACCATCTAATGCTAAAATTTGAGATGCTGTTAATGAACTTAATATTGGAGCTGTAGAAAATGTTTTAGCACCTGCAATAGTTTGTGTTCCTGTTGTAATAACACCTCTTGCTGTAGCAGAAGCATCAGGGAGATTTAATGTATGTGTAGTACCTGTAGAACTAACAGCAAAGTCAGTTCCACTTGTTCCTGCAACTATTGTTTGAGCAGCACCTGTTAAAGAATTAATAGCAGTGATGCCTGTTCCTGCCATGATTCCACTCTGTTGTGTAATACTTAATATAGTAGATTGTACAGCAGGATGTGCAAATGGACTTGTCTGAGCTGTTTCAGATATTATAGACATATTAATATCAGCACTTGCCCAATATAGTTCTATTATATCTCCTGCTACTAAACTTAATAAATAATTCCATGCAGCCATCATATATGCAGGAGCATTACCTTGTAGTGATATAATACCTGCACTTGCAGTTATATCAGTTCCATTTTTCCTTAACCAAATATGTACATAATCAACACCTGCATCACTCTTATCCATTTGGGAAGAAAACTGTAAGTTGTAAATACCTGTATTAGCAACAACAATTTGAGAAGTCATTGTTCCTGTATATGTAGCAGATGTCCTAAGTTGAGAAACTGATACTACATAAGTACCTATTCCTCCTGTACCACTTGTAAATGCAGATATAAAAGTTCCTGCTGTTATACTACCACCTGTTAATACCATCCCCACCTTTAATGTTCCAGATGTAACACCTGTAACAGTTAATACAGTTCCTGCACCTGCTCCTCCATTATTTATAGTTCCTGTAAATACAGCAGTTTGTGTTTGTAATGAAAATCCATTAGCTAAATCAGTAGTATCAAATTTAATTGCTCTTGGTGTATTAGCAGTAGGATTATCTTGTGTTGTAGAATCTGATATTGCTAAGTAGTACCCTGTTGGTGTAGCAGCAGTGTTGGTTCCCCATTTTAATCCTGTAGTTGTAGAACTATCTGCTATAAGAATTTGTGTATCAAGTCCTACAGGAAGTCTTGTATTTGTTGAATTAAATGTATAAAGGTCACCTTTAGTTGTAAGAGGGGAAGCACCTGAAGCATTTAGTGTTGTTCCTGAAAAAGAAAGTCCTGTTCCAAGTGTTATCTCTTCCATCACACCTGTTCCTGCAGAACTTCTGCCAATCAATTTATTGGTAGCCATTGATGTAGAAATAGTTGGTGTATTTCCACCACTAGATGTAATAGGACTAGTTGCTCCTACAGATGTTACAGCAGATGTTAAATAAGTGTTTGTATCAAGAGCAAATGTACCAGCAGCTGTCATCTTTACAAAAGCTGTAGAAGCATATGTTAATGCTGATAGAGATGTAAGATTTGTAGCAAGAGGTTGACCACCCAATCCACTCAATGTATATGTAGGAACATTCAACACTCCTGATGATAATGTGCTTGCTCCACTGTTCCCTGTAACAGTGAGGGATGAAAATGTAGCTGTTGGAGGTGTTGGTATATTTAGAACATTAGCAACTAATGTTGCTGCTCCTGAACCAGTAGTTGTAAGAGATGTAATTCTATTAGTATAAGCAGTTTGAAAGTTTGTTCTATCAGTAGCAGATAAATAACCATCAACTGATGATGTTCCTAAAGGAATACTGATTACAGGTGTTGTTCCTCCAGTTGAAGATATAGGAGAAGTTCCTGTAACAGATGTTACATAAGTACCTGCTGCTTGATACTGTGGAATATTAAGAGTGTTAGCTATAAGAGTGGCAGCTCCACTTGTTCCTGTTGTTGTAAGACTTGTTATGCGATTTGTATAAGCAGAATCCCAATTTGTATTATTGTAACTAGCTGTTGTAGGTATTAAGTATCCTGATGTAAGACTAAATACACCTGTAGTGTTTGTATATGTAAGTCCTGTAGCTGTTGAGCTAAGAGATGTAAGAGTTATACCACCAAGTCCTGCAAGTGTGTACGTAGGAACATTTAGTACACCACCTGTTAAAGTTGAAGCTCCTGATGAGCCTGTAGTGGTGAGTGATGTGAATGCTGCAGTTCCAGGAGTAGGTATGTTTAATACATTTGCTATGAATGTAGCAGCCCCTGCTCCTGTAGTAGTTAGTGTTATTGGATTTTGTTTACCATTAAATGTAGTCCAATTTGCAGAAGATAGATAACCATCTTGAGATCCACTAGCTTGTTGAATAGTTATATTAGGAGTGATTCCTCCTGATGAGAATAATGGGGATGTAGCTGTTACATTTGTTACATAACCTGATAAATCAGAAATTAATGCAAATGTTCCACTCTGACTAGGATAGCTTAACACAAAACTGCCAGAAGTATTTCCAATAGCAATTTGATTTGTATAATAAGAAGCAGTTAAAAGAGGATTACCAACATCTTGAAGTGCTATTATGCCAGTTTGAAATGAAGCAGATGTATTATGTACAATATCAAATATACTAATATTTGGAAAAGGACTATATGTTCCTGTATTATCTAATACAATTTGACCACCTGTATTAGATAATGTTATTGAATTAGTTGTACTAGATCCTTGATCTGTAACTTGTTGAAGATTAGGTGTAGAACCACCACCACCTGATACATCTATTTGACTAATTGATGTAATAAGTCCCTTACTATTCACATTTATAATAGGAATAGCTGTAGCGCTTCCATAAACTCCAGGTGTAGAAAGCACATTTACTAATGTTAAACTAATTGGAGATCCTGTGTTTCCATACCCATAAACATCTCCATTAATAACAACACTACTTGAAGGAACAGCAATCACTGTTGTTGTAACCCCTGTAATAAGTCCTTTTGCATTCACTGTTATAATAGGAACTCTTGTAGCACTTCCGTATGTAGCAGGAGCATTGAAAACTGTAGATAATGTAAACACAGAACTTCCTGGTCCACTAGCTGTTCCATCTCCTGTTAATTCTGTAATATATGCACCTGGACGTTGTGCACCTCCATCATCTAAAGAACCATCACCTTTAACAAACTGGAAAGATGTTCCTCCTGTTGTTATAAATGCACTAGCTTGAACTGTTCCAGATAGACCAAATGTAAACCCTTGACTGTTGATTGCGGTATCATTAACTAACACACCACCAAGTTTTACTGGTTGTCCAGGAGCAGTTTGTATCACACCATTTGTAAACACATATCCAAGTCCAGCATCCCTAAACTTGTTGTCAATCTTTTCTAATACAAGTTGAAGATTGTCATTAGTGTTCACTCCTGTGTATACAAGATTAGCACCTGAGTAAAATACACAAGTGCTATCTAATATTATAGGGCATGCAGGTGCTGAACAAATATTATTCATATTGTATTATTATGGGTAAACTCTAATCTCTATTGTTGCTCTATAAATCAAACCATTTTCGTCAGCTCCTGTAGATGCGTTTTTTGAAGTTATAGTAATTATACTATCAGCATTTCTTTCCCAACCAATAATTACAGGCTCTGTTCCCATAAATCCTACTGTAGCAAGAACAACGGTTTTTTGATCGGTAAACAAAGGAGAAATTGTTGTAGCTTCAAATTTTCCAGGACTTATATAAGAAAATGAAACTGTTCCTCCTAAAGTATTTTGAAGTAGATAATCAACTGTTGGTGCGGTTGTTGATTGTTGAGTTATCACTGCTACATAGCTTTTATATAGAGGCAATTGACTTGTCAATGCTAATGTACCACTTATAGAAGGAAAATCAATAGTTTGATCATTGTTATTAAAGTTTATCACCATTTGATCAGTATTAATTATACTATCTATCACAATGCCTGTAGACTGATATGTTGTACTTGTATCAGCAATTGCGCTCTCTAAGATAATTGTTCCTGAATCAATAATAGAAGATTCTGTAGGAGTGGTTAGTGTATTTCCAATAGTAAGTGGTGTTGTGGAAACATCTCCAGCAATTAAAACCTGATCAAGAGTTGGTGCATTATTAGCAACATATGTTGCAACAGCACTTTGTGTAGGGAATAATGTAGCTGAAGGAACTCCTGTATTAAATGTACCATCAGTAGATTTATTAGAAGAGCTTTCTTTTAAAGCAACATTACCATTGATTGTTACAACACTTGAATTGAGTGTGGTTATACTAGTGTTCACCGCACCAACTGAACTGTTGATGTTAGTTAATATTTTATCTAAAGCATCTAATGGAGATGCGTTAATGTTTGATAGGTAGATTCCGTTGTATATAACACATAATGAATTTACATATGTGGTACAGGTTGGGCAAATTTGGGATATTCTCATAATAGTAAAATTAGTTGTTTTTAATGTATTTACAATGTAGTCTTATGGGATTTTTGATATAATATAGCGTTATCTAACAGAACTTTCTCTCTGAATTGTTATGTCAAATTCTTTTGCAAACTCAGAACTAATCATTGATAAATATGTAATTACAGATTTAAATACAGGTAGAGATTTTGCAGCATATTTAATTGGCTGAGCTTTTTTTCTAACATCATCAAATGACGTTTCTGGATCAAAATCTAGTCCTGTTGTCTGTAACCAAAAATGTTGAAAGAATTTAGTCATATCTGTAACAAGACCTATTGCTGGGAACATGTTACCACTAAGAATCTTTTCAAACTCAATAGGATTATAGAAGAATGAAATCTCACTTACAAATTTATCAATCACTTTTTGACAATATCTATAAAAGTTTTTAGTAGCTTTATCTGCATCTTCTGGAGGTTCCATAAAGCCCACTGCAAGAGTTGCTCCTATTAGAGATGCTAATATTGCAAGTTCTTTAAGCTGATTTCTTAAATTAGTTCTCACCATATCTGCAAAATCATCCTTGGTCATAGTAAATTCTTCCCCTGTTCTCTTCTTATATTTCTCAGCAAATTCTATATAGAGTTTATCTATTGCTTCAATCCCTGCATCATTCATCTCCATAATATTTTTAATATTAGAAGCCTTATCTCTAAATGAAGTCATCATTACATATCCTAATAGTCTAAGTCTACCAATTTCATACTTCTCTCCAATAGCCATCCCATCATCTCCTATCTCTACAGAGAAGTCATCTGAAATTTTCCTAAGCTCAGAGAAACGTGTATCAGCAAGTTTTGGAATCCATCCTTTAAACACCATCATACTCTTAGTCCATACAGACATTGACATTCTATTAATATCACCATCTGATACACCTCCCATAGCATTTCTAGATATACGTCTAGTTAGATTTGTAAGTCGTTGAGTTTCAGTCTTATCTGAAATATCAAGTCCTGGAATAACAAGTTTACCATTTTCAAGTTTTCTTGTTTTAGCTATAGACTTAGTGTTTTTTAAATTTTCTACTTCTTGTTCTATTTTTTCTTTTGCACTATTATATGCACTAGATGAACTACTTCTTCCTTTATACTTTGCTCTAACGTATTCTCTAATGTTTACAATTTTACCATCAACCACCATTGAGTTTTCTAATAGTGTAAGGAATGTAGCTTTTTCCATAATCTGTTCAGGATAACGCATTGTTACCATCAACATATCACCAAGATTTGCATTTGTGAGCTTTGAAATACCTGCTTTTTTATATTCCTCATATGCAGGATCATCTTTCATTGGCATAAACACATCCATCATTTGAATAAAGATTTCTTTGTCTTCATCATTTTTAAACTCCTGAGAGAGAATAACTCTTTCATTCTTTAAGAATTCTCTATATTTGAAATAATTACCAGCTTGAGCACTCATCTGAGCCTGTCCACCAAATAAGTTTACCAATCCTGGAATAATCTCAAGACCAAGTGTTTTTATTTGGAACCCTCTATTGGCAGCATCCATTGTTTTTATTAATGATGTAGGACTTGCATTTTCATTTTCTTTCCAAACTTCTCTTCCTGCCACTTTATTAACAGCACTCTTGATAAAGTTTATTACTTTTCCTATCTTTAAAGGAGTGTCTGCATCTGAAAGAACATATTTTTGATCGTATAAAAGCACTCTAAGAAAATCATCATACATTCTTGTATTCTCTTCATTACCTTTAACTTGTTTTGGTTGGTTGTTACTATCCATAACAACATCACCACTCTTGTTTGTTTGAAGATGATGCCCTTTAAACTCCTCAACAGTTTTTATAAGTTTAAGCTGACCTTCAACTTCAGTCATATACTTATATTTATTAACTTGTTGTATGTAAAGGATTAAGTTTTTGAAAAGATCTTCACTTACATCAGAGTAATCATTCACACCAGTTTCTGTCCTAGAGAAATCATGTGTGTAATATTTAGGAATAGAATTTTCAACTTCTCCTGTTATTTCATTTATCTTTCCATATCCTGCATCCTCCACTTTTATCTGAAGACTGTTTCCAAAATTGTCCATTACAGAAAGAATGTTGTTGAATGCAACTTGTTCAGCCATTGTTTTTCTAACAAATGGAAGAAACGTCTTCATTACATTGTTGTTGATATATCCAACATCCTTTGCTTTCTCATTAAACGTTGTAACAAAATTATAAAGCTTTAGTAAATCAGGATCACTTTCTACAACTTTGTATTCATCTGAATACCATATAGGAAGTGGATGTCTTTTAATAATATAGTTATCTCCACCAGTGAAATCCGCTCTTGTTATATCGTATTTTAAAAGTACTTCTTCAATAAGTTGTTTCTTCTTAGCCTTAACCTGAGCCTCAGTTCCTGGGAAAGATTGTTTCTTAATCTGATTCACCCTGTTTGTAATAACAGGAAGTGCTTCTTTTTTATATCCTTCTATATCTATATTAGCAAGAAGCCATTTTCTATCACCACCTAGTGCAAACTTTTCATCTACAGTTTTACGAAACTCATCTTTATATTTATATATCAACTTGTTTACAAGGCCTCCCTTATCATCTTTTTGATAAATTTTTTGTATAAAGTTTCTAACGTCTACACCTTTGTTCATTATAGATTCACGAATGGCCATCAGTTCTTTCACTTCAACTAATGCATCTTGAGAAGCTTTACCTTGAGCAAGTCTTGTCACTTTATATAGAAGGTTTAAAGATGCTAATGGAAGCTCACTCACTCCTCTAAATAAAGAACTAAGTCCTTTTACAACAGCTTCTGCTCTTGTAAGTCCTGTAACAAGATTTCTCTGACCAATATGTTTATCTGCAAACGCTAATGAAATTTCTTTAATCTCATCTCTTTTACGATAGATTGCATCACTTTCTTCATTTAATTTTTTAAACGTGTCCTCTCTATCTTCAAGTTCTTCTTTTTGCTTTTTGGTTTTTGCTTCTGTTTTCATCTTCTCAGTGTAAACAATATGGCCAATTTCTCTACCAATATTTGCAAAAAGATCAGAAACAGCTATGAAATTATTCATATCATCTGAAAAATCAGAAAGATCTTTATCATTAGAATCTTTAGATGATGCAGGCCTGTTCTTATACGTAATTTCATAATCATTAACCAGTCTATCACCTTCTCTTCTCATCACTTCTATAGTGTCTATAAGAGGATAGATGTTTCCTGTAGCTTGAACAACTCTTATTGTTTGTCTTAACGTATTAAGTCTTTCTATTTTAAACTCTCTTTCATTTTCAGTAACTTGTTCTTTTTCAATCTGTCTTAAAAGAGCGTTCAATTTAACAATCAACTTATCAAGATCTTTTTCTCCTGTTGATTCTGTTTCCTCAGAAATTGGAACTAGATAAAGCTCTTCTATATCAGAAGCTTTTGCAGAACCTATTGCTATTCCACTTAGATTAAATCCTAATGATATATCAAATCTGTTCTTCGGTTTGAATTCCATAGAAATAGGAATAGCTCTTGTCATTCCAAATTCTTTTATACCATAGTTGTCCTTAAGCATTTGTTTATATCGTCCAAGCTGTACATTGAATGCTCCTTGTTTAAACCAAGCAACATCGTCTCCTTTTATATGCATAAACTTCCAATCGAGAATATGTGCTTTACCAGATGGTTCTATTGCTAAAAAATCCAGTGTACCAGCTTCTTTTTCTTTTTGATCATATATAATCACCTCGGACATTATAAGAGTGTCTTTAGGGAACATTTTTATAAGATCTTTGTAATAGTCTTCAAGTCTTTTGTACATTTCTTCATTAGGAAGATTGAACTTTTTAGGACGTGGTCCAGGTTTGTCTCTCTTTGTGCCATCACTATTATAATATCTACCATGTATTTCTTCAAGATCAGCATGCCCTTGAACACCAAACTTTCTTTTAAGCTCATTAAATGCTTGCTCTTGAGGAGTGAATGTCTTATTACCAAATCTTTCCTTATACCAAGCCTTCACTCTATCTGTAACCCTTTTTACAATAGTTAGTTTTGTACCATCTGCATTAGTCATCTCATAGAAGTTATTAGCTTCTTCAGAATCAAGTAGTAAAGGATCTGCCTTATCAGGATCTCCTAAAACCTTATCTATTGCATTTTTTGTAGTCAGTAGTTTTGTTTGTATTTCCTTTTGAGCATCTGTCAATTGGAAGAACACACCATCTGCTACAATATCATTCACTGTACCACCCACTTGTCCTTCACCAATTTGTCTAGCAGCAGTTTCAAAGATGTTTACATTAGAAGATTTATACATACCTCTAATTCTATCAAGAGCCTCATCCCAAAGTCTTCTTATTAATGACCTGTTTAATTCTTCTCTAAGTTCAGGAAACTCTGTAGATCCTTCACTTTGATTAATAATAAGTTCAGCTATAAGTTTATCTACAGCCTCTTTCTTTATTTTACGAATGTCTGGTTTCCCATTAGGAAGTTGATATGCTTTATTGTTTTTATAAGCTTCTAAGGTTTGCTTATATATTTTAAACCTGTCAATCTTAGCAATCATCTCTGTCACCATCTTAGGATTTGTTTGTTCCAATATAGCTGTAGCTAAATGGACCATTTCCTCTGTAAGAGCAACACCTTCTCTACCTTCAGCTATTGCAACAATCCCTCTAACAAGATCTGCAACACCATTAACTGTTCTTGTATCAAGCCCAGTCTTCTTAGCATATTCAACAAGAGTTTCAATCTTAATCCCCATTTTCTTACAAGCCTCTTTGATCTTCTCTATTGTAGAAGCAGAAGCTTCAGACATAGGCATATCTTCTAATTGGAAAGACTGTTGTTCTTCTATTTTAGGTTGTTCTTCTGTTTCTTCACCAGCAACTTGATAGAATATATATTTATTATCTAATAAATCTACATTCCTTCTGTTCTTAGCATAAATAAGATCTAACGAATCTTTAGGTCTACCATATCTTAACTTCTCATCATAGCTATGTACGTAATGTGCAAGTCCTTTATCATCAATAACAAAATTACTATCTCTATTTTTTTCAATAAATAAGTCTATTAACGTACCTTCTCCATATACATTACCTTCATCATCTCTACCTGTTTCTTTAACTAATTCCTGAGTAGCAATGTTTATCACTGTATGAGGCATCTCTTTTCCATCAGAAGTCATTGCTATTTCATAATCTACACCAATCTTTCCTATAAGCTCTCCTCCATAATATCCTGTAGCTACAAACTTTCCTGGTTCTTCCCACATTTTCTTACCATCTTCCTTAGTTCTACTATTTATAAAATTTGGAATCCAGAAACCAGGAAGAGCTTTTTCAACAGCAGCAAGAGCTTCTTCCATGGTTTTATATTCATTTGAAACAAGATCAAGATCGTGTATTTTTTCTCCTTTTCCTCTATACGTATCAAGCTGATTTCTATAAGAAAGACTACCTGTAGGAATAAACCCTATAGGTACCAGTGCATCTAGAAGTTTAACAAGTTGAGGATTGTCTTCTAAAGTTTGTTCATATGATTTAAGTTCATAGTTCTCAGGAAGAGATTGTAGCAGCTTTGAATCTTCTGATAGAATATCTTCAGCAATATTGTCTAATATAATATCTAAGTTTAAACCTCTTTTTCCTTTGAATATTTTAACAAACCAATTTATTATATTATCAATTTCTTTCCAGAAAGGATTTTCAGACGTTCTTGCTTTATATTTAATAACAACTCTTTCTGCTATAGCCTTTGTAAGAATCTCTATATTAATCTTCTTTACATTAGGAATCATTACACCACTATCGTTCTTCTCTTTATATCTATCTAGCTTTGAGTATTTTAAATATTCCTCATCGTATTTAGGATAGTTCTTAATTTGTTTAAGTGCACTACTTACTTCTTTGTGTTCAGTTCCCATCATAAAAACCATCATTGTAGCCACTTCTTCAGCCATAGTGGTAACATTCCTATCTTCACTATTTGCTAAATAGATGATTTTGTTTATCACATCAACTGCTCCAGATAAGGATATTGTTTGAGCATCGGCAAAATCTTTTATATTCTTGATGTCAATGTTATATTTCTTAGCCCAATTAGTTAAATAGTCATCTAATCCTTTATCAACCTTCTCATCTACAAAGTTTATATCTGCAACAATACCGTTCTTCAAAGCAGCAGGTATCATTGTTCTTATCACTCTACCAAGATTTACCTTGAGGTTTTTTTCTCCTTCCTTTGCAAATCTTCTAGCAACCTCTAATTCATTTTGAATAAGTGAATACATGTAATCACCATTTTCTTTTCCTAGTTTAGTATATATTTTTTTAAGTAGTTCTTCATTACGTTTTTCAAAAAACTCATTTCCAGAAACATCATACCAATCATCATTTTCAAACTCTTTAAACTTATCTGTAAGTTCAAAGAATTCTGAAAGCTTTCTCTTCTTCATCTCAAAGTTTTCATTGAGAGAAAGTCTACTTAGGATTTGTACAGAAGGACTTCTTCTAGCAAGTTGAAGTTCTGTTTTTGGTTTGAAATATAAATAATCTGTAATGTGCTTACCCTTAGCCATCAATAGCTTATTTGTAAGCATATCTGTAATAATCTTTTCGTTGTTCTCAAACTCTTTTGCGTAAGAAGAATTTGTTCTTACAAACACATCCACTGTAGTGGTTCCTTTTTTATAAGTGAGAGTGACAGATTTATTTCCTCTATGCTCATTTCCAACAAATGCTTTTTCAAGAATGTATTCTTTACCAAGTTTTTCTGATATTGCATCACTGAGCTTTTTAATATACTGCTCCTCAGGAACCTGTGAAAGTTCCTTATCAGTCATCTTTGCAAGATCAAGATCAAGCTTTTTAAACTCCTGATAGGACATAATGAAATCAAGATCATTTATCACCTCATCTGCTGCACGATAAAGATCTCCTAACATTCTAAGCATAGCAGAACCTGTAAGAATAAATCCTTTATTCTCCATTTCAATCTTAATATCATTGTCTGCTTCTGATAGCTTTATTGTATTCTTAAGAACGTAGTCTTTGTTTATTTCAAAATTGATAGAGTTGTTTAATATTTCAGCTGCTATTTTTTTAGCTGAATCTTCAGCCTGTTGAAAAGAAGGCTTTAATACAAAAAGCTTCTTCATTAATTTATTGAAGTAGTTGAATGCTTTTTCTATAAAGGAAACTTCTTTAAGCTTTTTTACTATATCACTTTCTTTTCTATATGTTTTGTCTGCCTGTAAAAGCTTATCGTAATTAGGAACAATGTAATTCTCTACAAAGTCATACATTACATACATCTCTGCAATCTCTACAGCATCGTTTCCAAAAATTTTACCTTTATTCTTTATTTCCTGTATATAGAATCTTTTCTTATCAGCATATTGATCCCATGCTTTGATGTGATTGGAAAGCTCAAAAAACTCTTTTGTCTTTTTTAATAACGTAACACCAAGAACAGCTGCCTCTTTTGTAGGAACAAAGTTTTCATCTGGTAAAAAGACTTCCTTTTGAATAAGATCTATTCCTGATTTAAAATCAAAGAATTCACGATAGTCTTTAAGAACATCCATACTTAGCTTAAAACCATTCTTGTTAAAGAAGTTTGTAAGCAAGTTCATAAAGTTTCCATCAGGAGGAACATTTTGATGAGTTTTTGATTCATCTTTCACTTGATAGAATATACCATCACCTTGTTGACGAAGATCATATTTAGTTTGTAACTCAGTGAACATTTCCTGATTCAACACTGCTTTATTAACAGTCTTTGTATCCTCTCTATTATAAGGAGTATTCCCCAAACGAGGAATCTCTTTCATCTGTTCACTAAATAAACTTCCTTGGTTGTTTACATTATACTTAGCTCTAGCTAAATCGGAATATTTATTATTAAGTTGATTAAACAAAGGTCTGTCTACAATTGTCAAGGCTTCATTGATAGCACCTCTTTTTTGCATGTCAGCAATTGTATTCAGTCTTATATCACAAGTTTTCATTAATTATTAGTTTTATGAACATTTAAATGGATCTTTATCATCTTCTGATTTTCTATTAACATTGGTTTCATTCTCTGTATCAACTTTACCACCCTTATCTACAAAATATGAAATCACATCTAAAGGAGAAACTTCTTTCACCTTAATGAATCCATTATCTATTTTAGACTGTCTAGCTGTAGAATAGAATTCATTTGCTCTAAAGGAATCACCCCAAGCATTAATAGCTTGATATACATAGTTTACATACATCGTTCCTGAACGTGATGTACTAGTTTGCACTAATGCTTCTCCAAACTGATCTCTCACTTTCTTAAACAATCCTTTATTAATAAAAGAAAAATCACCCCTCTTACGCATTTCTTTTCTTTCATTAATTGTATAAGCTTCATTCTCCCAAGTGTAAACAATTATATCTGAAGCACCTTCTCTGCTAAGAGATGATAGAGTCATCACTTGAGGAATTACTTTTTTATTAATTGCACGTCTAACATCTGCTGGTAAGAAATTCATGTTTGTATTATAATACCATTCTTGAGTGTTTTCAGAATAGAACAACTTAGCTCTCATGTGAGGAATAATGTCATCATTATTCCAGTTATTCCTTTCGAACACATTCAATTTGTAAAAGTCCTCTAAGTTAGGAATAGTTTCTAACTTAGACAAAACTTCATTATAAATCTTTTTAAAATCTTCATATGGCAATAACGAAGTAAATGATATTGGAGAAGTTGAAAGACCAGATTGTAACACTGCCACTGTAACTAGTTTATTATACAACCCTTCTTTGTCAGCTTTTAAATAATCTTGCAGTTCTTTAAATCCATATATCACCATGTTTTGATCATACACTTTGTTATCCCTACCTTTAATTTTTAAATTATCTACACCATTCACTCTATCTGAAAGAACAGGTTCTAATATTTTAACAATTTGATTATTACGTAAAGGATGTTTAGGGTTGTTCTTTACAGTTTCAATAAAGTCATTAATTTGTCTTACGTAGTTATCATCAGCTAATAATGCTTTTTCTATATAAGCATTAAGTCTTTCTTTTGAATTAGTAGTTACATCTGACTGTACCACCCAATCAAAAAGATCTGTTACAACTTTTTGAGCAATCTTAACAAACTCTCTATCTGAAGTGTTTATATAATTATATAATACGCTTTGAACAATGTTTCTCACTCTAGACTTATCAGATGTAAGAATTTCAGCAAGCGCATCTCTAAACTTACTTATGTTATATCTAAGTGTAGTTAAGAATGAGTTTTCTAAAAGATCATCCACTGAAGATATGATAGTCTCTTGAGCTTTGATTAATTGTTGTTCCTTTTTATATACAAGATATGGATCGTTGAAATTAGCTGTATCAAAGTTAGATCCCTGTGTTACATGGAACATGTGTTCGGCTAACTTAGCATATTTTAAAAACTCTCTTAAAATAAATTGTTGTTCAGCTTTTTCTCTAAGATTAAAATCTTGTTGACCAAGAAACCCTTTAAGACGTTCTTCTGTAGGAAGAGATGATATACTTCTTACAACATCATCACCCACTTTATACTTGTAGCTATCACACAAACTATCTACGTAAGAATCAATGAACAACCAAGAATATCCAGAGTTTTCCAATGAACGTAAATAGTCACGAATGATTGGTTGATTCATGAAATACACAACACTCTTAATAGGAACACCTGCCTTAGAAAGGAATAGGAATGTACTAGCAACGTTTGGTGTAGCACCAAGCTGCATAATCCAAGGGCCCTTAGAAATATCCACATATCCATCAATAAACTGAGCAATTATATCAGAGATGAACTCTCCTGCTCTATCCTTAATCATAGACAGGGTGGTTACTAGTTTACCGTTGATAGATATGTTATTGAAGTTTGGATTACCTTGTTCATCAATAAATTTAAGTTTTCCATCTCCTAACCAAAATTTATCAGTTTCACTTACATTATCCATTCTATCAAGATCAATGTAAATTGGTTGTCTTTGGTTTAGAGAGTGATTAGTTTGATTCACCGCAGCAATACCAATAGCATATTTACCTGTTACAAACGCATGTCTTAATGCAGACATGAACATTCTGTTTAACATGTTTCCTGCATTGCTGTATTCAAACTTAGGCAAGTTTAACCTATCTACAATCTCTTCTGACAATTCTTTCAATTGATCTGCAGAGTTTGGTTTAATCAATTGATCAAAGTTTTCTCTACTACCAACTAATGCTTGACAAGATTCTATGTACGCATTCTCTAATGCTGGTTTACTATTTTGTTTGTATTCAGAAAGTTTACCAAACTCTTCAATTGACATTAGGTTGAATGTTTCAGCTAATGTTCTATCAAACAATGAGTTAAACTCTGCTATTAAATTTTTATTAGGATTCACAAGTGCATCAATCTTAATTCCTTCTTTCAAGTTTTTGTATGCTTCTACATTATCTTTTAACTTGGTAAGGTTATCGTTGAACTCAGCTATAGTTTCTTTAGTCCATCCTATAGATGTAAGATAGAAATCATAATTGTTTATTAACTTATTTAATGTCTTTGTCACATCTTCACCAGAAATAGTTTCTGTAGAATTTGTTCCATCCTTTCTTCTAATTGGAAGTTCCCAATCACCTCCTTCTTTTAAAGCATCTATCCATTGTTGAGCAAATATTTTAAAATATATTGTTTTATCAAAAGATTGAATAGATTTATCATTAACCATTCTTTCCAACTCATTATTTCTATCAAGGAACTGTTGTCTTATAGAACCTGGAAGTTCCTTAAATATATCAAATCCTTGATCAAATATATCTTGAGAAGCATCTTTACCTATCTCAATCTTAGCTTTTATCTCATCAAGTCTTTTTGAATAAGGAGATATTATTTCTTCTTTTGTTTCTTGAAGTTTTTCCTTGTATGAATCAAATGTACTATTCAATTCATCTTGAAGTTGCTGATATTCAATTGAGTTTTCTCTTACATCTCTTTTGATAGATCCGTAGTCTTTAATCTTAGATTGAATAAATCTTTTATATCTTTCTTGTAATGTAGAATTAGAATCTGTAAGGAATTCAACAAGACGAGGTTTACCAAACTTATCAGTGAATACATTCTTAAGATACATTGACAATTTATCAATATCAAAATCCGATCCTGTTTTATGAACAAAAGCAGCAGGAACAACTACAGAATCACCAAACTCTCTAGGAAGAAACTTCTTAATAACAAAACGATCTGTTGAGTTTTGTTTCTGATTAGGAATACGATAACCAAGTCCTGATAAGATTCTCTGACCTTCTGGTGTTTCATTTAAATATTTAAGAAGATCATCATCTGACATATCAGAATCAAACCATCTAGCTATCATAATTTGACATACATTAACTGTCTTTCCATTCTCTGTAAGAGAATAGAAATCTAATATATCTGATGTATATGCTATTTTTTCTTTACCATCTTTTGTTACAATCTTCTCAGGCTTAACTCTTTCTGATTCCATTAATGTAGAAGGGATCTGCACCTTCATACCACCAGAAATCTTTTGAGAGATAACCTCTTGATCTGCAATAGAATATAGAACATTTCTAATTTGTTGGTATGCAGGAGTGGCTTCAAGTACAACATCACCATTTTCAAATCCTGTAAGAGCACTAATGATGTTATCATTAATCTCTCTTTTCATCATCTCTTCTTTCAAAGTTTGTACAACCTTCTTGAAGTTTTCTATCTTATATCCTACAACTTTCCCATCTTTAATTTCTTCCTTAATAGCAAATCTATTTAATAGATTTTCATACCCATTTTCTATAAGAGCGTTTAACAAGTTTTCATTGTTCTTTATTTCTCTATACAGACTAGACGTGTTTAATCTTTCTTGCTCATTAGGAATAGCAAACCAAGCTACATATCTTGCATTGAAGTCTTCTACATCAGTCATGAAGTCAATAGGAACACCTGCTTCCATAAAGTCCATTGTAATAAGCTTGGTAACCTGTGTAGCTCTTCTTGTTAAAGGAGTGTCTTTTGAAGGAACCTCTGCCTGAACACTCATGATAGCAAATGGAACTTTAAACACACCTTTGTATGGATCATTATTAAATGCTCCAGTCTCTTCATTATACACCTTGTTAATTTCTTCAGCTCCCACCTTTCTGCCAGATTCAAAGATTACATAATCTATGTCTTCTTTCTGCATCTTGTCATAAAGCTTAATTGCATTTGCTGTTTGATTAATCTCCATCATCACTCTTAATGATAGAGGATAAAGGGCAAACTTATCAAGCATTACATCATTGTAAGACTTTCCATTATCTTTATTACCAGCTACAATAGGTTTGATTGGTGTGTATGCACTCTTAACATGTGGGTTTCCTGCATCATACACTTCTCTTTCATAATCGGAAAGAACAAGACCTCTTTTTGCTTTTTCTTTTTCAGATAGATCTTTACCTTTATAAATCTTTTCCCAAGCTACATCATATACATATTGTCTTTCTTCTGAAGGATTCCATTCTCCTGAACGAATTCTGAAGTTACGATTACCTTTCATTGTAATAATACCAGAACCATCAGTTTCTTTATATAAAGCATCTGTATATCCTGGAAGATTGTGAACTCCTATTACATCTTCTAATGTTGTACTTCTAAAATAATCTCTTGTAAAATCTGTATATCCAATATCATTTTTATCAGAAAACAATCTATTCCACACCTTATTCATTACCGCATTCATCTTTTTAGAATTAGACATAATTGCTTGACGTGGTGAATTAAAGTTTTTAATACGTTTTAATTCATCAGAATATTGATATGGATCTGAGTATAAAAGTTTATGAAGTTCTATATTGTTAATCATAAAATTAACAGTGAGACCTTGTAGCTCTCTTTGTAAAGTTGAATCTTTTAAATCTTCTTTCTGTGCAAAATCAATATCTTTTACATACCAATTACCATTTTCATTCTTTTTTATAATTTCATAAAGACGCATTGTTATTTCTAATTCCTTAGACTGATTCTTTATAAACTCCTCTGTAGCAGAAGTGATTTCCTTTTCATACGCTTTGTACAACTCTTCTGCAGTTTTTTGTGAGTTTTGTTTATTCAAAGACTTGTTCTTTGATTGACTAGTGATTTCATTATGTAACTCTTGGCCAAGAATACTTTCAAAAAACCTTAAGTTCTTTGTGTTTCTATTCTTAGCTGTAGAACGATTCTCTCTAGCAAGACTCACCTCAGAAAGAAAATATCCTTTGAATATTTTATGAACATCTCCAAATCCACCTAGCAATTGTTTTTGAGAAATATGATTACCCATGTTTAACATCCATTCCAAAGATGCATCTCCAGGAACAAGATTTAAATAATATCCTTCTAAGTTAAGATTGATCTCTTGGATCATTCTATCTTTATAGTTTAATTTAGAAGATTGTTTTTTCTTACCATTAGTAGCATTAGATGTACCATCTACAATATCAGGTCTCATTAACTCTTCAGCTCCTGCTTTTCTATTTCCTGTTTTTATATTGAACATCTCATTAAGAATAACAGAACCTTTTACAAATGAATCTGTAAGTAGATAGGAAAGATGAGGATATAATTTAGGAATATCATTCAAGTTTTCCACTTGAGATATTGCGTCATAAAGATCACTAGCTGCATTCGTTCCTATAAAAGTTTGTTTTCTTTCACCACTGATTCCAAAATATGTACTATCAAAGTCTGGGTTTTCAATGGCAGCTTTTATTTGAGCAAGTTGTGATAGACGCTTGTTGATATTTAAAACCTTACCACTAAGAGTTGCTATCTTACCAGCTTTACCTATACTATCTCTAAGACCGTTAACAGCTTTATTGAATGTATCTAACTTATCTTTTCTAAGCTTCATTAGATCACTTCCTTTAAACTGAATGCCAAGAGTTTTTAAGAAAGCCACTCTATCAGATACACTACCTAATGCTCTAGGAACAGATCCTTGAACACCATCAAATGTTTTTGTGTCTTTATTTTCTTTAAAATATGGACTCTTTCCTCCTTTAATGATTTTTATAATAGACTTAATCATGTCAGACTTAGCTTGGTTGGCAGCACTTGCTAAGTTTGCATCACCTATCTGTATATCACCATTCTCTAATATATAATGAATCTTTACATCAGGGTTTTGTTTCTTAAATGATTTCCACAGAGCATTTAAAAGATCAAGATCGTAATCTTTTGTAAGATTGGATAGATCAACTGGTCCTGGAGTATCAACCTTTCTTCTAGTGATACGAGTGTATAATGTTCTAAAATCAGGATCTTCTTTTGCCATCTCTCTTATTCTATCAAGCATATCTTCTACATTACGAGAATTATATGTCTTGTTAAGAACCTTTACAAACACTTCAATTGTTGAAAGAAGTGTAGCTCCCCCTATAGAAGATCTTACTAATTCTGTTTTACCTGGAGTGGTTGTACTCATTTCCACAGAAGGTAGTGTAGAAAGTAAAAGTTTAACTGCAGCATTAGCTTTCTTGAAATGATCTATTTTATCAGATTCCTGATAGTCTGATTTTCCAGAATTATCTTCATCTGTTAATTGTAGTTGGTCATTCTCATCAAACTCAATGTTGTACTTCCTAAGGTATTCTTTATGTTTAGCAACTATATTATTCCAAGTGGCATCATTCATAATAGCAGCTCTCATAGCTAATGATTTAGCCATTTCACCAGCAGCTTGTTTCTTAGTCACCTTACCTGCATCAACAAGATCTTTTGCAGTTTTATATCCTCTAGTAACAGTTTTTCTAATTTGCTCTCTAAGATTTGCATACACTTCATCCTTGTTCTTATTAGCAACATTGAAAAGACTTTCGTTCTTTTCTATAATATCACCAAGAGTTAGATAGGTCATGTGTTGCATAATATCATGCACCTCTTGTCCTGTGAAGCTTGCTATACTAAATTCAGAATCATCGTTTGCATAAGCATTCTCTACATCTATAATTCCTTCTTTAGCAAATGCTAGTTTAGAATGATATGGAGAATATCGTTTATAATATCCACTACCTATTTTTGCAAACAAGTTAGCTGTATTAGTTTGTGCTTTTTCTCCTGTGAAGAATTGTTTAATGAAGTTTACAAGATCAGCAAATAGTTTAACTATAAAAGGTTTTCCTTCTGTAGGTTTAGCAGGAATCTTTCCTTCCTGTACGTAGTCTCTAAACTCTTCAGCTAATTGTTCTTTAACTTCTTTATCTGTAGCATCTTTATAATTAACTTCTCTTTGTGTTTCTCTATCTATAAACGTTCCTTTTCTAGCCCTAAATTCAGCAAGAACAGCTGTACGCTCTTTAGGATCAGAGAACATCTTCCAAACAGCTTCAAACACTTCATGGTATGCTGTACCAACTTCTGCGTTCTCATATATGTAAATAGCACCATCCTTGAGCATACCCCAAGCTTGTCTACCATTTGTAGCATTGATGATGTTCTTCACTCTATATACAGGAACATTAGGGAAGTTAGCCTTTAACCAAGATTCAAGTTTAGTCCAGTTTTCTCCTTCAAAGTTCTTTATTTTTTGCTCCATAGCAAGTCTAAATGGAGCTTCATCATCCTCATCTTCCATATTATCAAGATCATCTACTAGCTCATCATCAATCACTATTGTCTCATCTCCATCATCTCCAATAATCTCTTCAACCTTTTCAGCTACCACTGTTGTATCTTCTTCAGTTTCATCATCTTCAATAACAATCGCATCTTCTTCTTTTACTTCAGGTTTGTATTTATTCACTTCAGACATAATTGCCTTAGCAATAATTGCTTTCACTTCTGTAAAAGCCTGAAATTCTTTTTTTCCAGCTTTAACCAATCCTTCTATAACAGCAGGAGCATCTCCTTTTTTAAATAAAACTTTTATACCATTCTCAAGATCTTTATTTTGTAAAGCTTCACCATCTGCAAAGTAGTATAATGTTTTACCTTTTGATGTAATAAATGTATTTATTGTTTTACCATCTAATACCACTTTACCTTTAGGAGCAAACTTCACCTTACCATCATCTTTCTTTTTTCCTTTCTTTCCTTTTGGTTCTTCTTCCTCTTCTTCTTTTGAAAGACCAGAAGCTTTCATCACTCTTTTCTTCTTTGGTTCTTCTACAGGTATTTCAAACTTATCTTCAGGATGTGTGATTGTAAAATAAATACCTTTTCTATTAGTCTCTCCATCCTCTATAGGTTTCATACTAACTGTTAAAGGAAGAGAATCTTCATCTCTAACTTCACCATTCAATCCACCATCTTCATCAGGAAGATTTTTAGATAGGAGGAACGATTGATAGTTTGGCCAATCTCTTCTTATAATTGCACCATCTTCACTAATTGAAACTATTTCTTGATAGGGTTCATTCCAATCAGATTCTGTCATTCTAGAGTTTACGTTGTTATAAATTCCTTCTAGAAGACCAATTATAAGATCTTTATTAGCACGAAGTGCTGATGGTGTGAATGATATGTTTTCTCCTTTTCCAGATATAAATAGTTTAAGAGGTTTTAACACATCATCATTACCTTGTTCTATATCAAAGAATACACTATTATATCCTCCAGGTTTACGATTACCATCTTGATCTTTAGGAGTACCCCAATAAACAATAGATCTTAAATAGTTAAGTAGGTATTGTGCTTCTGCAGAATCAATTCCTTCTTCCTCATTATCAAACATGTTTACACAAACACGTAAGATGGCATTATATACATTGTTAGCTTCTTGTTTAGTTAGCTTTCTATTTTTAAGTTCTACGTAGGCATTCTTAAGATTTAAGAAAACTTTACCAAGTGCATTTGTAAATCTGGTAGAACCATTCTCCATGATTTCTTTATTGGTAGAAACCTCAATAACAGGATCTTCTAAAAGATTGTTCTCTGTTATAAGTCCTGCATCTTGTACAGATGTTTTAGTAGGAAGAGGTTGTCTAACATTCTTATCATCTAAATAACTAAGTGGCTCAGGAATACCAAAAGACGCATTGATTTCAAATGGTGTCTTAGGAGGATTCTTAAGAGTTTCCACTCTCCATTTATTATACTGATCGTCTAAAGATTTTTTAACAGTGTCTGATGTATCATCTCTAAACATCGATTTACCATTAGACCAAGTTGTAGTTATAGGGAACACTTGGAATATAGCAGCATTGAGATCTTGTGTAGCAAGTCTTTGACCATCCACTCCCACTAAATGCACTGAACCATCTTCAGCATCCACTTCAACCATAACAAGAGCTATAGTCTTTTTAGGTTCTACTTCTTTCGTTGTGTCACCATTATCTTTTAAGAATTGTGTAAGACCAGGAAGTATATCCTTTTCATTCTCACTTGTTACAATCACACCACGAATCTGACCTCTGTTAGGAAGTGTTTCTAGATTTGCACCAAATTGATTAGCTCTTACATGATGAGGTGCTAGTTCTCCACCAGCAAACAATTCTGATGGTGCAGTGGTTCCTGTAACAACAGCCATGTCTGACTTCTTAGCATCTGCTTCATATTCTCCTTCAGTGGTTTCTATACTAATTCCTGAGTCTGCTGTACCAAGAAACTTCTTAATCAGTTCAGTGTTTTCAGCAAACTTCTTTTCTTGTTCTACCTTTTGTTCATAAGCTTCAGCAGCTTTTTGGAAAGCTTCTAATAATGCACCTTTTGCAACACTCTGATTAATTAATTCATCAAGACCTTTCTCTAGTTCTTTAAGCTGAGCTGAAAGTTTATCAGCCCTCTTTTCCATATTAGGAATATTCAACTCTTCTCCAAAAGATTCTATCTCATCTTGTAAGTCAGATACTATTTCTGTAAATCCTAATTTATCATTAATGAATTGTTGAGCACCTTGTTCTCCTAAATACTTTTCAAGTCTTTCTATATAGTCAGACATGAATAGTGGCATATTAGGATTTTCTTCTTTAACTCTTTTTAGGAAATCATTAAACAAAGACATTGCTGTATTAATAGCTCCTTTTATAGAATCTAATAATGATCTACCTTGTTTAATAGCATCAGTGGTGTTGTCAATCATTTCTTCAATATCCTCAATCTCTGCTTTAAGATCTTTAACCACTTCAGAATAACTTTCAGGAAGCATGTCTCTATTGTCATACATTTCCTGGAAGTAAGGAAGATTGTTTTCAAGTTCTTCTTTCTCTGCCTCCAAACTAGCTACAACACTTTCTACTTTCTTATACTCTTCGTTTAATGCATTTAATGTTTTCTTTGCAGCACCTACAAAAGCTTTTCTTTTAATACCAGCTTTTGTCATGCTAAGATTCTCAATGGCCTCATTAATTCTATCCATTTCTTTCTTAGCACCTTCAAGATCTTTATTAATCTGTTCTAATCTTTCAGTGGCAGTTTTAAAAACCTCAGATATAATCTCATCTCTTTGATCATATCTAGCTTGTATTTCTTCTGCTGTCACTTCTTCATCTAATGCAGCTTTTGCTCTTGCTGTTAATTGTCCAGATGAATATATCTTAGCTTTGTCAAATCCTTTCTTAACTACAAATTGATCTCTAGTTACATTGAACTTCTTCTTCCCATCTAAAGAAACAAATTGTAACTTATCTGTCTTACGATTATATCTAATAGTTCCTTCAACAGATTTACCACCTCCTAATTGATATGTAAAAATTTGACCTGCAGTTTCTACATAAAATTTAGCATTAGGATTTTTTTCTAAAGCAGACACTTCTCCAACTTGCTGCTTCTCAAAAAAGCTCTTTTCAACTTCATAAGTTTGTCCTTGTATATTAGGATCTGAAGAACTAGCTTGTATTATAAGTTTACCTTCTGGTGTCTCACCTATAACAGTGAATTTAGAAAACTCTTGATAGTATGTACCTTCTTTACTTCTTCTCATAGGAGCTCCTGAATAATACTCCTTTCCTATCTCAAATTCAAAATCTCCATCTTTTGTTTTAATAGGTAGTATTCTTCCTACGTCCTTAGGTTGTATTTTAGGTTTTTCTATTTCTACATATTTTCCTGGATTCTTTTTAAGGTCGTTATATTCATTTAAGAATTTTTCTCTACGGAGATTTAATTCATTAGCATCTTGCAATGTTTCTAACATCTCTTCCTTATCTAACCTATTACCACTTTCAAGATCTGTAATTAATTTATTATAATTATCAGTGTTTCCAGCTAACACTTCATTGAATATAGATAGTATGTCTATGTTAGTTCCTACCAACTTAGAAGTTAATTCAGGAATACGTTGATCATAATCAGCCACCTTTGTAGCTGCGTACACCATCTTATCCATCACTTCTGGTGTATATACAAGTGTACCATCTTCATTCACTATGTTTCCATAACGTAAATTCAAAGATTGATAAAGAGATTTTATATTGTCTGCTGTAGATTCTAATCCATTAAGTCTTTTTAGGAATGCTTCTGGTTTATCTCCAGCAAGAGCTTTCCCTTCTTGAACAAGTTGATTAAATCCATCCACTGTAGATGCAAGAGCTCTAAGATCATTGATGTCACTTTTCACAAGATCCATTCTACCAAACTTAATACGAGGTGTTAAGTAGTTAATTATGTAGTCTTTCTCAAGATCTTTACTCTCAAGTACATCTCCTTGTTTTAATGCAACTTCTCTATCTTGCTGTATAGCAATACCTCTATCAACTGAATCTACAGTATCTTTTGTAAAGTCAGATAGTTTGAATTTATTAAATTCAGCAATTGCTTCTGCTGTATCTTTTGTTCTTTGTTTACCTTCTCTATAATTCCCTCTAGCCATCATCAATGCTCCAGATAGACCTCCTATAAGAACATTCTCCATTCCTTCATTTGTTCCAATAGTTTTTTCCACCCCTTCAGCAAGACTTCCTAACCAATCACTATCTTGTCCTCTATATTTTTTATTATAATAATCTTGTGTTCCCACTTGAATAGCATACTGAGAACCTTCTTCAAAACCTTCCGCAATAGAAAATGTATAAGGTCTTATTTTATCCACTGCAGAAATTAGTTTTCCAAATCTAGCAGGCTTTGCAATAAATTTTCCTGTAGCATCTGTTGCAATGTCTCCAATTTCTCTTGTAAGACCATTGATGATTCCTTTCTCTGCTTTGTAAGAACTACCTAATATTTTTGGAAATTGTATATAGTTTGTAGCAGTGAGCAACACTGTATTTAAAAGAAATGATGAGTTTCCTACATTATCAGCCTGAGCATTAATTCTCTCAAGATCCTCTCCTCTAGGAAGCATTCCTCCATTTGCATTTTTATATTCTTCTATCAAGTTATTTCTAAACTGATTAAGATTTCCATATGCTTCAAATCCAGCTTCTCCTGTTGTAGAAAGTCCTGCAACTACTGCTTGTTGTCCTTTATTTAATAAATTATATTGACCTAAGAATTTATCAGAAAGACTCTTCACCTTTCCATAAGTCTCAGCTGCTTTATTTGTTGCTGCCAATGCTTCTTCTGTAGCAGCTAATGCCTCACCTGCTTTCCCCATAGAAAACAATTTAGCAAGACCTGGAATTGAACTCAATCCTTTAGATGCTGCTAACAGTCCTGCTGAAAACACTTGTCCAGATAATGCAGCTCCTGCAGCAAATCCCAAGTTTTTTACAATACCATCCCATAAAAAGTTTGCTGTAAATAGTTTTTTTGGAGAATACCAATCAGCACTTTTTTCAGCCTCAGTGTAATAGTTAGGAAGAGAGTCTTCTAATTGTTTATTAAACTCATCAAGCTTTCTGTTAAACTCATTGTCATAAAATGAAGCTGCTCTACCATCATTATACCACTGACCAAGTCCATTAATAAGTCCAGCAGTAGATTGTAAAAAAGTAGTACCTGTAGTGGCAATACCTTTACCAACACCACTTACCATCTTAGATCCCCACCCCTGTCCTTGAGCATATATCTCCTCCATGTTCTCTCCAGGAAATATTTTTTCATACCTACCAGTTCCAGGTAGTGCTGTTGCAGGAGTGTTTGTAAAATATGCTCCAGCAGGTTTTTCCAATGCTGCTAGTCTAGAAGACATTAAGTCATAAGCATCTATCGGTCTACCAGTAGATCTTATTTGTGATGCATAATCAGGAACCAAAGAGGGTAAATATCCTGGTTGATTCACTGGTTTTATTTCTTCTGGCATATATTATTTACTTTTTATTAATGATTTTATGAAAACATCATCAACCTGAGATGCAAAATTAGCAGCAGATTGGTCAGATAGAGGAACATTATAAGGAAATAGTTTCCAATCATTCCCTTGTTGTACGTAAAGTTTAGGAAAATATCCACCACTTCCTTTAACAAAATCAATTGCTACATTATATTGTTTTGTATTAGTTTCATAGTCTTTGATGAATGCTGTAGAATACGCATCATCAGCTTCATAATTATTAGCAAGGTTTGTAGAACCGTAAGGAGATGCATTTATTGCAGATTCAATTTCATTTACAAATAAAGAAGGTGATTGTTTTCCTGTTAATAGTTGATAATCTTTTTCTTTAATAGGTTTTAATGTAACAACTCCTTGTGCATCTGTAAACTGCAATTCATAAGAATTCTTTCCATATCTACTTGTTGCAGGAGTTACATTGATTTGAAATTGTGCTTTTTCATCATTTGCAAGTTTAGCAATTGTTTCATACTCACTATCAATATCTTTATAGTCACTTGCAATACTACTTAATGAAGTAGCAAGATGTTTCATCTGCTCAGGCTTATCTTTGTATAAAGGAATTCCTTTAGGAGTTCCCACTTCACTAATTCCTTTATAATACTGTTCTTTCAACTTAGCACTTTCTGCATAATTTTGTTGACCCATTATATTCATTAAACCTTGTATAGATGGATTATATTTTGCAGGAGTTGCACTAGTTATCATACCTATCATATTTTGACCTCCAAACCCACCTTGTGTTTGTGATCTTGTTTGTCTAAGTATTTGATTAAATCCAACCTCTCCATATTTTTTTATTAAATTATTTTTTGCAGACTCAGCTTGACTTTTTACAAGATCTGAATTAACCCAACGTGGAATAGCAGCATCTCCGTAATGATAATAATATTTTGCAACATCCACCATATCACTTTTACTAAGTGTAACTTTATTCACCCCTTGTCCAGTAGCTAATGTTACATTTATAGGAGCAACATTCACTTTAGAAAAATCTACTGGTTTAAATCCTACAGCATGAGCGTTGATGTATGGTTGTTCAAGCTCCATCTTTCTTTTATTCACACCTAGTCTCTTTCCAATAGTATTTATACTTTTGAAATCTTGTAAATATTCAGCTCCTAAAAATTCTCCTTTTGAATTATTCCATTTTTCTGTAGCCTTTTGTCCTTGTAAAACAACATAATCATTATATGACATTCCTTGTTTTTTTGCTTCTGTTCTCATTCCAGCTATTGTTTGCTCCTTTGTATATGGAGTTTTATCACCAGAAGCTGCTGCTGCATTTGTCCAATATCCTATTGCAACTTTTTCATAAAGTTTAAATTGTGCATCAGAGTCATCTTTCATTCCTTGTAAGAATGCATTTTCAAAATATGTTGGATCTTTTTGATCATCTATTCCAAGATCTCTAGCTGCTCCTGCATAAAGTCCTGCGCCTGTAGGTTTTCCATCTTCATCTACCAATCCAGCTTTAAATAACTCTGTCCATCTTTTAAGATTCATTTCATCAGTGTCATGTAGCTTTTGATATGTAAATTTATCTTCTTCAAGTTTAGCCTTTCGCACATCAAGTTTAAACTTATCTCTATCCATCATCACCTCTACAGCAGGATTCTTAGAATACTTTGTATAAGTTTCTTTTGTAGCCATCGAATTAGCTATACTATCTAAATAATTATTTGTGTATATACTACTTCTAATAACATCATCATCTGAAGATTTTAATTCATCAACAGATTCTCTTCTTTTATTAATACTCTCGTCTAATGAAACAACTCTTTCTCTTAGTTTATTTATTACTTCTGGATCACCTTTTTTTGTTTTAAGTTCTAAGATTTTATCTTGTAGATATTTCTTCTGTAACAATGCTGATTTCTGATATTCATTAAATCCTTCATCTACCATTGAATGTAATTCATCTGTAGTTCTTCCTTTTAATTTATATCTTCCTGTAATACTTAATTGTCTGTAATCATTAGAATCTAGTCCAGATTGAAAAGCATTTAATATTTTATCTTTATCTTTTCCTTTAAGAAGAGTTTCAGCCATTACATCGTTGTATTGTAACTTTCCATCTATAACAAGTGGATTTCCATTAGCATCTGTTTTAAATAGCTGTTGAACTATTGTAGAATCTTCTCCTACAGATTTAGCAATCTCTCCAAGTTTTTTAAATACATCTGTATAAGGAACATATTCTGCAGAAAAGGATGATCCTGCAGTGTTATCATTCATCCACTTACTAGCTTGTGTTGAAAAAAGATCTTCATTAGCTACATCAGACTTACCTTCTTTCTTCTTAGCTTCCATTATGCCAACTTGCTTTCTATATTGTGCTGTTGCACTTACAGCATTCTGAATAGTCTCATCTCTACCAATTTGTTTAGCCATTCCAGATACAGAATTTACTAATTGGAAGTTGGAGAAATCTCCTGCTGCTACATATTTCAAATTGTTTCCAAGCTCATTGAGTTTTGATTGTAGATAGTTTTTATCTACGTCTCTTAACACATCCATACCAGCAACATTGTCAATACTTTGCTGTATCTTTTGAACACCCTGCTCATATTGAGCTTGCTTTTGCATACCCACCTTTACCATTGCTTCAACAGGAAGTGTTGAAACATAGGGGTTAAATTGTGTTATTGCGTCAGTATATGAAGCCATATTAAGTTTATTAACAAATGTAATTTAAAATATTATAACTACCAAAGGATCTAATAAGTTTTGGTAATCTTGTGTAATTAGAATAATTAGAAGTTTTTAAGAGCTCTTACAATAGAACCGTTTCTAGCAGTTTCTTCTTTCTTTTTCTTTTTAAGAATTGTTTCATATTCATATCCTTCAGGAGCAGCTTGAGCAGATACTTTACCATCTGCACTAATATCAAATTGTGCTAATGGATTATAATTCTGTGCTCTACCATCTTTACCAAATCTATAGTTGTAAAGATTCTCATATGTTTGTAGAGTTTTATTTTCCAACTTATTCTTAGCAATCTTATCAGACATAGACTTTATTATTTCCATTGCTTGAGCTTTTGTATTAGATTTTGCTTGAGACTGTTTAGCAGCTTGATCAGCATATAGTCCAATGTTCTTAAGTTTAGCATCATTTAATGTAGCAATGTTTTGATTGTATACACCCATTCTTTGAGCTTGGTTTTGTCTCTTTTGTTCTCCTAACACCTTGTTCTTTTCACCACTTGCTGTTGCTAATAACGTTGCAGCAGCTGCAGGATTTTGTCCAGCCATTCTTTCAGCAGCTCTTGCTTGAGCAGTTATTTCATTTAGTTGATCCTGATAAGAAATGTCATATGGTGTTAATAGTTGGGGTTGGTATCCTTGAACAAACACTGGTTCCACTTGATTCATTCCTGCAGCCATCATCTCAGGATAAAGATCTACATTATAATCTACATCACTAGGTCTTAAATAAGGAGCAAGTTGATTAAGTGCAGTCATCCAAGGATCTTGTTTGTTAGGTTGAACAGCAAGTGTAGTAGTTGGACTAGTTGTATCTGGATATTCTTCAGGAATAGAAGGTATTACAGTCATTTTATGTTTTGGAGCAGCAGTTTTATCAATAGTCTGATTTAATAGATTATGATATGGTCCAACTTTTTCATCTGTTCCAAGTTCTTGTATTTTAGCTATTTTACCAGCTCTTGTTTTTTGTTTCTTAATAGCTGCTACAACATCTTTAGCATCTTGACCTGTATAAGATTCCAATGATTGAATAATTGCATCAGCTCTTTTTGGATCAGATAATGCCTCATCCACTTTAGGTTTCCAATTCTTTTCATAATTAGTTTTATTTCCCCAAAGCTCATCATTACCAGCAGCTCCTATATCATTGTAATCAATTGATCCAGCACCTCTAACTTTATACTTAAGTCCTGTTTGACCTTTTAATATTTCTTTACCGTATTTAGCCATTTCTTTTTGTGCTTGTTTATCTACTTTAATTTTACCTTTAGCAAGAGCATCAGCATCTACACCATGTTCTTTAGCTGTTTCATTAATAGCATCTTGTACAGCAGAAGCATTCTTCTTTATCTCTGCAAACTTTTGCAACTTCATGTTTGCTCCCATGTTTGTAGCATTAAGACCTTCTAATTTTAATTTATCAAACGGTGTATACACATCTAATTCATCAAGTTGTTTTGATGTCTTATCTATGATTTTATTCTGCCTAGCTTCATCTTTAGAAACACCTGCTATGTAATGTTTAAACTTCTTACCTTTAGCTTTTGGATCTCCTATTTGATCTAAGAATTGATTAGGGATTTTAAGATTGCCAAATACCACCATGTTCTTTTCTCCTGTTTGACCATCTATCATTTCTGTAGCAGGTTCACCTCTTTCCACTTCAACATCAGCATCAGCATTTTCAGAACCATATTCAGCATAGTCTGTATATGAATCGTGTCCACCTTCACCATATTTAACACCTATTCCTGTATGCCCTCTTCCATCACTCTCTTCATGTGATTTACCTCTGAACATTACAGTTTCTCCTGTTCCTGGTAAGTATGGGTTATGAGACATTGTTTCAGCATGTCCACCCCATGTAGTTTTGAGTTCTCCACCAAGAGCATAACGATCTTGAGGATACATATTGTTCTGTGTAATGTTTCCACCAGTTCTTAATGTGTCCATCATAGGATCAGGTCTTAATAGATCTTTCATACTGTGTTCACCAAACTGTGTAATCACTTGTGGCAACCAATCATTAGACACCCATCCATCTTCTGCATAAGGAATATCTCCACCGTTTCTTACATGACCAGAAAATTGAGAATGTAAGGCTTGTCCCATAGAATATGCAGCTCCTGTTTGTACATTATGTTTTGTTCTATTTTGAGCCTTTTCCATTTTTACTTTGTTCCTATCTAATAATCCTCCAGCAACAGCCCCATAAGTTTGTCCAATTGCTTTGCCTATAGCTTTTCCTGCAGGTCCTGCTACAGCTGTTCCTAAAGCTTCCCCAGTTGCTCCACCTATATCAGCACCTAACTCACCACCTGCATTATTTCCTGTTACACCTTGTCCAATCATTTGCCCTGCATTTCCTACAGTTTCCCAAGAAGGTGCAGGTATTCCACTACCTGAATTACCAAAATCTAATGCAGGCATACCACCACCACCTTGCATTCTACGTATAAGTCCACCAGCTCTATATTGTTTTACTATTTCAGAATCACTCAATGGTTCATACCCAAGATCTTGATAGAGATCTCCAGGATTGTACATGTTCTGTATCTCTGTTTGATTACCACCTATCTGCATACCATCTTTTGCTGTAAGAACATTTGTTCCTACACCATAAGAAGGAAACACTTGATCTGGTTGTACCAATGCATCTTCTGGTCTATTGTATGTACGTCTTTGTTCTTCTGGTTTTGAGAGACTTGCTTTAAGACTAAGATCACTTACAGAAGCTTGTTGTTCTGCTGACTTTCTTGCTTCCTTTTCTGCTTTTAGTTTTTTAATACCACCATACACTTTTCCAACAAGACCAGCATATTTAGTTTTAGCTATTGCATCCAATGGATCTTTTTTAGCAAGATTTCCAGATCCTGCAAGTTGCTGTTGTAAATTTCCTGCATACATAGGATCTAACATTGGAGGATTTTGGTTTGGATTCACTTGCATAGACTGTGCTGTAGGAGCACCTATAGGAAGAAGTGGATCATACATATATGGATTTGTTTCTGCTGCTTGCATTCCTGTCATAGTACCACCTGCAGGACTGTTTAATCCTAAGCCACTATTTTGATATTTAGGAATCTTCTTACCTTGTTTAGCCATTCCTGCTAAAGCACTAGCATCCATTCCTCCTCCTTCAGCACCACCTAGCATTCCCATTATCTTAGACATATCCATACCACCATTACCACCAGACTTTTTTGCAGCTTGTGCATCTTGTTGTGCTTTTGCTTGTGCCTGAGCTTGGGCTAGTCTTTGAGCATTTGTAGAACCTGTCATTTGAACATCGTAAGCATCTAATGCATTCTGAAAGTTTAGAGGTTGAGGGTTATATATTTTCTCTCCTCCTGTGTAAGAACCTATACCATCTTGTGCTTTTGGAGCTATAGCTTTACCAAGTTTAGCCTTTTTAAAAGCTCCTCCATGTTTAGCCATAAATGATTGCTCATCAGGAAACTTCTTGTAGAACTCTTTCTCATTCTTAACACCAGCAATTTTTAAGATTTGATCTTTCATATTATTAGTATTTATCTAGCCAACCGCCAATGGTTGGTTTGTTATAGTTTGTGAAATTTGTCAGTTGATCTAGTTGCTCATCAACTTTCTCATCCTGTTGATTTACACCATTCTTTCCTACAGGGTATTCTTTTACTTTCTTACCCTTGAATTTATAATTTTTTCCTGGTGTCATATACTTAACATCACCTTCATCTGATATTCCTATTAGGTCTTGATCTACACCTTGCATTGTTATATCTGGAGAATCTATTTCCACCACCTTTCCCCAGTTATCAGGATTCCAATATCCATTATTATCTTTTATTACAGAACCATCTCTACTAATACTCTTTGGTTTCCAATCTAGTCCATTTTGGTAATAGGACATCTCTTGACCATTCTGTGCTGAAGGAAGTGTCTTCTTTGCATAAGGACCATTAGAAGGAGCACCTGTGCGTGCATACATGAATCCTGTAGCACCAGGAAGAGAACCTCCCATTGCAAACTGTCCTCCCCATGCAGGAGAATAATCTCTACCTACATTACTATATCCTTCTCCCATCCATTCCTTAGGAGCAGAAGAATTTCCTTCATTAGCGTTTGCTTCTTCACCATAATTATCTAACCAACCTCCATTCTTCTTTTGTTCAAGACCAAAGTTATCTGTAAGATCTGCCATAGAACTTACTGCTTCCATAGCTGTTCCATATTTAGGACCAAAATAATATCTCCAAGGAAACGCTCCTCCAGTGTTTATGGTTTCATTTAAAATATCACCTTTTTTATGAGCATCTCTTGCATCACTCATTCCTATTGCTGAATTTATAATTGAAGAAGGAATTGATACATAAGGACTTGGAATAAACTGTGTAACAGCAGTTATATCTCTTGCCATGTCTTTCATGGTATCTCCTTTTATATTACTGGTAGATTGTTTTATTTGACTTTTTGTTTGTCCTGGATTAGCTGTAGATGTTATTTTTTTTGTAATAGGATTATATTGTTGTATTGCTGAAGATTCTACAGCTTGCTTAATTATAGGTGTCTTTTTAGAAGAAACACTTACATTAGGTAGGTTTTTATATTTGCTCTTAGTTTTAGCTTGTATAGTGACTTCTGGTAAATACTCAATATGTTTCCAAGGGTAGTTTACATAATCCTCTTGAGGCTTAGGCTTTGGTTTAGCTTTAGCATTTACAGTAATTCCTGGAAGTGTTTCTACAATTGGTGGAATATAAGGTTTAGGCAAATATGTTTCATCTGCAATAGCCCTTTGTTTAACTTTTCCTATAGGTTTCTTCTTAGCCATTATTTATAAGAGATTTTATATGTGAATGATTTTTCAACATCCCAATTATTTAATCTTGCTAACAATCTCTTATAAGGAATATTTAATTCATCAGACCATTCACTTACAGTCTTTTTTATTCCATTATATTCAACTATTCTATTTCTTCTCATATTATTCATGTTCTGTTTTCTTGTAACCCATCTACAATTTTCTGGTTCATAGTTACCATTAACGTCTATTCTATCTAATTCTAATCCTATTTGGTAAGAACTATACATATCTTCTAAAAAGTTATTTATATCCTTCCATCTATCACATACCTTAATCCCTCTTCCTCCATAATTATAATATCCAAAGTCTTTAGGATCATTACACCTTCTCAACATACCTTGCCACATTTTATATAAAGGATGTTTTCTTTGTCCATGTGTAGTATTTTTAAAACCTTGTTGTCTTATTTTTTCAATTGCAAAACATCCACAAGATTTCGTGTTTCCATTTTTTACTTGTAAGATTGTTGCTTCAAAACTTTTACCACAAGAACATTCAAATAATGCAACTCTTCTCTTAGTTTTACTTTTACCAATAACTTTTATAGGTCTTTCTTCTAAAAAAATACAACTACCTATTATATCTCCTAAATTATATTTTATTTTTTGTCTCATAATACTTTTATTTTAAAGATATAAAGGTAAGGAGACTTTTTGATATTTCCAAATTTATTTATAACTAATCTGGGAGGGAGCTATGATGAATTGGCTCACTAGGTGTGTGTCACTTCTTGAGTCAAGAATGTGTCTCACCCTAAGATCTTTAGCTCTTAGAGGTTCCTTTTTAAAAGACCTTTTACCATAGTCCATATTAGCTTGGTTTACAATCTTATCTATAGAAAGACTTTCACAACTTGTTGTGAACAAAGGTATGGATTTGTTTTTAACTAATGACCAAAAAGTGTTATATTGATAGAAGTTATCACTCTTGGTAAATGTAATAGTTTTACTTTCAGTGCTGTATATTGGGTAGGATAGGTAGGTGCTTAAGTTGTGCATTGGTTTTGGTACAAGCTCTAACACCCCTGTTGATTGTTGTCCGTTATATAGAACAGCTTTGTTAAACCATCTATCGTCTGTTTCCACTTTATTATTATAATTGAATACACCATCAGGAATATTAATGTATTTATATACTTTAGTGTAGTCTTTTATATTCTGTAGGATTTCATCTTGGAACTTGTATGAGAATGGATATTCTATTATATAAGGCTCTGTTGTTCCGTAATAGCGGTTATAGTTTATGGTGTCTGTAAGATGTCTCCATATACAGCCTGTATTCACTTCCTTATATTCAATTATTGCTAATTGATCACGAGATAGTTGTGATACACTTATGTATTTTGTAATCTTACATTTTCCTGTAGATTGGAGAACCATCACTCTTACATTGCTACCAACACTATATGCCACTCCTGATATAAGTCTTGACTTAGGTACATCAGTGGCAATAACATTCCCTTGATCATCCGTGATTGTGAATGGTCCAATAAGTTTATTACTACTAGAAGTTAATCTTATAAGAATTGTTTGAGACATATTTATAGTTGTTTTGCAAATCCTTCTAATCCACATCTTGATTTAGTTGTTGTAGATGATGTGGTTGGTGTAACTATTGGTTTGCGTGTTGTTGATGTTGTAGTGGTTGCAGGAAGCTCATTAACAGCAATAGCTTCAAGATCATCACAACATCCATTAAGTCCTGAATAAAAGAAGTTATTCTCAGCTATATACCAGTTAGGAATATAACTATGGAAACTAATCCAACTCTTTGTATTAAAGTTGAAAGAAAGAGTCCAGGATTTATTACAGAAGTATTCAGGATCTGTAAGCTTAACCACTGTTCTTTTTATAATTGGTGTACAATTTCTATTTGCCATTTTTGTTATATTATATTACAAGGATTTGGTTCAGCTGCTCCTCCATTAACCACTTGAAGACCATATGTATGATTTGCTATTGGTGTAAACGATAGTGTTGTAGTTGGAGTGTATGTAGGACCTTCTCCAATATTGTTTATATAGTATATTTCATCATTTGTAGTATTGTCACAAAGTCTAAATTTAATTGGTTGACTACCACCACTTTGCCATGTTATAGTTATATTATATGGTGTTATAGGAATACTCACTACTCCAGAATTAGAAAATGACAGTGTTTCATTAATTAAATATTCAGAAGTTAGAAAGTTTTGAAGTTGTATATTTACAGTCATGCTTCCAGACTTAATAAAACTCCAGAAGAAAGATGCTGTAGGTATTGGAACAGTTGTACTACTACTGGTAGTAGAACTTGTGCTTGATGTAGAACTTGTAGAGCTTGTAGAAGTTGATGAAGTGCTACTGCTTGTTGTAGTGGTTATTGGAATACAATCAATTTCTTCCTCTATATAAAACTCATTTGTTTCAGGATCGTATTTAATATCTTTAGACAAAGGAATATAGTCAAGCTTTGATATAATAACACGCTCAAATTTAGAATCGTATACACCATGCAGTCCTACACCATTGAAATGATTGTCTGTATTAACATTAGGAAAATGTCTTAAGATTTCAAATGCTAAATGATCTGTAAAGAATCTGTTCATTCCAGAACCAAATGCTGAGAGATCTGTAGCTTGATTTCCTGCAACTAAAAACACTTGTCCTCTTTTAGCATCCACTGTCACCTGACCTTGAGGAATCTTCAATAAGAATTTATTTTGACTTCCTACATATCCAAGATCTGTTTCAGCAAAATCTATTGGAGGAGCACTTTTAAATAATGTATCATTACCAAGATAGGCAGCCTGAGGATTACTTGTGTTTATAGTCAAGAGAGTGTTATACAAAAGACTCTTGTTCTCAAATCTAGCAAGTACAGCTCTATTCTGAATACCATCTAATGATGTAAGCTTACCGTAGTTTTGAGGGAAATCAAAAGATGCTATTGGACGATATATCAACCAACTGTTCACTCTAACATCAGCATTAACATTTTGCGCTTCCGAATATATTGCTCTGAAAGGATAGTTTGTATAGCAAAGCTGTTCTTTCCAATCCTGAGGAAGATGTGAGAAGTAGTTTTCTTTATTCTGTTTAGAGAACGTTACATTATAAAAATATGTATTGTCTTGAAGAATTGAAACATAGCTCTCTTGTAACCAATCATCAGGAATATCTGTACTTACATGAGGCCAGAAATCACCTTCTTTATTATTGAATGCTTGTCTAAGATCTGTATTGTAAGAACTCTCACAATAGAAGTTTGGAATACCATAAGCAAACAAATAGAAATATCCATTATAGAATGTTCTATTTGGATTGTTTGTAGGTGGTGCAGGAAGCTGACTGTTTGGACAATCAAAATTATTAGCCTTATATGAAACTATATTAGGCAACTTTGTTCCTTCAGAGTTACTGAAATCTGATAAAATAGATCTTGATGAATGCCAGTATTTAGGATAGGCTATATTACCAATCTCATCATAGAATATATCTGAATCATCAGGAGCATTGACTCTATTATCTATAAAGAAAGGAAGCTTTGTTTTAAATGCAAACCTGCTAATAAACGTATCACCTCCAAAGAATGTTTCTGGTAATGGGTTTAATACAGGATCTATACTTCTTTGAAATCCTGTATCTAAGGTTTCGTAAGAATATATTTGTCCCCACTGATTAATGTTTATATTCTTTATAGATGCATAATAAGAAACTACTGATATTGGTTTTTGTTGTGCTGGAGTTGCACACATGTTTGAAGATGATATTGTAGTTCTTGATTTATCAGATACAAAACTGATTCCTCCTGGAGCAATACTTGGTGTTTTATCAGGAAAAGGTAAAGATGGATATTTGGAAACTATGGAACTTTCATCCACTTTAGTGATTGTATGAGGAAGTGATGGATCAATTGGTACAGGATATGTAATTGAATTAAAAGTTAAACATAGGTCTGGATCAATGTATACAAATTCTATAGAATTGTTTGAAGGGTTTGTAATTTTAAATCCTTGAAAGGTTGCAAATTGAGGACCCAATGTATTACAAATTTCATATACACCAAAATTTTGTGTAAAGTCTTTATCTATTGTTTTTAAATAAACAGAAGATTCTCTATTCCAATTATTTACAACATAGTCATCTCCTGTAGATTGTACGCCAGGAATTATGTATTGTGCAATATCTAACATTCTTTGTTTAATACCAAGATTGTTTTCTATTATATCATTGTAATTATAATCTGCTATAGAATTGTATGAATATGCATAATTCCTTCTTGTTATTCCATTTATATATATTGTAAGGTAGGCTTGATATGTGGCAAACATTGCTTGTGCACTCCAAGGATCTGTATATGAAGCTAATGAATTTGATGCTGCTAGAGCATCTTCTTGAGCTTCCTTTGTAAGAAGTTTATACATTGCGTTCTTCTTCACCTCTACAAAATGTGCTCTTCCACTTCCAAATATTACATTCTCAAGTTTTAATACATCTCCTAATAATGGTTGTCCAAAAGATGTTTCAGGAGAATTAAACACATGTCTATATTGAGATGATCCATCTGCAAATCCGTTTAAAGGAGTTTGAACAACACATTGACCACCTTCATTAACTGTTCTTATAAATGAGATTCGAATGTCAGAACCAAATAATCCTCCTGGACAATCTCTTCTATAAGGAGCACCTGTATCTTGTTTAACTTTTAATGTTATACTAAATCTACAATTATTAAGACAGCTATAACCGTTCATGTATACAGTTTCCTCATCACCAAATACATTTACAAAATTTACATAACATCCTGCCCAACCATTATTACTAACAACACGATATTCATCATACACTGCTACAGCAACGTTAATAGTTCCTTCTTCTTCCCTAGGTTCACCAATTGCACATTGTACAATTTGCTCACCTGCCTTTAAAGTTAATTGAGCTTCTCTATTTGTATTGCAATCATAATATCTCACTGTCGCATCAGTAATTGCTACTATTGTATAACTATTACATGAATCTTTATATGCATTATTAGCAAGTAATAAAAATGGATCATCTGAAACATCATTGTAAGGATAGTTTGGATAGTAGAGAGATTGACCTTCTCTTTTATATTTTCCTACATTTCTCAAAATCCCTTTAGCAACAACTGATTTGTTTGTTCCTCTGTTTCCTCTTATAATCTTATATGCAACAATATCATCTTTTTGACTTTGTGTAAGATTTGAATTTTTTATTAATGTTGCCACTTGATTTGAATCAATCCTAACACCAATTGGAAACACAGCATCATTTCCCATCACCATACTTCCTGATGATGTAAAAAGTTTAGATTCAAATGCTGGACTTACAGCAATGTCTGGAAACTTATGATGTCTTATTGGTTTTCCAGATAGATCTCCCCAAACTGCGTCATTACAAGGATAGAGCTCTGTTGATTCCCAATAACCAAACTTTCCATATTCCCAAGGGCCTTTATAACCTACTGCTGTAGATCTTCCTTCTGATGCTCCTATTACACTAGCAGTGTTATATATCTTCCAATAAGGACTATATCCAACACCATCTACCACACTATCAGGCTCACCTATAAAATCAGGATTTGTATCTGGAACATTTGGATTTGAAATCTCATTATAATTCTTTTCTCTACCAGGAATATGAAAACCATCTGTTTGTTTACCGTTCCTTAGTAAGAATACAATTTCAAATGCATATATCTCATCACGCATGTACCCACGTAGATTTGTAGCATTCAGCTCATCTGCATAGTTTTCTGTAGCAGGGATTCTATAAGTTTCCCATAGTAAAGAGATTTGACTTGCTATTGATTGATAGTTGATTCTATCTATAGATGTAAGATTGTCCCATACAAGTACATCTTGAACTGTTGTAAGATCTTGAGCTATTTCATAATATGGAAACTTCTCAAATATATCACCAATAGCCAAACGTATATTTGTTACATTTTGACCAGTGTAAGTGATTTGCATTTCTGCATTATCAATATAAAATGTTCCTACAAGCTCTATAGAAGTAATATCATTCACTGTTTTAACAACAGCAAGATTGAAATATTGAAACTGTCCTGTAGCATCAAGGTTGCTAATATTAATCCTAATAGACTTTCCCACCTGATAATTAAAATTAGGGGTGGTCAATTGAGGATTTGCAATAGGAGTGGGATTTGTTACAGAGTAGTAGGAAGTGTATGGACTACCATTTGGATCTGAATATTGAATAGCAAACTGATATGTACCAGCAGTGAGATCTCCTCCTGTAACAACATCAATGATGTCTAACTGAGGAATTTCAAAGTTTGGTTGTAACTTCAACTGATTACAATCAACAATGTTTGTATATTCAGGATTGCACAATCTAGATCCTGACTTAAGTGTATAAGGAATGTTTCCAAGATCAAGATATCTTCTTGGATTAAAACCATCTGTCCAATAAATTTCTGTAGTACAGTTTGTAATCTTATGTACTATCTTGTGTATTGGATAATTTACATTAAAGTTTAAACAAGGAGCATCTATGTAAATACGATATTTACAATCGTTATTATCCATATATCCAATCTGCGATTCTCCTGTATTAGGATTTGCAATAAAGAATATATGCTTGTTTTGTTCATTGATAAAATGCTCACCTATTAATTGATATCCTGTAGGAAACTGTAAACAGAATTCATTACCAGGTTCATTCTGATAGTTAATAGAATTAGAATCAAAGTTTTCAACAGCAGCATTTAGTGCATACGTAAGAGCACCCTTAGGAACTTGATTAATGGAATTATCCATATTCATTCCCACAGATGCTGTGTTATATTCAGGAGTTATATTACCTTGTTGTTGTTCTTCTGCCATTTATATTAGTTATTACGCCTCCAACCATATCTATTAGTTCTATTAGGAAGCTCGTACATATTAAATCTGTTAAGGTCATTCTTGATCCTTCTTTGTTTTTCCCATGCAGTTTGTTTCTTAATTTCAATATCTGCCATAATAAATGCTTCCTCAGATAGCTGTTTATAATATACAAGCTTTGATTGAATTTGTTGGAATGTTTCATCAGTCAATTGATTAGACAACATTTCAAACACTTTGTATTTAATAAATGCTTCAACATACTCTCTTATACGATAGTTATCAGGAATCATTTGATTACCAATAACATCATATTCTGTAGCATAGAATGTAAGAAGAACAGTTCCATTTCTAAAATTAGTGACAAACTTATTATCTCTAATATCGAATGAATCTGCAGAAGAACTTCCAAGATTTGCACAATCTAATGTACAGTTTGCTCTTACAGAAATGTTTCCTGGTTTTAATAGATATTGTTTATGATAGAGTCTGTTCACTGAGTTGTTTGTCTTATATACAGCCTGAATCAATTCTGGCATACATTCAGGACACCCTGTTGTACATTCAATATTTGTACAAGCAACTCCTCCAGAAACCACAGGACTCACCTGTATTGTTGTTTGGTCAGCTGCCTGAGAATAGAATGAATTGGCTGATTGATAAGGATAGCCTGCAGCATCTGTGCACAACCATGCTTCTCTTACAGCAAAGAAGTTATCAGGAAGTCTTGTTTCAAAATCCTCTATATGGAGAATTGTTTCAGAGATTACATATGTTGTTCTTCCCAACTTCCTTAAACATTTGTCTAAGTAGGTTGGAAACATAAGATCATCTATAGCACCTGTATCAAAGTAGGATTTAAGTTCTTCCTTCACTGTAGCATATACAGGTTCTGGAGAAACAAAATTATATTTATAGTAATAACTCATATCAATTGTTTTTTAATTTAGTGTGACCACTCTCTATAGAGATGTTGATATTTGTCATTGGTTTTTATGTAATGTGAAAGAAGTCTTGATGTTGTGCGTGATGGTTTAAAATACCAAAGCATGTTGTGTTTAATTCTTACGCTTTCTTTGAACCACTTCCATCCAAAAAAATATCCTTCTGTATGATAGTTGAAGTTGTATATGTATTTACCTTTCTCTTTAGTCTTTTGCCAGTCTATAGGAAGATTTATAAACTCATCATTCAATCCTTTCTTCTTCCTTCTTTTCTTTTTGTTAATGGAAAACTCACCAAATCCAAAAGGCATCTTTGCCTTTTCTCCTGTTTCTAATATGTAGATTTTAAAAGCTTCGTTGAATGAATAAATGATGTTTCTCCATTCATCAAATGTTAATTTTATTGAAGGATATTTCTTACAAAAACTTTTGTAATTTTCTCTACTTGCACTTCTCCAGTCAACTGCTACTCTCATTATTTTTCACTTACTTGGTCATCTTTATTATCACTTGTCTTATCATCATTGATTCTAAAATATGTAGATAGGAGCTTTTGTGATGTTAATTCTAATATTTGTTTTTCCAGATAGCCTGGAACATATGATTCTTTGTCTAGTGGGTTTTTACACCATTCGTCATCTGTAAACTCAGGACTTCCGCATCCACACTCAGGAAACATTAATTCATTTGGTACATCTTCTTCAAATAATGCAGCCATTCTAATAGCTTTCATCAAAGGGTTACTAATGTATAAATAATCATTCTGAATCCAATAGTAGTGCTCATTCTTTATAATAGGAAGTTTTAAAAGATTTACATATCTATTGATAGTGATTTCTTTAAACTTTGTACCTGTTCCACCCATTGCATTTATAGAATAAACACCCTGGATAAGATATTGATAGTTTCCCTCTGTGATTCTTGGGAGTTTAAATCTGCTTCTTCCAATTGTACAAGGATCAACATATTCACAACATTCTGAAATAGAAACTTCCACCATCTCTAAACAAGGAATGGTGGTGAACAACGTAGCAGTTGCCCAAAGTTTTCTTAAATTAGTTTCTCTCTTAATTAATAAGAGAGCATTGTTCTTTATTTCAGATGCAATAGCACGATCTGTTATCAAACTATCTGTTGATAACAATTTATGCATTGAGCGTACGTCTGATACTAGTTTTCTTAATGTTGACATAGATTTATATTCTTGATTCAAATTCTCCTATCTTCCCAAGCATAACATCATAAATAAGAACAATACCTGCTCTTATTGAATTTACAAAGTTATTATCAGCATGCCATCTATCAGTTCCTGATAGAGAAGGCATTTGTTGAATTCTTACACCTTTTATTTCTTTGGCCATGTAGTGATGTTTATCACCTGTATGAACCTCTCTATATTTACAACTTCCAAACTTAGGAGCATCTATTCCTGTAGCAAACAATAATGGAAGATCATCTATCTTACAATTACCATGGTGATATCCAATGAATGTATTTCCTAATACAACAGACTTGGTTACAGAATGTTCTCTTTGGAATTTGATTTTAGCATTGCTTGCAAAGAACACTTCTAGCGCATGTGCGAGATAGAATGATTTAGTTCTGTCATGATTACCTTGTACTAATACCACTTCAACACTGTGACACACTTCTTGTAAATAGTTAATTGCTTGTACTAAAAGATCAAATCCTTCTTCATATTCATGATCATACCCTGTTAGTACATCCTGAGGAGTACCTGCTGTAGTTTGATTTTGATAGTTATCTGTATGGAAGAAATCGTTTGATATTGGAAAAACAATCTTATTAATCATGAAGTTGGATCTCACCTTATCAATAAGATCACACAACACATCTAAATACTGTTCTTTCTTTTCTCTTATGGTTTCTCCTTCTAATGTTTTCTTTGCTAAATGAAAATCAGCTATTGATATTTCAATATCAACCACTTGCATAAACTCAGCCTTTCTTTCAATCTTAACCACTTCTGTTTTATTAGGAACATAAGTTTCTAAAAACTTAGCAAAGTCTTCAGGAGAATAATCTTTAGATTGTTTTAATGTAGCAAATACAGAACTGGTAAACTTACCATTTGATTTTTGTTTAGTCCAGTAGTTTGATATTTTGTATTTGTCTAAGTTTATTTTATGTAATCTTGCAAGCTCAATATCATCTTTAGGTTCAAATGAAGTTTCTATTACAGATTCCATTGTTCCTTTCTCATTGTTCACCTTCACTACCAATTCCTCTAGAACATCAATGTAATGTGCCACCTCTGCATCATCTCTCACTCTTTCTTTATTTCTTAATTCTTTTAGTAATTCATCCACCAATTCTTCTGTCACTCCTAGTTTTTCAGCATATACCTTTTTACTTTTCTTCCAACAAAGCATTTGTTCCAACTGTTGTAACAATTCTTGGTTCAATGACATATATAGTTTTTTTGGTTAAAATTAGACTAAAGGTAGATTTTTATTTTAAATATACCAAATTATTTTAACTAACATAATTATATAGTTTAACCAAACTAGTTATAAAAAACCCCAAATGTAGAAACATTCGGGGATACCCTGTAAAACCAATAAAACAGGATTTTTAATCTATTTGTATATCTGCATAACTTAAACACTTTCCTGTAGACTTCACTCTTATTATAGAAGCTAACTTAGGAACTATAGATGATGCATATCCTTCTAGAAGGGCTGTCTTACTAACACCACTTTCAAATGGTGATGAATAGTTATTTACATCTGAAAACAGATTGAATAAAGGACCTGTGTCCGCATCTGCTATTGTTAATTGTATTAATACAGTCATATATTAAAGTTTAAAATTGTACCCAAGCTGTTCCATTGTAATATTCCATCTTATTAACCTGAGAATTATATCCCATCTCTCCACTATTAGGAGAAATAGGTCTTCCTGCAGTATTCCATCTTGCAGGCATTATTCCTCTTTTTGCAAGTCTTTGATCTATAGATGATGTAAATATAGTGTTTATAGCATCTATTCTAATTCTACCATCGTTTGAAACATCTTCATCTAACACTATTCTTGAAGCGTTTTGTGCAAAGTCTATTACAGGATAGTCACCATCTACTCTTGATAAATTATCCCACGTTGCTGGGCTATTACCATTAGAAATAAACACCCAACCAGCTTGACCAGCATCACCACTTCTTGTATCTCCCATACTTATAGGAAAAACATCACCATCTTCTAACGTTGTTAATGTGTATGTTTTTCCAGGAACCCATCCAGGAAATCCAGGATCTGTATCACTATACCAAGAATCTACCCAATTAGGATTAGCCACTCTTTCATCAAAATAATGTGCAATAGTTACTGACTCTCTACTTACAGTATGTATTTGATCTATCACTTGGAAATTATGTACATCTGTCCAAGTCACCCAAGTGTGTGCTGCTTTCCAATTAGCTTGAGCATTATATGCAGGACTTTCATAGTTTGTTAACCAAAGAGCTGCTGAATTTTTAAATGATATGATTCTTGTAAAAGATCCTGTAGGAACAGTTGCAAATTGATCTCCTGTTTGTAATATATTTGCACTACTTGTAAATTCTGAAGTGCTGTATTTACCTGAATCTGATCCAGTGAACAATAGTTTATTATTTCCAAGAGTGATAGTTGTAGCAGCTGAAAGAGTTCCTCCAAGTTTCATTACATTGGTTGAAGTTTTGTTAAGTCCATTATCTGCTGTAAGATTTGTTAGGATGTTTGAAGCCACTCCACTATATCCAGATGATGTAATTACACCCTGAGAATTAATTGTTAAGAATGTTAGAGGGGAAGATACTGTTGTTAGTCCTGTAAGAGATAGTGTGTTTGTTGATGATGTAGCTAGAGTTGTAGGAGTTGATAAAGTTCCTCCTAAATTGATTGTTCCTGAGGAGAGATTAAGACCACTTCCTGCACCTGATATAGTTCCAGTTTTTATTACAAGATCTCCATTGTCTATACCATTAGCATACCAATATTCTTTAATAGGATCATTTCCCACTTTAATACCAACAGTGAGTCCTATGTAACGCTGATATGTTGGAATAGCATTATTAGCTTGTTCAACAGTTGTATAAAATCCTGTTGCTCCTGATATAGTAGTTCCAAATCTAGCATCTGCAGGTTTAGGAGCTCGTACGTCTATATTATCATTTAGTATTATTGCCATCTTTTATTATTTATTGATTTTAAACAAATGGTACCATTGAAATTTTTTGCCATCCTAAAGGTGATCCACCGTAAATAACTAATGCATGAGCATCTGTATTATATACAATCAGTCCTTCTGCAGGTGAAGCAATTGCATTCATTTGTGCAGTGTTCATCCTTGGAGGTAGAAATCCTTTTGTTGTAGAACTCACTTCCAATAATGCTGATGCAACAGCTGTAGAACTACCTGCACCTATTCTAACTCTACCTTGATCTTTCTCCACTATAATTCTATCCTCCCAACTAGAGGTAGCTGTTACATATGTTGAAATGTGAACATTACCATCTGGCAATGCTCCAGGAAATGCTGCACCGTAAGAAACTGCACCAGCTGATCTAGTAATATTTGACCAAATTTCTATTATTGATGTTCCTCCAATTAATGTTAAAGGTGCAGCTGTACCAGTAGCAGTTATTTCCATTGTGTGCAAACTTCCAATAAAACCAGATGGTGCACCAGTGCCAATATGACAATAACCACTAACATCTAACTTAGTTGCTGCATTTGGAGTGGATGTAGCAATTCCCACTCTACCACTTGTAGTTCCTAATAGAACATTTCCAGTTGTATTTTCAAATGCTATGTGAGGAGATGTATTAAGATCAAGTTCAGATGGAGCATAATATATTCCCCTTAAAGTTCCTGTTCCTCGAGGGATTCCATCAGGAGTTTGATTATATGATGGATTAATAAGCAATTGAGTTATAGGAACAGAATTAGGTCCAGTTGGAGATACGTTTCCTTGAATGACCATCGATGCAGTTGGTAATTGAGGAAAACTATTATCATAAGTGTGACCAGCATCAAATATATAAAACTGACCCCCAGGATTTGTTAATCTAAATGTCGCTAAGTTATTATCAGCTGCATAAAAAGTAAGACCTCCTCCAAAAGCATCATATGGATATATTCCTGTTTCAACACGATTAGCTGCTATTCTTACTCCAGTCACTGTACTAATTTCACCATTTACTTCCAATTTAAAAGGAGTAATTTCAGTAGATGTTGAATATCCTATTAAAGTGTTACCAGATGTGGAGTTTAGATAGTTATCTCCTTTTGTATTTTCAAATGCTATATGTTTAGATGTACCAACAGTGCCACTAGGATTGTAATAAACACCTCTTAATATACCTGTTCCAAATGTTGATTGAGTATATGTAGGATCAATAAGTAATTGTGTAACATCTATTGTATTTATAGCTGTAGTAGCTGTAACACCTCCTGCTAATCTCCAAACATTTTGTGAACCTGATGCAGGTGTTCCATTGTTAGTAAATCCTGCAGTGTGTTCAAAATAAGAACCTACAACAGTTTTATTTAATTTATAGGTAGATAGTATTTCGCCTCCTGCATAAAAGTTCATAGTGCTACTACCTGAATATATACCTGTTTTTACACTTGGAGTAGTATCTAAGTTAATACCAGAAGTAGTAGCTATTCTACCTGATACTTCTAATTTATTAATAGAATTAGGACTTTGTGTTCCTATTCCTACACTTGTACTATTATCGTATATACTAGAGTCTGTAAGAGTGGTTCCAGTGGTAGACCATTTAGGAAGAACATTTATTGTACCTGTACCTGTAACTATATTAGAAGGAATATTTTGTGTGCTAAGTAATCCTGCACTACTAGCAACAACCATTCTTGTTCCTGTACCTACTAAACTTTCAAGTGTTACATTTAAAGTATTGGAAGAAATTTTAAATCCATCTCCTAAATAAGAACCTACTGTATCATATGCTGCTATTCTAAAATCATTAGCACCATCTTTCAATACTTTATATCTTTGTATATTATTTCGTTTAAAATTAATAATAGTAGAAGTAGCTGAAGTACCTGCTGTATTTAAAGTTAACAAAGTATTTAAACTACCACTATTTGAATTTATTTCAATAGTCTCATTATCTATTTGTTTTATTATACTATTTGTAAGACTCTTACCATCAGCATTCCATTTAGTAATAAAGTTTTCTGTACCAGTTCCTCCTACGTAAGGAATAGTGATGTCTCCTGTACTAGCGTCTGCATATATACTATTGTTTACACTTGCTACTAATGTTTTAGTTTGATTTGGAAGAGTGACAGTGTTGTTGTTTGCAACTGCATTAATTGCTAATGTTTTACTAGAATTAGTAAATGTTATAGTATCAGATGTAAATTCTGTTTTCTTTCCTGTAGAAGCTATAGTTACACTAGCAGGAACAGCAGTGATTGAATTTCCTGCTGATACATTTGTTACACTAATTGTTGCTAGTCCAACATTTGTTTTTGAATTTCCACCTGCATTCTGTAAGTTAATATCATATCCTGTAGAAGTTTGTGAAGGTGTAATTGCAAGAACTTGTTCTAGTGTAGGAGTGCTTGGAGGGATTGATGCTAAGTATTCTGTAAGTGCTTTTAAAGAAGCATATTTTGTATCACTGTTTGGATCAGATGTAATTGATGAACCAGCTGTAACTTTATTACTAACATTCTCAGGAATAAATCCAAGTCCTGTATCTAATATATCCCAGTCAGCATTATTGGTTGGTCCAGCATCATCTTTCAATGCTCTTACACTTGCTCCTATTTGTACCGCAATACCATTCAAATTTCCAGGAACAGATATAAACCAAAGATCTCCTTTCCTAATAGCACCTGAGGGACCACTTCCTCCTGTTGTAGGATAGGTTCCTGATGTTGCTGGATAGTTTCCTCTATCATCTAATAATCCTGCAACATTTGAATCTACATAAGCTTTGGTTGCTTTTACAGAAGGATATTTTACATCACTTGCTCCATCTGCAATAACATCTGTTGATAGGTTTGTTGTAAGCTGTGTAGGGCTTGTTACTGCTATAGTTAGAGTTCCTGTTCCTGAAATATCTATTCCGTTTCCTGCAGCGATTCCTATAACATCTCCAGATGATGTTTTTTTAACAAGAGTCAGTGTGTTATCAAACCACCATTCCACAATAGGAGTACCAACACCCACAGTAAGCCCTACATATCTTTGATATGCAGGAATACCATCAAGAGCTGCAGCAGTTGTTGTATATGGACCAAACCTATTATCTGTAGGCTTGGGTGCTCTTGTATCTATATTATCATTTAATATTATTGCCATAATTATTATACATTTCTAAATTCAATATTACCAACAACTTTTGTTGCAAAATTACTTATATGAGTGTTAAAAGAAATACCACTCCAATATGGAGTTGGAAGATTTGGACTAGTTACATTAACTAGTTGCGCTAGACCAAAAGTACATGTAGGGCATATACCTCCGCTATTTATAGTGGTATTGAACCATCTTGTTTTAGTGGTGTTACCACTTGCAGGATATGCCACCCATAAAAATGCATCAACACCACTATTATTATCATATGGAATTGAGATTGTTCCACTTGCAGGAAGTATTATTTTGTTTGCAGTTCCTCCTAATATAGCAGATGCAATTTGAGTGGGATTAAGTTGTGTACTAGATGTTCCCCAGAAGATTGGATAAAGACCATTGAATGTTACAGAAGAACTTGATGTACTGCTAGCAGCCTGTGGTGTATTTACAGTTGTACCAGCAGGTCTAGTATCAAGTGTACCATCACTTTTAAATTTAGGAAGACCAGCACCATAAGATCCTGTAAACTGATATGAAACAGTAGAGATTGCTTGTCCAGTTGTTGGAATAGGTATGGTAAGAGAATTTGTATATTCAGGAGTGGTATATGATTTATTAGGACTATTAGGATCTAGAAATCCAAACTCAGATCCAAACTCTGGAAGTGGGTCATCTCGGAGAATTGTGTATGTTGTTGGAGAATTAGCACCACCATTTATAGACTTAAGCAAAGTCATAGAAGTGAATGCTCCACCATCCCATCTAGTTCCTACACCTGTTGCAGCAACATTAACTGTATTACCAATCTCAAAAAATCCAGAAGATGGTGGTGTTAAAGTCATTGTAACTGTAGGAACAATGTATGTAGGAAGTCTTAATGGAAACAATATAGCATCTAACACTTGCACTAACGTAAGCTGTTTCCAGTTAGCGGCTGTATTAGGTGCAGCACCACCTACTTGAACAGATGTTATAGAATCACCTATAAGTGTGTTATATAATGTAGAAAGATTTGTTTCTTCTGGGTTTGTCCACACAAGCCCTACATTATCTTCTAAAGTGATTGATTGACCTAACCCAGTGGCTGCAACCTTTCTAACAATTCCTGTTGATGTTTGTGTAAGTATAAAATCAGGGGTGGCTACTTCTAAAGGAAGGTTAGTTAAAAATAATGAATTACCATTGGTGTTAATAGTTGTATTCTCTATTAGTTGACCACCAAGTGCAATATTATTACCAGTTTTAGTAAGACCGTTATTTGCAGTGATGCTAGCTGCTGAACTATTTGCAATAGCAGCATCCACTTTTTGAAAAGCTACACAAAGATTATCAAGATTGTCTATTCCTGTATTAGGAAGAGCTGGACCATAATATAAAACCCCTTCACAGCTAGAACTGTTGGCAGTGATACAAGGATCTGCATTTGTATTATTATTATAACAGGGAGTTCCTGGATGACATGACATGTGTTAATTATTTAAAGATTAAGGAATATACATTATGTAAAAACAACCAATTCCAGGTTGATAGTTTGGATGCGAAGAAGATCCTCCTGTAGGAGAATTTATTACTGATACAGTAAGACTAACATCTCCTGTAGTAAATGTTCCAGAACCACTCTTCATAGTTTTTTGGTTAACATCTCCTCCTAAACCAGTAGCATTTGCTCCACTGTTATTCAATGTATGATTATGTGGATTTGGAAGAATAGATGCTGCTGCAGCATGTGTATGCGTAGGCATTTGATTCTCAAGTAGTGTAATGTTATTTGAACCAGCTGTAGAAGAAAGTGAATAAGCTGGGTTATTGTTATTAGGATCTACTACAGGAGACATAGGTACTGAACCCTCCATTCCTGACGTAGCACCAACAGTCACTCTACCTCTAAGATCAGGTGTACCATTACTACCATTACATAAATATATTTTTTCCCAAATAGTTCCTATAATACCAGCACCTGTATTATCAAATTTTCCTGAAACACTAGGATCAAAAAATGGTAGTGCTACATAAGGAACCATTTTACTAGATATGTTATTTGGAGGAGCAGCTTGAGCTAAATAATTTGCAATGTATGTAGGTAGTTCCCTAATAAGAACATACTCATTTTCTACACTAATGGTAAGTGCACAAAGTGCGGTTATTACAGCTTGAAGTATATTGTGGGTTCCTGAAGAAGCAGTTACACCTGTTAGGCAGTTTATTACATAATCTGCTTCTAGTGTATTAAATCTTGTGGTTTGTGTAGTAATAGCTGTTGCATTTGCTGTCACTTGCACTTGAAGATCACAAGCTGCCTTTACCAATGCTTCAAACAACACATTGGCTGTAATATCTCCACACGTAGGAAGATATTTTGTAACCACGTCACAATAAGAAGCTTGAGGAATAGTGATTACAATTCCAGAACCATTTATTGTAGAAACTAAAAACCCTATCAATGTTTGCTCAACATATGATAGAGAATCTCCATTTTTAATACCTAAAACAGGAATATCAACTCCTGTATATTTTACGCATTGATCAGAAACTATTTCTGTACAACCATTATAACAATTTGAACAACTCATTATTATCTATTTTTTAAAAGTTTAATTTTACTTCCAATTTGATTCACTGAAAAATTTCCTGCATAGTCACAATTACATGTCCTATACATAAGTATTCTTTTATAATTTAAAAGATCACTCACCACTTCTTCAGGAAAAGGTTTGTTTAAAGCAAACACAATATTATTATATTGAATGTTTGCAAGCTCTGCAAGCTTGTGATCAATGTCACAAAGTAATACAGAAATATTAGAACATTCTATACATTCCGAAAGTCTTGGTGATAACATTTTTAAATTTTTACTTATTTAACTTTTTAACGACATCCTGCACAAAGACCATTTACTAATTGACAAGCAGGTAACATTGCTGTACAATTTCTACATTTAGTTGATTGACATCCCATATTAATTGAAGTTTACAATGTAATTGTTCCCAGAACATCTACATCCGTTTTTAATAAAATTATCAAGCATTTTCTTTGCTTGGTTATAAAGTTTGTTAGATTCTATTACAGCACAATTATTAGCAGCTGCTATAGATCCTTGTATAAAATAATATATGCTATTTAATTCCACCTTAGCTTGTGTCTTGATAGCTCTATCACATTCCATAAGATCAAGTCTCATGAATGCGTTATCAAACTTCTCTTGAAGTTGGTCTGTGCGCATTATTGATTTCTCAACAAAGTTTTCAAAAGCAGGAGCTATAGAATATTTTAAGAAATACACACCATCAGGAAGAGGTAGTTCTGCATCTGTGGGAGAAGTTATTCCTAAAGAAGCAGAATTGAATACGTTTGTAGTATTGATGTTGAATGGTAGGTTTACAAAACCAAACCCTCCAGGAATAGTGATTTCAATATTCGGTGCTGAAGGAGTGGTTACATATGTAGATATGTCCTTAACAGACAAGATTCTACTATCATATGTAGGAACTACCAGTATGTTTAAATTAAGAGATGCCATATTATTTAAAATAAATATGCCAGAGGATTTTGAGATTATCCTCTCTTTCCCCTGGCATAGGTTGTTTTATAAAGTTTTTTACTATATCTCTATATTATGGAATTCTAGTAGATGTTGTTGTAGTACTAGGCCATACAGTAGTACTAGTTGAAGTAGTAGTTACACATGTATTACCACCTGCAAGATCACCCAATGCTGCAGTTAATATTCCTTCTACGTCCGAAGTTAACGTAGTGTCTGGAACAGCTATGATAACCATTGAATCTTCTTTGATATAATCACCCCAGCTATAAGCTGATTTGTCATACTCATTAAACTTGATGTAGTATGTGTTATATGTAACACCATCTTCAACATATGATTCAAAGTTCTCATTGTAACCAGCCATTCTGTATAAATGCTTCAAATATCCAGCTTGGTAGCTATAGTAGTTCTTTTCTAATTGTCTCACCTCAACATCTTGACCAGTTGCATAAGAAGAACGTTGAGTGACTGTAGCTGTAGCAACAATGTTACAGTTATCAGCAACGATGAAATCAGCAGTGGTAGCAGGACCTGAGTAAACAAATGTACGGAAATACATTCTGTCATATTCTTGAGGGAATGCAGCAATATCACATGGTTGAGCATATTTAGTCAATGGTTTACCAGAAATACGCAAGATTGCATTTGCATCATTACCAATTCTTTGGAACTGATAGAAAGTGTTAAAGTTGATGTTGTCTGGGTTGATACCAGGAGCTTTTTGTTGTAACTTCAAGATGAATGAATCAATCAAACCAGGAATATCAACAGTCTCACAAGGATCACCACCACAATCCAAACAAGGAGCTTGAACAGTCACTGAACGAGTGAAACCATTGAAGTACAATGTGTCAATGTAAGAAGAGTGTGCACGTAATGTTAAAGTTACAGTGTCACCATATTTTACATTCCAGCCAGTAACATCAGTTACTTGAGTGGCAGCAGTAGGACAACCTGCAACAGCATACCATTCTGTAACGTTAGTTTGACCTGTATTGTTTACACCAGAAATCTTATCAGATCTTTTAGATCCTTGAAGATAGGTGTTTTTTCTACCTTGAGCAACGTAGAAATAAGGAGCAGTAATAATATTACCAGAATTTAATACTGCATAAGGACCACTTGCAGTTTGACCGAAGAAACCAATTTGGCCTTCAGTTAAGTTTTGTGTAGAACCAGAACTAGCAATTGTTTTGCTACTGGGAACTACAAAGAGGGTAGTTAATGAAAAATCAGCCATTTTATTTTATTTTAATTGTTAAAAAACTTATTCGTTTGTTTGTATTCTCATTGCAGCACTTTGAACAGCTGCTTGGTTTTCTGTGTACATTGCAAGATTTTCTACAGTGAGATCTAAAAGTTCATCTTCCAAATATGTTTCAAGTTCACAATCTTGATCTTTAGAATCTGTTCCGTCAAACTTTATATATCCTTCTTTATCAATATAGACAGGATAGCGCATGTAACTTATATATATTTCAGTGGGAGTGAATGTTCCATCTGTAAACACTGAAATTTCATCTGATGATAAGAAGTTAAACGTTTCTTGGTATTCAAAAGATGGTTTATAATGATCATTGTTTAATATAAACTGAAGATCACCATGTTTAGCAAGATCACGATTAATCCAAATCTTTCTGTTCTTACATCTTCCTTTATCTGCCAATACATATGAGTCCATATAGAACATGTATTTTGGAGATAGTTGATCTGTCTTAGCAGCCCATTGATTTAATTGTGGATTCTTTATTTTAAGTTTCAAAGGTTGGTTGTTATATGTAACAATTAGACTTTGAAGATCTTCATAACGCTTTTTAAAAGAATCAAGACCAAGACCACTTACAATACTTATACCATCAACCTTCTGCTTAATAAGTTTAATTTGAGCCTCATTAAGAGCTAATATTTTATCTTCTAACTGAATCTGTTGATGATCATTAGTGGATAGTTTATTTAGTCTTTGATCTATTTTATACAATAAACTATCTACTGGTATCATACGGAAGCTAGTTTCTTAGTTTTTAATTTTTGTTCCAAAGTGATTAGTTCATCTTGGTTATCATCATCAGCTAAGAATTTGATTAATTCATCTTCATCTTTTGCTATTTCAAATTCTCCTTCATAAACCTTGCCTGTTGCTTTCACTCTATATATTGAATGTGATATTGCTTGTTTAACAACGTCTTTAATATGGAGCAGATTTTCCTTCATATCAGCAAATCTATTGAACACTTCTACAGGGTTAAGTCCTTGGTATTTACCAGCTTTGAACTCTGTTTGTTTCAACATATTATCAACTTGATTGTAAACAGATTCTTCTTTTGTTTCCTCTGTTACAGGAAGTCCTAATAATCTAGCAACTTTCTTTTTCTTCTCAGGAGTCATTGAATCAAACTTAACAATGGCTTTATTGATAAGTTGTTTCTTTTTAAACACCACTGCATTTTCAATTTCATCATCAGCTACATAAAATTGTGTATCTGCTGCAAACTCACCTCTTTCCCATGCTTGATATGAAGAAGCAATTGTTGGATGAACTCTTAACCAAGAGAATGCTAATTCCTGAAAAGGAACGTTAAGGTCAAAGAAATTATCACCATCTAATAATTTAACAGCTTGTACATGTAATGTATCTTCTGTAGAGGTTGATAGTCCGTAGTTCCAAAAAGCAGAGCGTGGTCCTAAGTTCACATCTCCTAATGCTGATTCAAGTTTTGCTTTAAGTGTTGTTACACGCTCAATTTCAATTTCCTTTTCTAAAGGATCTTGAATTCTTTTAATGTAAGAAGCATTTGGATCAAGTCCTGTTCTATACTGTCCATCAAGTTCTTTGTAAGGATACTTGAAAACACCTGTACCAGGAATTCTTGTTAAGCCTTTGGTAGATAAACCACCTTGCATTGTTTGTAACTGAGAGTTGTTATACTCTTTCTTTAACGTAGAAATTTTGCCTATTCTGCCCATAATGTAGTTGTTTTTTATTGGTTTAATTTGCAGAGAAATAAACATCGAAGTTTTAGCAATTGGGAATTTCCCAATCCAAATCTCTGTATTTTAAGAAGATTCTCCCAGCTTGGAGTGCTGGGAGGAATCATCTTGGTAGGGTAAAAAGATCCAGATGCTGATCTTACGGTAAGCAACAGGGATACTGTTATTAGAATTGTGGTATTTCCTCTATGAGTACTGTACGTGATAAATCTTCGATGAACACATCACAACGATCTTTCATCCAGATTTCGTATCCTGGGAATTTGTTTGCAGAACTCATACCTTGAGACTTAGCAAAACCTAAGTGGTGACGAGTACCATCAATATAACCCCAAGTCATAGAAGGAGCACCTTTCATTCTCACTTCTCTGATGTTGTTAACCATTGAACCATCGCTCATTGGAGATACATCAAATACCATGAATACTGGTGTAGACTTCTTGTTTTGACCGAATTCCAAGTTTGTTTGTGGAAGATCTAATTCTTTCAAGTGAATTAATTCAACACGTCCAGTCTCACGAGTAACCATTGCATCGAATGCAAAGTTGTAAGTGATGTGTTGACCTTCTCCTTGCATGTAACGATTTCCAGAATCAGCCATGAATGTAAGACCACTGTTTAAAGCATCAGCCTTCAAAGCTTGTTGGAATACATCGAATCCAGCTTCATTAGTGTACATTTTAACTTTACGATCTTTAACATCCACACGTCTGTAGAAAAGATCTCCAAACACGCTTCTGATTAAGTTTGCAGAAAATTCTCCACGGTTGTATTGAACTAAGTTACCGTTATTTCTCATTCTGTGGTAAACACCAGCAGATGTACGCTTTAATTCTTGCTTAGAACCGTTAGTCTTAACAGTACCTGGTTTAGACCAGATCATACGCTTAACTTTCAATTCTAACATTGATTTACGCATCCAGAACTCAATGAATGGTTCCCACTTAACATCATTACGAGTTAAAGGTAATTGATTTCTACGTTGAGGAGCATATACTAAGATGTCTAATGGTTTACCAGAAGCATCTCTCATCATTTTGTCATCAGCCCACTCAGTGATTTTGTGCTCATAACCATATGCTGATCCTAAAGATTCAAACATTGTGATTTGCTCACCTAAACGTGGTAATCCTAATAAGTCTTGATCAAACTCACCGATTGCAGCATCAACCAATTCTAATTCAATACCTGTTTGTAAGAATGTAGAAGATACGAAATCTATAGTTGGGTTATCAGTCACTAAAGTGAATGAATATAACCATCCCATGTTCCATTGCATTGGATCTTTGATTACATAGAAACGAGGACCATACTGACGAGAACCTACAGAAACGATAGCGTTCTTAGAGAACTCATTAGTGTCTAAAACTAATTGGAACTCTTGACCATCAATACCTGGCTTATCTAAGTCAGCTGTGTAATCAGGAATGTCAATAATTTTAGGGAATTTGTAAGGAACAGCCACTTGCCATTTCCAAGCATCACTATTATTATCGATGTAATAAGGAGTGCTCTTGTTAATCATGTCCAAGAAGTCATTGCTATACAATGAACTTTGAGTGTAAAGACTGATGATTTTCTTATCATAATCAGCAGGCTCAGTGCTATGGAAGCTCTCTAAGTGATTTGAGTCTGTAAGTTTTCCTACAGCACGCTTATCCATAGAGGCTACTCTTGCGTAAGTAAACCCAGTTAAACCAGGAATTGTTTGAATTGCCATTTTAGTTATTTTTTAATTATTGTTTAAATTGTTTATAAAAACCATGAACTTGAATTCTTAGAACCACCACCTGATGATTTTACACCACTCTTACTCACTTGTCTTGCAACCTCACCAAATAATTCATTTGACTTTTTACTAATTCCGTTCTTTTGAATTGTAGAAAGTGTTGGATCTTTTTCTAGGATTTTTAAAAGAAGAGCAACTTTCACTTTCATTTCGTGGTTCTCAGGTCTTTTTAATTCTAGAATAGATTTGTCAAAATCTGTGATGGTTTCACCAGATGTTGTTTTATATTTATCTACTAATAGAAAATCTTGTAGTTCTGCAGCTAATTTTGGATTGATGGGAATACCATCAAATTCTTTAGCTTTCACCTTATCCTGAAGAACAGTCTGTACATTCTGTATATACTGATTTCTTATGGCTGCTTTTTGTTGTAATTCTTTTTGAGACTGTTGCTCAAGCTGTTGTAATTTTGCTGCTTCTTTCTTTACTAAAACTTTGTGATGTTTTGCAGCTACAGTTTCAAGATCACCGTAGTTTTTTAATCTTTCTATTTCTGTTTCAATATCTTCAGCTTCAAATCCTTGATCGTTCAATGCTTGCTTTAAAACAGATACTTGATTACGTTCCTCAGAAAGATCTAATTCAGCAAAACTTGCAATATTATTATATGTACCGAAGTATTCTTTAGGATCAACTCCTTTTACAAATATGGCATCAAATGCTTGTTGATAATCTTCTCCAAACTGACCAATGAAGTTGTTTACCACTTCAATAGCTCCTTTCTTTTTTTCTGCTTGAAATCTTTCAAGGAATTCTTCAGGAGTGGAGATTGGAACATCTTCTTCATCTTCATCTTTAGAAAATACACCAAGTTTAAATAAGTCATTTGCTAATGCTCCAAACTTACTAACTTCTGGTTCTTCTTCTTCAGATTCTTCTGTAGAAGCAACTTCTTTCTTTTCTACTTTCTTTGGAGATTCTTCTTCCTCTTCCTCATCATCATCTTCTCCTAGTAAGAAATCCTGAATAGATGTTTCTTCTTTCTTTTCAGGAGCTTCTTCCATAGTTTCACCTGCAGGTTTAGCTTTCTTAGGAGCTTCTTTTGCAATAGGTTCTTCAGTGGTGATTTCTTTAATGTCATCAGGATTGCTAGAAGCAGTATCTGGAGACATAAGATCGTTCAAAAGTTCAGCATTTCCCATTCCCATTTCCATGGTGTTTTCAATACCGAAATTTCCAAATGATTGGTTATCGTAATTTTCAGCCATAATGTAGTTGTGTTTATTTTGGTTTTATAATGTAAATGTATATTAAAGCTAAATACCAACAAAGAGATATAACACTATATAAATCAATTTTTTGGTTAATATAGCATTAATGTGTTTTCATCTAATCAAGTTTGTTTAAAAAGCTATCGTTTATCAACCTAAAACTTCTAATTGGAGCAACATCTGTCAATGTAACTTGTTGAATATCAACTCCCCATTTCTTTGCTTCCACCCTTACTTTCTTTGTAAGAATGTTATCAAGTTCTGGATCAATACACTTTTCTGCTGGTAGAGATATAATTACATTTTTAATAATACTCATACTCATATCTGACAATGCATCTTGTGCATCATACACTTCCATTAGAAATATCTTCACATCTGATATTCTATATTTGATCACTCCCTTAACAACAAAGTTTTGTTTGTCTAGTGTGTACAGGGATTGTGCTGGAAGACTAAGTGTTGTAACAACAACATGTTGTCTAAGTATTTCATCAAAGAATGGAATCTTAAAATAAACTCCTCCAGATATGACTTTCTTAAACTTGCCAAATCTCATCATCACCCCTTCTTCATAAGAAGGAATAATAACTATTGGTAAGATTTGATCTATCCAATCAACAATAAGATCTACAAGTTTATCAAACATTACTTAGTCTTTTTAGCTCTACCTTTTGCATTCTCTCTAGCTACAGCAAGATCATTAGCTTGGTTCTCTCTGGCCACCTTAAGTTTCTCCATCTCTACTGCCATCTTATCAGCAGCTTGTTTATTCTTAGACTGTATGTCAGCCATCTTTAATTGATAGTCTTTAGCAGCCTTCTCTTGATCATGTGTAAGTCTACCCATTTCTAGTACATCTGGAACAGTGTTCTGGTTAGTGTCTTCAGATTCCACCTTACCAAATCCTGTAGCCTGAATGATAGCAATCTCTTTCTTACTGATACGATCAAGTTCTTTTTGGTAATCATCATGAGCTTGTTGCTCTTGTGCCATTTGAGCAGCTTGTTGTAATTGAGCTTGAGCTTGTTGTTGCTGTTGCTCCATCTCTTGTTGCTTCTGTTGCATTTGCTGATTTTGCATTTGCTCTTGTCTTTCTTTAAGTGTCTTGAACACCTTCTTCATTTGTCTAATAGACTTAGTGCTGTAAAGCTCAATAATGTCATATAGAGAACCACCATTTTGAATAACAGCTTGAGACAATGCTCTAATCTCTTGGAACATTTGTTGATCTTCTGGTCTGTTAGTTAAGAACACTTTAAGGTCTCTAAATCTTAATTCAGAACCATTCACTTGAACAAAGGCTGATTCTCCTTGAGATGTAATGTATGAAAGCGTGGATTGTGGTTTCTTAGCTTCTACATACAATGCTGCATCAATAATAGCTTGATACAATTGTCCCATTATATATTCGTGTGCTACAAACAAAGGTTCTGTTTGAGAATAAGATTGTTGTATAGCTGTGTTAGTACCTGTTGCAGATTCTGAAGCTGACACACTTCCCATTCTTTGTTTAGACATACCTACAAGTTCCCAACACTCATTCTTTAATTGCATTGCTAGATTATATCTAGATTGAATCTCCTGTGTACGTGTAAGATCAATATCTCTAAACTGGTTGAAACTAGATGGAGATTTTAGATTCTCTGGAGAATCGTCAATAAACATAACACCTCTGTTACGAGCTTCCATTTCCCATATGTCAAGAGCATCTTGAGCATCTCCATCCTTAGGAATAGGAATGTGTCTGATTGATGTAAGATATACTTTACCCACCTCTTTCTCAAGAAGTTTGTAAAGTTGATTCATACATACGTTATATAACACCTGGAAAGGTTTCATAAGATCTACTAAGCTCTTAGCTTCTGTATTCTTAATCTCATGAGTTAGTCCTATTATAGGACAGTAATTAAGTAGCTTATATGGTTTAATGTGATAGATGTCTGGACCTATCTTAACCCCTTGATACCACTGATTAATCCATCCCCACTCTAATGAAATTTGTGTAGGAATAGTTCCACTCTTATATGATTCATCTACAAGTAGTGATTGCTCATTCCCCATTTCATCTGTATATATTAGCTTTCCTATTTTCTTTTTGGAAATCCAATATGTTCTAACCACTACGTATTTATAACCAAAAGAAGATACATTAGATGTAAGTCCTAAGAAATCTTTTAATCCATCATCATTCTCTTTCATCTCACTCTCAATAATCATTCTTGTTTGTAAAACAAGAGGATCATATGTATCATATTGTACAGAATCTTGACCTGGAATAGCATCAGGATTACCAAGGTTAGACTCTCTAACATTAATCAATCCATAATCCTGAAGAGAAGATCTAAGATGGTCTATCTCATCTTTCGTTAAGTCAGGAATTGACTCAATAATTTCAGAAAGCTCCATGACTTGTACTGTACCAGCTGCGTAAGCCCCCTGAGCTCTTCCTGTGGGATCAGAGATATATTTTCTATCAGGTGTAGTAAGGAACCACGTGTTCTTAGGATTTGCCACCTCAATGTTAAAACCAAGTTTTGAGTTGTCTTCATATATATGGTAGAATTCTCTTGCAGAAATAAGCATATCTCTGAAAGCATCTTCGCTCTTTTCTTTTAAATTAAATTCTGCTTTTTGACATGTAAGAACATGATTGGCCCACTTCTCAGCTACAGATGTATAGTTATCTAACTGATCTTTAACATCTTCCATTGTCATTTTGTTAAGCTCTTCAGGATCTACTTCTTCAGGATTTTGACCATCCATTGCAAGCTTCTGTAATATCTTTTGCTTTGCCTCATTTATAACATACTCTTGTAACACTCCTGTCTTATATTCTAATTCTTCTGCTTGACTGTCATCATCAAAAGCTTTCACTCTAAATGTATCAGGTCTTTTAGAGATTTCACCTACAAGTTCGTTAATAGGAGTGGTGATGATTGAATAGTGTTTTACATAAGCTGGAAGTTGAAGATCTGTTGTTAACATATCAGTGAAACTCTTAACTTGAGGTTCCTGATAGAAATCTTCCATACGTAATATTCCCTTTACAAGATCATAGTTCTTTACAAATGTTTCTCTGTTCTTTACATATTCAGCATAAGCTTTGTTTGCAAAGTAGTCCATCGTATTCTTAATCCAGCTCTCATCTTGTTTTTCTTTCTCAGTTTTAAACTGATCTGGAAATATATTCAAATACGCATAACGTATTGTAGCATCTTTTGTATACCTAATAATTGCCATTATGTAAATAATTTACGTTTTTTACTATTGAATAGTCCTCTTGATTCAGAGAACAATGTGTTTTTCTTTTGTGCTGAGAACATGGCCTTCACTCTTTCATCACCTGAGCCACCAACTCTTCCCATTATAGGATCCATTTTAAGTGCTTGAGCAATGGCCAATTCTGCTGCTACAATTCTATCAAAGTTTCCCTGATCGTTATATTGTATAATCTCTTCTAGAAGAACAGGATCAAACATCTTGCTCACACCTGTTTGTTCTCTTATAACATCACCAGCTTCATTCTTTTCTGTATGTATGACTTCCTCCATATACTTCTTCAAGCAGTTGTGAAGATAGTCAATTATCTTCTGAGCACTTCTATGCACCCCATATTCTCTCTTCACTGTTGTATTAGGAACCACTTCAAGAAGCCATTGAGGTTGTTTCTCTAGATAATGAGCATCCCCTTTACTCTTCATATATTCTATAAATGATATATCATCATTCTCACACAGTGTACGAGCGTTAAAATATTTAATAAGAAGTCTAGCTTGTTCCTCCCAAGTTTCTTTTTTGTCTGGTCTAGCACAATAGCTGGCCACAAACATATCTTGATATTTCTCTCCTGTAAGATCGTGCATCCTTTTATAAACATAAACAGATCCTAGAGAAGAACTGTATGCAGATTTACCTTGTCTATAGGGATCCACTCCAGCTACATACAATCCATATGGAGGGTTTTCTATTGGAAATTCATATATAACCACAGGAGCATCCTTCATATCAGATGCTTTTAGTGGGAAGTTTGTAATTGGTCTTTTATCTGTAAACTCGTGTGATATTTTCTCACCATCATTGAATAGAATAACAGGAGTGCCTGTTCTTTCTTGTTGTAATAGCTTATTCTTTTGTCTCTTAGCAGCCTCAATATCAAAGATGTTCGTATCCTCGTTCAAGAATATATCATCCACCTCTAATGGGTAGTACATCTTTTCTTTTAGGTAGGCAATCCTATCACCTGCTTTCTTAAGACGTTCAAGATTGTTTGTAGTTATTTCTTTGGCCTTCTCTTCATTGCTAACAAGCATCTTAACATTGTGCAGCTCACTTGATGCTGGCTTATCTAGAAAAGCTCCTAGTGTAGAATCTTCTTTAGATTCCATCCTATACTTATATGAGATGAATAAACCATGTATACGCTTATCATCCTTCTCATTGTTATATGTAAGGAAGTTAAAGTTGTCCACATCAAACATTAAGGACTTAGCATCCATAAATTTCTTCATATCACCACCTGTACCTGTAAGAATTGGACTACAGCCCCAACCAAATGGTGTTGTAAAACCTGGTATGGCAGCTTGAAGTCCTCTAAGGAAGTTTCCCTTACCAATCTCATCTATAATTAGCTTACGAGGTTTTGTACCTGCAATAGCCTCTTCATTATTACCATCATCGAGGTTCCTGATAAGAATCTGTGAGAATGGGATTCTCTCTCCTGCTTTAGTTTTAATACCAAGACTCACTTGGTTCTTCCAATTATCCTCTATTCTCTGCCATCTCCAAGCTTCTGGTAGGAAGTTGAGCCCTTTATCAATCTTATCTGTAATTAGTTTTATATCTGGAGCGTTAAGACCAGCTATAATATTCTGACTGTTCTCATCAAATGTTGCACCCCAACCTATGTAAGAACTTTCTATCACTGATTTGGCCAAACGTCTTATTCCTAATATAACCAATCCTTTCTTTTCTTGTTGGGCCCTATCTATTTCATTTGTAATCAACCACTCATTATCTCTTAGGTAGGGATTGGCATATTTCTGAGAGATTCTTCCTCTCTCATCTATAACATCCACCTCTGTATTCCAGAAGTTGAGATGCCAATACAAAAAGGGGTTGATATAAACCCCATCCATCATAGCTCCATTTAAACATAGCTCCTTATGGTAGTTAAAGAATGGTCTGTATTCCTCAGAATCCTTATCAGGAATACGTGACTGATTTAAAAACCAATCCTTATAATCTATGCTTTGTAGTTCCATTATTTTCTGTTTTTAAGGAAGTCTTCTGCCATTGATGACAGTTCTCCCTTTCCTCTCACCTCAACCTTTGCTTCTTCAAGACTTCTCAACTTATCAACCACTTCCACTAATGCAAGGTAGTTCTTCATTGTCTCTTGAACAAACTTTCCTTGAGCCTCTATAGAAGCAATCACCATAGGGAGCATTCCTCCTTTAGCTGTAGGCTTCCATTCAATCCTATCCTTCAACTCATGTAAGGGATTGGCATCAACATATTGCTTCCAGGATTTGAGTTGTGACTCAGCCCATTCAAGCTCTGTGTTAATGTATGTAGTTTTTTTAATAGTCGCCATTATCTTCTTCTTTTAATATGTTCTCAAGATCCATAGCTTGCTTGATGATTTCATCTATCTCCTTCTCATCAGAATGAGGAACATCCATTTCAAGCTGGTTTTTATACTTAGTTAAAGCAAATAAAAACTCCTTGTCTGTTATTCCCCAGAAGTCTCCATAATCAGAGAGTGCTGTTGCTAGGTGTCTTCCTATTGTGTAATTAGGATAGGTAAGGTGCAGCTCCTGCAAAATCTTCATAATTTTTGTATGCTCTGTGGTTTTTCTGCTCATGGTTTTTATTTTACAATGAGACCACTGCTTGAAGCTGTTAGCTTGTTCAATCCAGGAGATACTACATCTATTAATAATCTTTTAATTTGGCCATTGGCTTCTTTTTGCACATCTTCTGAAATACCAGGAGTGGCACATAGTGCTCCTAGCTTTTCAATTACAAGCCATGCTTCGTGTACTGGGTTCATGTTAATTGGTTTAAATCGTCATCAGATAATTTAATATCTTTTTTAATCATTTGTTCTTGTATAAATTCATCAGCGTCTTTGTCAAACTCTTCTAAAAACTCTTTGTTCATATATTCTCTACAATACATAAGACCTATTGTATCTTGCTCATCTCCCAATGCTCCCACAATATCCACATATTCCACTCCCATTGCATACAATTCATCTAATGCATCTAGAAACATTTCTAGAGGAATCTTCCTAAGACGTAGTTCTTTTTTCTTTGCCATCTAATATATTTTTAATTTGTTCTTCTTCTGCATCTGTTACAATTGCCAACCACTTCTCTAAAGGACATTCACATGAAAGACATTTTGTTTTAGCTGCTAATGTACATCCACAATTCACACAATGATCATCTGGTCGCAATGTCTTATGATTCTTAGAATGATGAGGACAAGCTAGACAAATGTTTATTCTTTTCTCTGCTGTTTCCCTTATTAATTCCTTGATATGTGCTGGAGGGAACATGTTGTTTCTCCATCCTTCATAAATCTGTGAGAAATTCATTTTAATTTTGGTTTTAATGCTTCAATTGCTAATGTATTGTTATTCAACTTGTTAAGCGTTGATTGTTTCTTTGCTTCAGACAAATCTGTTTTAAGCAGCTCTGAGAAATATCTTTCCTTAGAGAAAAGCTTTTCCATTTGCTTATGTGCCTTCTTCTGGTTAAACAGGAATTTCCCAAATCCAGAAATCTCTATAGAATCATTTGAAGACATTGCTGCATTAGCCTCACTAAACTGGTGCACAATAACAGAATCAATCACCTTCTCAGACAACATAAGCTTAACTGCCAATGTCCTAACAAGATATTCCCTCATAGAAAGACTCTGTGGTTTATCCATGTGTTAGTTTTATTTCTAATGTTATGTTCTCATTAAAGGGAAGTATAATCATTGGATTCACCTTCACCTTTGTTCCATCCTTAATAAACACATTCAACTTCTTTAGTTTGCTGATGATGTTATTAATCGTAGGACTTGTGCTATTATACCTCTCACAAAACTCTTGTCTTATATTAGCATAAGAAATATTCCCTTTAATAGCTGTAAAAGCCACAAGCTGTATTTCCCTTGTTGTAAGACTGAGGTTGTTTATAGCAGAAAGAATAGAATAATACTTCTCTGCTAATGCAAATTGGTCTTCTACATTCCTTCTAATCTTCTGAACAATTATTTTATTTCCTGCTTCCATATGTAATTAGTTATGTAAAGATAGCAAATTATTATTACAACATCAAATACAAATATTTAATCTATTGCTATATTATGCCATCCTTTTCCTTATAAAACACTGATATTATGTTTATAAAAAACATTCCTATAACAAACTCTTGTCTTAAAACATCATCCTCTTCTATTTCAATAAAAGACACTCCTATATAATAGAAAGGATTGTCATACCTTTTAATCTCAAATATAACATCTATTTGAATAGAATTTTTAATTCCATAAACTATTGCTACAATAGACATTAAAACTATAAACACTAAAAAACTCTCCATAAACATTACATTGATATATAAAGGAATCAGTTGTTCACTACCCCACCCAACACTCCCCAAAGTTACAGGTGTTTCACAATACCAACCAAATCTTTTTTTATTTATTATTTAAATTTTTTTTATATAGGCATGTTCCACGTGAAACAGGCCCCCACATGTAAACAAAATTTTATATGTACCCCCACCCATTGTGTTCAGGAAAATTTTTATATTGATGGGAGTTGAGTCTACTTCCTATTGATACCCCTCATATAAATTGCAATGTTGGGTATAGCCCCCTAACATTGCCTAATTGGAAAAGAATTTCCAATTATGTCATTACTCACTTTTAAACTTTTATCACAATGGCTAACGCAACAATGTTCCAAAAGAAAAGTCAACGTAAAGAGATTGACCTTTCTGAAAAGTCCTTAGGGACTCTCAAAAAGCTTGCAGGTGCAGGTGCTTCTCTTTCTTACAATCGTAAGAATTTCAAAGGCACAAGCAGAGTAAGCATTGAAATCACCAAGAAAAATGGTGACTTCGCTTACTTGAATTGTTCAACTCAATTATCAGCAATGCTTCGCAATGGTGAAATTAAGATTGCACAATTACTTGGTCTCGAAGTAATCGAAACGCAAGTTGAGTGTAAAGACCCAAAGTCTTCCAATTTTGGCAAAATGGAAACCACTTGGTTCATTACATTACCACAAGGTGGTGGTAAGGTAACAACCGAAGTTGATAAAATCGAAATCGAAGAATTCGATGCATCAACTGATTGGTTACCTGAAGATTTGGCTGTTATCTAACAGCAATCTTCTTAAGAGAGCAGAGTTTAATCAACTCTGTTCTCTTTTTTATTATATATATGATGTAATGATGAAATAAATAAAAAAAAATAAACATATGTATGATGAAATGATGTGGTGTATAGACCTCTTTAAAAATAAAACATTAATTCACAATGCCTAAAAACAAAAGATTAAGGCATACATATAGCATTATATATCTGTCGTTGGACTATTGTTCAGCCTGAATGATGACCTAATTGAGGGTCGAAACAGAAATACACACACAATTAAAAAAACAATAAAACCATCATTATGGCAAAGACAACAAAAAACTTCAGACAATTGCTTGAACAGTATAAAGTGACAGCAAATTATTCAATTGATTCAAATCTTGTCTATCCTATGGATGTGGGAAGTAAGTATGAATTTCACGGTTATATTCCTCAAGAGGATGTTGATACATTTGTTAACAAGATATCTTATCTGTTAGATGAGAATTTAGAAAAGAGAGTTTCAAGTGCATGTATTGCAAACAAATATGCTATTCCATTTATGCAAGTGGGGCATATGCGTACAATTGAGACATTCTTCTACTATCAACATGATGGTAAGACATGGCTTATATCTTTCAAAGAAGAAACAACAGATTATTTAGGATAAAAAACAAATCAATTATTATGGCAACAACTTATGTATTGTTCTTGAACCATTCAGAAGACAAATTATGTGTAGCTACATATTCTGCATACAAGCAGATATTTGAGCAATTAGATGACCATGAATATTTGTGTGAAAGCACAGATTGTCATTATCTATGTGAGCTAGCAGATACAACAAAAGTATTTTGTACATCATTGCCTCCTGAAATAGCAGAACAATTTGATTAACAGAATGGGCAATTTATATTGCCTGTTCTTTTTTATTACACACAATTAAATTTAAAACAAATGAAGTATTTTGCTTATGGATGTGTAGTCATCCAATGTGAAGACAATATGCCTCTTGAAGAAATAGTGGCAAGAATGAGAAGTGCTGTTAATGGTAATACCACTTTACCAATCACAATAATGATTGAGGATATGGAAATGGTGGATGAAATAGATTATAAAGAGTATTTAGAAGACCTTGATAAAAATTTGAATTGGGGTCATTTTGAAGGAAATAACACAGGAGGGTAAACAATAATTTAAAAAATAAAACAAATCACACATGAAACAAAAAACGTTATTAGCAGAGTTTAACAACGAAGAAACAGTTGTATTAAACAAATTAGTTAGAGGTAAAGTAGTTATTGTTAACAAACAGACAGGTGCATATAGTATGCATCGTGTTGCAAAGTTTGCAACTATTGAGGAAGGATTTAATCCTGAAGAGTATGTTATATTGCATAAATATAATGATACATTAGGATTTGCGTCTGATAAGGACAAAGATGCCTATCACATCAAGAGGATATATAAGGAGCAATTAGAAGCAGGAGTTGCTATTGATAGACCATATAGAGCAGGTGATAAAATACACCTTAAATCTAAAGAGGGAATATATCAAATAGTTGGTATTAGAGATGGTGTTGTCACAGTTACTTGTAACAAATGGCAAAATGATTCTATTCCTAACAGAATGTTCCTTGAGAAAGACATTAAGTGTCTTGCAGGTGGATTTTATAATTTACATAAATAGGGTTGGATAATACATACGCCTGATATTTCTATATCGGGCTCTTTTATTTTTATTTCACAATTAAATAATTTCACACACATGAAAAATTTAGAACAAATCTTAGACAAATTAAAGCCTTCATTTATTGAAGCATTAGATGAACAATTATTGTTATATACAACTATTGGTTCATCACCAAATGAAAGTCCTATGTGGATTCAACTTAATCCAATAAGGTCTAGTAATGATAAATTGGTGTTTCAAAACTCTCAGAAGAGTCAAATATCATTTATGATAGATTGTCCAGTGGAAGATAAAAGATTCCTCATCACTGAATATATGGATGCATATGATTATTTTAAATATGTAAAATATATCCATATCAGACAGCACTATAGAAAAGTGTGGGATGAATTAGCAACAGGAATTAATGGTCATAGAATAATTAACTTTTTACTATCTTATAAATTAGCAGCATAATGAAAAAAGTATTAGCGTTTATTATATTAGCAATCCTACCATTTATATTGGTATGGGTTGCTTTCTTATTGACAGCATTCAGTTTTGATGCTGTTACAGTGTTTCAAGGAGGAAGTTTTTGGTTTTTCTCTGTTATATATTGGTTTATATTCATTTGTATGATTGGACCAATGCTAGATGAATTCATAATTGATTAATACACACATAAAAAACAATTAAAATGAACAAAAAAATCAAATGCCTAATTGATGGAGGCTTCATTACCATCGAAGATATTAGAGAATACACTCAACAATATATGGATGGTGTAGACCAATATGATGATGAGCAGATAGATAAGTATTATCAGGAACAATACGCTGAACAGTGCTGTGAACAGGAAGAACAAGAGAGAATGCTTGAAGATTTTTATGGACAGGAAGAACAGGAAGAGTATGACTATCCATTTGATTTAAGTAATAATCGTTCTGACAATCCTGAATATATCATTGCGAGTACATCATATAAGATGGAAGAAACATATTTGTTTGAGGCTAATGAGAAAGGAGAAATCCTAGACTTTGGTGAATATGGTGGATTATGTGAAAGACATGGTGACAAAGATTGGAACAATCGTGAAAAGACTGTTCAATCAGTGTTTCCAGATAAGTATGAGCTTGTATCAAGTCATCCTATTTCATCAGAGGTATATCATTCACTTTATAAACGCAAATCATGAAGAAGAAAGAATTCTACCTCATTATGACGTTAATATCACTGGTATTCTTTACAGGAATATCAGTGGTGTTAACTTGTATAATGCCTCCAACAAAATCAAGTACATTATTAATACTAACAATATGTGTTGCAGGAAATCTTGTAACACTGTGTTGGTTTGATTCATTTAACAAAACAAAAAATTAAACATGAAAAGAATTAATTTCTTAATTGCTATGAGCATAGCTATGTTCTTGGCAACAACAGCAATGGTTATACTATCACTATCTGTTCTTCCTGCTACAGGAGCAATGTTGATGATGGTGTGTATGATGTCAGCAATGGGATATTTAGGGTCTTATATGTATTATTCACTTTATAAACAATCAAAATGAAACAAGTAGAAAAATTCTTAGCAGGTTTTGTAATAGGAGGATTGATGGCTATGTTAATATATGCCTTCACATCATGTGCACCTAAATATGGGTGTGGTAATGGTGCTCCTAAACAAAGCTGGAATAAAATGGTGAGACGTATAAATTCTCCAAAATGAGAAAGATACTAATCATCATGGTTGTTGCACTCACTACATCTTGTACAACATATAAAATAGCTAGTAAGCCAACCAAAAGACAAATTAAGAAAGCCATGAAACATAGTTCATGGGAATATCCATTACCAAAAACGTCACATGCACCAAATAGTTAAATTAACATTCAAAAATTACATTCCCACTTCATTAGAGGTGGGGATGTTCTTTCTTTCACATACAGGTGAAGAAACAAATGTGTTTGAATTAGAAAAGCTTCCTCTTGATGAAGAAGCATTTATAGAACAAAATGGTTATCCTGTTTATCCTTATTTAATAGATGAAGGCAATCCTAATATAGAAAATGATGTTGTTATATATGCAGGTGGTCATGAGATTGGATGGTTTGATTTTGATCCTGAGTCTGATGAGTTTAGAGACATCACAGTTAAGGACATGAACAACATAATTAACAATTATGGTTGTGAGTGTCTAATAGAGATGGATGAATATCACATAGACGATGCTGAAACACATGAACCATATGTTCTCTATCGTCCTATATATATAGAGGAGAAAGTCATAATATCTCTGTATAATGAGGATGATGAGTGGGATGAAGACCATTTTTATGACCTAAACAATGATGACCATGAAGAAGATTAAACAATTAATATTTGGTGTACGAGCACAACCTGTTGATTCAATCTCAACAGGAATAAGAACATTACATTTTGACAAAGCACCATTTAATGAATGGTGTAAACAGTTGAATGTAAGCATTCGTTACCAAAGAACATAATTATTGTGTGTGAACAATTAGCCCTTGACAGAAATGTTGGGGGCTTTTTAAATCTAAAACCATGACATCAGAAAGAAAAAAGACATATGAACATGCATTTAATAAGAAAAGATGCAGAGAGTTCTTATTTAGTTTATTTGCTGATAAACATCTTGATGGTCTTATAGGACTTCCTGGTCCAGATGTAAATCAATACATAAGTTGGTGCAAAGAAAAGGGATATAATGATTTAGAACTTTGGGAGAATACACCACAGGTGTTGTTTAACCAAATGAAAGACATTAATAGTTCTGTGGTATTAAAGTATGGTGACATATTAAATACTAACATAAGACCAAATGTATTGTACGATCTTGACTATTGTGTCACCATTAAGTATATGAGTGAGCATCTAAAGAGATTTAAAGACAATTTCATTATGACATTCTCATTGAGATTTGGTGAGAATGAAACAATAAATACGTTTTTTAGGCACAGATGTGAGAAAATTATGTCTGTCACACATAAATATGCTCCATATGTTCCTGTTGAGCACACAGTATATACAACAACAGGTGGAGATTATATATATTTAAAATACTTTGACACATCTACAATGTGTTGTTTTGCAAAAATCAATTAAACCAATTAAAATTAAAAACATGAAAAGAGTAGTTAAATTTTACACAGCAGAAGAATTAGAAACACTAAGAGCAGAAGTTTTAGACAATAAAAGACCTTCTATTATAGTGAGGGAATATTCTAAAAAATGGGATAGACCAGTTCACGGATTATATTTAAAGGTTAATCAGTTACGTAAAGAAGCAAACTTGATTAGTACAACCACTAAAAAAGTTAAAGAAGTTAAAATCTCTAAGAAAGCAGGAAGACCAAGAAAAGATGTTGTTATAAATACATCAAAAGCAACAGTAGAGAATGGTGTAGCATTACCATCAGGATTTGTGTTTGATTTTGCTCCTAAAAGAGCAGAAATGCATTCTGATCATGTTCGTTTATTCTTTTAATCACAATTAACAATAACAATTAAAATTCACACACATGCGCAACGCAACAATGATTTGGTCATCAATGGACCACGAAAGAAACAACATTTTAGTGTTAGACAACACAGATGCTGCAACAAAGTTATTTCACAAGATATTTTCTGAATCAGAAAAGAAAAGACTTGTTATAACCAAGAATAAGTATTTCTATGCTCCTTCAGAGGAATATAAGAGTCATGTTATCAGAATAAAAAATATTAGGTAATATTTGGTTATGTCATTTATTCTCCATAGTTTTGGTGTTATTAATAAATTTTAGTAACACCAAAACTTTAAAAAAATGTTAAAACATTGTTTATCAGGCAGTTATGCCAAATCAATCTTTTTAGTAGCATTCATGATGATTGCTCTATCAGGATTCTCAAGGAAATTTTATGTAAGTGAATCAGGAAGTGATTCTTACACAACAACACAAGCACAAAACCCAGCTACACCATGGAAAACTCTTAGTAAAGTACAGAATAATGTAGCCAATGGTGATTCTGCAGTATTTGCTAAAGGTTCTAAATTTAGTGGAACACTTACATTACAAAGTAAATCGAATGTTTACTTTGGCGTTTATGGTACAGGCGCTGATCCATTATTTTGGGGTACTGGCTCTACTATTGGTGCATTAGTTACATTAAGAAGTTGTAGCAACATCACATTCTATGGTTGGAACATATCTGATACAACTATATCATTTACTAGTAGAACTGTTCAAGCTAAAATACAGACAGTTTTTCAGTTTGAAAATAGTAGTACAAACAATTTAATAAGAAAATGTACAATGGACAGAATGGGATATGGTGTATATATTCCTCCATTTAATAATAATAATACAATAGATTCTTGTGATATAGGTAATCTTAGAATGATTAGAAATACTCAAGGAGGAAATGATGATTATGGAGGTGTACCAGTACAATTTTCAAGCAGAAACTGTGTTGTTTCAAACAATTACTTTCATGATTGTTATGCAGTGAGTTATGATTATGGATTAGATGGTGGTGGTGTAGAATTTTTTGAAGAAGGTGATACAGTTAAAGGAAACGTTATTAAATACAACACGTTTGTAGATTGTGAGGGTTTATTTGAATTTGGTAGCAGTGCAGATGGTGTTGTAAATAATCCACAATCAGACAATGTTATTGCATATAATAAATTTATAAACAACAATACAGTAGTTTACATAAATAACAATAGTGAATATAGAACTAAAGTAACTAATTTACAGTTTTATAATAATGTGATAATGCAAACATTGCCTAATAAAAACCCTTCAGGTAGTAGCGGTGTTCAATTTTCTATGACAAGCTCAGATGCAACAGCTGGAATAATTGTATTAAAAAACAATATATTTCAAGTGTCTAATGGATCACCAATAGCTCAAAATGGACAATTTACAGGTAGTAATTTGACACACACTAACAACATATATAAACTATCTAATGGAAGCATAACTAACTTTTCATTAACTGGTACAGAGATTGCTACATCAGGAAATATTTGGGTTAATACATCAAATACAAATCCATTGTTGTGGGATTATAATTTAATTAGTACATCTCCAGCAATTAATGCTGGTGTTAATGTAGGATTTACAAGAGATTTTAACAATCAAGTTGTTAGTGATCCTCCAGATGTAGGTATTTTAGAATTTGGTGGTGCAACACCAGCTGCTGCTCCAACAGTTACAGTTGTTAGTCCTACATCAGGAAGTTATGGACAAGTTGTTACATTAACAGGTACAAACTTCTTAAATGCTACATCTGTGACACTTGTAACAGGAGTTACTGCATCTCTTCCATTTACAATTATAAATGCTACAACAATCACTGTAACAATGAACCTATCAGCTTCTCAATACATAAATGCTGGTTCAGGTGGTATATTTATTGTTACAACACCAAGTGGAGTTAATACATTAGGTTCTCCTACATTTGCATATAATCCTCCAATTACACCATCTTGTACATTTATATATGATGGTTGGGGAACATGTAGTGGTGGTGTTGAAACAAGAACATATTTAACTAGTCCTTCAGGTTGTGCAGGAGCTCCTCCAAGAGATAGTATATCTAGATCATGTGTAACTCCTGTTGTTAGTAGTTTTACATTTAATCCTACTAATATAAACTTGGTTCTTTCTATTAATGTTCCTGGAACAGTATCAATCATCAATTCATTAGGACAGATTGTTCTTACATCTAATTATGCTTCAGGACTTAGTTTCTTTAGTGTAAGCAGTTTACCTCCAGGAGATTATACAGCTACAACATATGGAACATCTTTAGTATTTTCTACAACTGTTAGATTGACTCTAGTTTCTACAATAAGACCAACATGTAGAACATCCACCAATGGACAGATTGTTGTATCAGCTTCATTAGGAACTGCTCCATATACATATAGTATTAATAGTACATCATCGTATGGTTCTGCTACAACCTTCTCAAACTTAAGTAGAGGAACATATAACATTCGTTGTAAAGATGCTAATAATGTTGTTACAAGACTTACAGTTACATTAACAAAATTAAGTTCTACATGTAACTAATTTTATTTTTATTTATTAATAATAGCCTCTACCTTTGTAGGGGCTATTTTATTTTAAAGCAATAATTATGAGCATAGAAGCAATATGTATTAATGACAAGAACAGACCTAACGAAATTCCTGGAGATAAGTGGATTAAGGAAGGAAAGACATATCACATTATATATACAGTGTGGAGCATTCCTTCTAAAACACTTGGTGTACACCTTGATGAAATAGCATTAGATGATTGCTGTCTTCCATATGAATATTTCAAAGCTGATAGATTTGCTTTTACAGAGGAAAATCTAGCATTGTTATTACAGATGATAAAAGATTGCAATGATTCTTCTTTCTCTATGGAGGAACTATTAAAACAAACAGAATTACAAGAACAATAGATATGGAACAAGCAATTATTAAGTTCAATGGTGGTAATTTAGCCCTGCTCTGTAGTGGATGTAGTGTAATCATTAAAACTGGTAGAGATTTTACACTAGAAGAAAGAGAATTTGCTCTTAAGGATAAACATCTAGATCCACAATATTGTGAGAAATGTTCCATAACACACACAAAAACAAACGAATAAGTGTAATATGATACACATTATACGAAGGAATAGTTTGCACAAGGTGCTGAAAAAGAACACTTTTCGCAAAATATTAGTACTAATAGTACCAAAATAAAAATATTTTTAAACCAAAAATTATCAATCATGAATGTACCAAAGTTTATTAGAAAATGGGTTTACAAAAGGATGTTAAAGAAAATAGATAAAAACTATAATGGATTTATACATCCAGATACTTACTTGTGTCACTTCTGTAAATATCAATTTCCATACATACATATAAAACACTACCCTGAATTATGGAATAGAAGACTTGGTCTTCCTTGGTATATACATGATACACCTGCTTATGCCCAAGTGTGGTTTATGGAAGAAGATGAAAGAAGAAGATATGTAAAAAAAGCATTAGATTTATTAAGCTAACTAGCCCTCAGGCCAAGGGATCGAAAATTCAGGAACACCTCTCAGAATAGACTACATGTCTTGCACAGGTGCAACAGTCCTCTAAATCGTTAGTTAGCTGTATTGGCAACTTATACAGGGAAGTTAAAGTTGCAAACAGTCAGGTAGTGTGTAATGTGTAAATGGTTAACACATCCTCAATGGTTGCATGTTGTTGGTTCAAGTCCAACCCTGGCTGCTAAATGATAGACATGAACATAGACATAGTGTCTATGTTTTATTTAAAAAATAAAACTAAATATTATGAAAAATTATTGGTCATGTGAAATTGGACCTATAGAAAGAAGTAAAGTACCATGTGGTGGTGATGGTCCTTTAAGAAGTGCAGTACAAAATAGATTTATAGAAATGTTTGGTGAGCAAGCAAAAGTCTGTTCATCAGGCTGGGGTTTAACTAAAGAAATGAAAACTAGATTGGATATTATTTCTTTTTTACCCAGTACTGACCCAAGTGGAAAAATACTCAAAAAGATTGACAAGATACTAAAACAAAGATTATAAAGTATTAAAAACTAAATAACATGACAAGTATAGAATGGTTAATAGACCAAATGTTTAAGCAAGGTTATTTTGATGGGAACAAGCCATTATCAATTACTAATCTTGACCATTTACAACAACAAGCAGAAGAAATGCATAAGGCTGAAATAATAAAAGCAAACAGAGATGGTGTTGATATGGCTGTAGACAAAAAACCATTTATTATGGGGGAACAATACTATCAAGAAACATTTAAAAAAGATTAATTATGGAATACAGAAAAAAACCTGTAGTTATAGAAGCATTTAAGTATGGGATTGAACCAAGACCAGATTGGTTTAATGATAAGGTAACATCTAATAAAATAATAACTTATGTAGGAACAGACATAAGAGATTCATCAGAATACTATTGTGAAATAAAAACTTTAGAAGGTATTATGAGAGGGAATTGTGGAGATTATATTATCAAAGGAGTACAAGGAGAAATATACCCTTGTAAACCAGACATCTTTGAAATGACCTATGAATTAGCATCTACACTTCCCCAACAAGAAATATCAGATGAAGAAATAGAGAAAGGTGCTAAAGAATGGTATAATAAAGAAGGTGCTTATTCTGCAAGTGCTATAGCATTAAAAACTTGGGTATATGCAATTAGATGGTATAGAGAACAATTAAAACAAAAGTAATGACAGCTAAACAAGAAGCAGAAGAATTAGTAAATAAGTTTGTTAAACAACCTATTGACTTTCCATACATAGATGCAGAACATGATCACTGTATAGGTAGTGGGTATATGACACATAATAGTGCTAAACAATGTGCTCATATAGCAATGAATAAACTATTAGAGTACTCTAAAGCCCATGGATTTATAGGACTAACAGAACATTATAAACAAGTAAAAATAGAAATAGAAAACCTGTGAAACAAATAATTATTGTAATAATCATATGGGAGCTAGTAAAGTACATTGTAAGAAAAGTATTTGATAAAATAGTAAATGAATAATTCATATCTTTAACGTCAGGGCATTCCTGACAATTCACACATAAAACATAATTAACATGAAAAATTTGTACGATTTTTTATTTCACTACAACTCTTTTACTAAACAATGGAATGCTATTCCTAGAGAGAAAATCAGTGAATACTGGAACAACAGGAAAGTGGAAGGTGTTATATCCTCCACTTCTATTAACACATTAATGGAGCTCATTACAAAAGGTGATGAGTTCATCAAATCAATTGAATAATATGAATGTACTAATTTACGATTGTGAAACTATGCAAGAAATGTTTCTTGTTGGTGTATATGATCCACACACAGACATGTATTTTGAGTTTGAAGTGAGCTCAGAGAGAAATGATCTTGATGCATTCATAAGATTTATAGAATCACACAATGAACATTATTGGGTGGGCTACAACAATCTTAGGTTTGACTGTCAAATTGTAGAATGGATCTTAAGGAAGCAGGAATATTGGTTTGATCGTAGTACATTAGAAATAACATCTATAATAGCACAGAAAGCTGCAGATGTTATACATGATGCAAACTATGATGTGTTTCCTGAATATAGAGAAGAAGATCTTTCTTTCAAACAAATTGATGTTTTCAAGATAAACCACTTTGACAACAAGAACAGAATGGTCTCACTAAAGAGACTTGAGTTTGAAATGGACCTTGAGAACATTGAAGAAATGCCTGTACATCATACAAAAATCAATATGACTGATGAAGAAAGAGAGATCACCAGGGATTATTGTAAGAATGATGTTATGGCCACATATGAATTCTATAAAATAACAATTGGTGATTGCGAACATCCAGTATATAAAGGCAACAACCAAATAGAATTAAGACTTGATATACAGGAAGAGTTTGGTATTCCATGTATGAACTATTCAGATTCAAAGATTGGAGATGAGATGATTAAGAAGTTTTATTGCGAAGAGAAAAGATTACAATATTCTGATCTTCCAAAGAAAGGGTTCTTTAGAAAGGAAGTGAAGGTTAAACATTGTATAGCTGATTATGTAACTTTCATAACTCCAGAACTAAAAGCATTCCACAAGAGAATAAAACAAATGACATTTAGTCTTCAAGATGATTTTAAAGAAACAATAAACTTTTATGACAATGTATACACTTTTGCAAAAGGAGGGCTTCATACGGAAAATAGCCCACGAATTTTTGAAGCTATGGATGATGTTCTCATTATTGATTGGGATGTGTCTAGTTATTATCCTGCTATTATTATTAATAACGATAAATACCCCTATCATTTGGGTAAGGAATTCTTGGCTGGCTATAAAAAGATGTTTGAGAAAAGACTAGAATTAAAGCCTCTAGCTAAGAAAGATAAGAAGATCAGAGGTATTGTTGGTGCTCTCAAGCTTGCTGTTAATTCAGTTTATGGTAAATCATCTGATATGCAGAATTGGATTTATGACAGACAGCTTACAATGTTTACCACCATTACAGGTGAATTATCTTTGTTGATGCTTATTGAGCAATATGAACTTAGAGGTATTCACGTCATATCAGCTAATACAGATGGTGTAACCATTATGATTAAGAAGGAGCAATTAGAAATAATGCAAGCAATTAATACATGGTGGCAAGAACTAACATCTTATGAGCTTGAGCGTACAGACTATCAAAAGA
>Ga0209085_1000023_pt1 | contig 102804 bp, 109 predicted proteins | sample C_131016_EF_Meta_FD_187310 | JGI IMG/M metagenome (GOLD analysis project Ga0209085, IMG submission 187310) | Freshwater microbial communities from Lake Croche, Canada to study carbon cycling - C_131016_EF_MetaG (SPAdes) (version 2) | ecosystem: Environmental > Aquatic > Freshwater > Lake... | reverse complement strand
AAAAGCAGAATAAACGAGAAACCAGCTCCTGCAGCCCTTGCTCAGCTGGCTTCGATTACCCAAAAATCCTATTAATAAACGAGACTATGAACGCACCCCAAGCCTTTGATTCAAAAGACGATATTGCCCACTATATTGGCGGCAAGCTGGTGAACCCTAAAGAGGGTCGCTTCGCTGACGTATACAACCCCGCTAAAGGTACTGTAGCCCGCCGCGTAGCATTAGCCAGCCGTAAGGAAGTTGATGCTGCTGTAGCGGTTGCGCAAACCGCTTTTGAGAGCTGGGGTCAAACCAGTCCATTACGCCGTGCCCGCATATTATTTAAGTATCTGGAGTTGCTGAATGCCAACCGTGATGCCCTAGCGGCAATCATTACGGCCGAACACGGCAAGGTATTTACAGACGCTCAAGGTGAAGTAACTCGTGGTATTGAAATTTTAGAATTTGCTACCGGTATCCCTGAATTACTCAAAGGTGATTACACCGAACAGGTTTCTACCGATATTGACAACTGGATCATGCGTCAACCTTTGGGTGTAGTGGCTGGTATAACGCCATTTAACTTCCCTGTCATGGTTCCGATGTGGATGTTCCCTGTGGCGATTGCTTGTGGCAATACTTTTATTCTCAAGCCCAGCCCAACCGATCCATCTGCTGCTTTATTGATGGCTAAGCTCCTGAAAGAGGCCGGGCTTCCTGATGGCGTATTTAACGTCGTTCAGGGTGATAAAGAGGCTGTAGATGCTTTGATTGAGAATCCAGACGTTAAAGCGGTGAGCTTCGTTGGCTCCACTCCAATCGCCAATTATATTTATGAGCGATGCGCTCATTTTGGTAAACGCTCGCAAGCTTTAGGTGGCGCTAAGAACCACATGGTCATCATGCCGGATGCGGATATTGATAAGGCGATTGATGCGCTGATTGGTGCCGCATACGGTTCTGCTGGTGAACGCTGTATGGCGATTTCAGTAGCGGTTTTAGTGGGTGATGCTGCTGAAAAAATCATGCCAAAACTCATTGAGCGCACCAAAACCTTGAAGGTAAAAAATGGCATGGAGCTCGATGCTGAGATGGGCCCTATCGTTACCAAGGCAGCCTTAGAGCGCATCACCGGCTATATCGAAAGTGGCGTTGCTTCTGGTGCCAAACTATTGGTGGATGGCCGTGGCTTGAAAGTTACTGGTCATGAAAGTGGTTTTTTCATTGGTGGCACGCTCTTTGATAACGTCAAACCTGATATGAAGATATACCTCGAAGAAATCTTTGGTCCGGTGCTATCTTGCTTACGAGTAGCGAACTTTACCGATGCACTCAATTTGGTTAACTCCTGCGAGTTTGGCAATGGTGTTGCTTGCTTCACCAGTGATGGTAATATCGCTCGTGAATTTGCCCGCCGCGTACAAGTCGGTATGGTGGGCATTAACGTACCTATTCCAGTACCGATGGCTTGGCATGGTTTTGGTGGATGGAAAAAGTCGATCTTTGGCGATATGAATGCTTATGGCAAAGAGGGTGTTCGTTTCTATACCAAACAAAAGAGCGTCATGCAGCGTTGGCCTGAGAGCATCGCTAAGGGTGCAGAGTTTGTGATGCCGACCTCAAAATAAAAACAGTAGAGGCCACGTAAATAAAAATAGCGATCTACGGATCGCTATTTTTTTAACTCTCAGCCTTGCTCTTACGGCCTATTACTGAAGCGTGTTTTTGAATACAGGCATCATTGGCATTGCCAATACATCGATACCCTCTTCCCTCAAAGACTCTGCCTCATCTAGGGTGGTCTGACCACGAATGCTACGCTCAGGAGATTCTTTATAGTGAATCTTTCTGGCTTCTTCAGCAAAAGAATTACCAACATCTTCTGATCGTCCCATGAGTTCACGCATACCCTTTAAAAAGGCTGCCTGAACTTGGGCTTCTAAATGGGAGTGATCTGGCCTTGTCAAAGCAACGACATCTCCACTTAAATGGTCAGTATCTACCTTAGATACGGCCAATTCTGAAGATGCTGTCGATGAAGATTTGGCAATATGAGGGGCGGAAGGCATGCGAGCAATGCTGGTACTGTCACATACGGGACAGGCGAGCATTCCCTGACCTTGCTGGGCAAGGCAATCCTCTTCAGAGGCAAACCATCCTTCGAAGCGATGATCTAGGGGGCAAGCGAGGTTATAAACTTTCATAAAACCTATTTGGGGGCAAAAATACTAAATTCAATACCCCTATTTTAGTCGGGATTACAAATTGCCATTAAATAGACTCGGGAGCCACTAAACCTTGGCGGTAACGATCCAACCAATAAGCAGAGATAGTCGTTTTAACATCCGTAATCTCACCTTCCTCTACCCAAGCAATGAGTTGCTCTAAAGGGGCTGCAAAGACATCCAAAAACTCTTCTTCATCAAGATGGCTGGCACCAGGCACAAGACCTTCTGCTAAGTAAATATCAATAAATTCAGTTGAATACGAAATCACTGGATGGATACGACGAATATAACTCCACTTTTTTGCGGTGTAGCCCGTCTCTTCAGCAAGCTCACGTTGCGCACATAGCAGCGGATTTTCATTAGGATCCAATTTGCCAGCAGGAATTTCAATACAAGCCTTGGCAATGGGATATCGATATTGGCGCTCCAAGAGGACCCTACCATCATCTAGTAAGGCCACAATCGCAACAGCCCCCGGATGCGTTAAATACTCTCGTACTGCTTGTTGGCCATCAGGTAATGAAACCGTATCGCGTTTCATCTTTAGGAAAATACCGCTATAAATATCGTCACCAGTAACCCGCTCCTCACGCAAATGCTGGTCACCACTGGGTAAATCTTTAAATGATTTTTCGGTCATCTCTACCTAAGAATTTAGGAGCCTAATAAGGTTCGACGCATGGCGTCTAGACAAAGACTCATTAAGCCTGCAGGGACAATGCCCAGCGCTAATACCAAAATACTATTTAAGCCCAGAATACCTTTAGCAAATCCAGAGGCACTGATGGTGGTCTCATGCACTGGCTGATCAAAATACATTACCTTGACTACACGCAAGTAATAGAATGCGCCGATCAAGGATGCCATCACGGCGACGATAGCCAAGAAGGTATGCTCGCCATCTACCAAAGCTTCTAGTACACCTAATTTAGCTGCAAAGCCCACTGTTGGTGGAATGCCGGCTAAGGAGAACATCATCACTAGTCCAATAAAAGCAAACCAAGGATGTTTTTGATTTAAACCTTTGAGGTCGTCCAAGGTCTCACAGTCATGACCCTTGCGAGAAAGAATCATGAGTAAGCCGAAGGTGCCTAATGTTGTTAACACATAGGTAATGACATAAAACATCGAAGCACTAAATGCATGTTCATCAAAAACAGACAACATGCCTAGTAGTACGAAGCCCATTTGCGCAATCGCAGAATAGGCCAACATGCGCTTCAAATTGGTTTGCGCAATGGCTGTGACGTTCCCAAGAACCAAGGACAGTACTGCTAAGATCACCAGCATTGGTTGCCAATCACCCAAGAGCGGCAGCAAGGTATTGACTAACAGACGAAATAACAAGGCAAATGCAGCAAGCTTTGGTGCTGCTGCAATCATCAGCGTCACTGCTGTTGGCGCGCCTTGATACACATCCGGCACCCACATATGAAAAGGCACTACACCCAACTTAAATGCCATGCCAGCAACAATGAACACTAAACCAAAAGCCATGACCAAATGATTTACACGTGGATCGGCAACTACTTTAAAGATTTCGATGAGGTCTAGTGAACCTGTCACGCCGTAAAGCATCGACATGCCATATAACAAGAAGCCTGAAGCCAAAGCGCCTAAGATGAAATACTTAATTGCAGCCTCTACGCTCTTCTCGTTGTTATGCCGCATCGCTACGAGTGCGTAAGTTGGCAAAGCCATTAACTCTAAGCCGAGATACAGCGTTAACAGATTTGCACCAGAGATCAAGACAAATTGACCAAGCAAAGCAAGCAAGGCCAAAACAATAAAGTCCGGACGAAACAAGGCGCGATCTGTGAGGTATTGCTTGGAGTAAATCAAACTAACCAAGACAGCGCCACATGAACAGGCTTTCAGTAAATTAGAAAAAGGGTCTGATTGAAATAAGCCATTCATTGCTAATAGCGCTGGATCTCCCATGCGGCCAATGAATGCCAAAATAAGATAAGCCAAGAGAATAATCGTAAAGAAGTAGACAAAACCAACTCCACGGGGAGTATGAAAGATATCCTGCTCTACACCTGGAGTGGACACCATTCTCTCAGGTACATAAACGCTAGCAAGTAAGAGCAAACTGGCTACAACGAGCAGAACCAGTTCAGGCAGGATAGCGTATAGGTCGAATGCTTGCATTTGCTTTTACTCAGAGTTTACTCACAGCAACATGCTGTAGCAGATTAATCACGGCAGGATGAATGATGTCTGTAAATGGTTTTGGGTAAACACCCATTCCGATTACACAAATGGACAATACAGCCATCAAGAAATATTCACGGGCATTAAGGTCTTTGAGCTCGTCTACATGGGCATTAGTAATAGCGCCAAAGAATACGCGCTTGACCATCCACAAAGAATATGCAGCTCCCAGAATCAAGGCTGTTGAAGCCAAAACACCAATCACAAAGTCATAGTCCACTGCTGCGAGAATCACCATGAACTCACCAACAAATCCTGAAGTTGCTGGAAGGCCGCAGTTTGCCATTGCCATAAATACGGCAAAAGCAGTAAACGCAGGCATACGATGCACTACTCCACCGTAATCAGCAATCTGACGGGTATGCATACGGTCATAGAGCAGACCAATAGCAAGGAACATGGCGCCAGCAACAAAGCCATGAGAAATCATTTGCACAATGCCGCCCTCAATACCCAAAGGACTAAAGAGAAAGAATCCCAGCGTTACAAAGCCCATGTGGGCGACCGATGAATACGCCACAAGCTTTTTCATATCCTTCTGAACCAAGGCAACTGCACCAACATAAATGACAGCTACTAGGGATAAGAAGATGATGAATGGAGCAAGATATTGACTGGCGTCTGGTGCAATCGGCAATGAGAAGCGTAAGAAACCATAGGCGCCGAGTTTTAACATAATGGCTGCCAACACGACAGAACCACCGGTAGGTGCTTCTACGTGCACATCTGGTAACCAAGTGTGCAATGGCCACATTGGCACCTTCACAGCAAACGCCATAAAGAATGCAAAGAACAGCAAAATTTGCTCGACGATATCAAGGCGTGCATGTTGCCAAACCGAAATATCAAAGCTATTGGTCACGTTGTAGAGATACAGCATGGCAACTAAAGTGAGCAAGGAACCAAGCAAGGTGTACAAGAAGAACTTGAATGCTGCATAGATGCGGTTATGTCCACCCCAGACACCAATGATGATGTACATCGGAATTAAGGTTGCCTCGAAGAAGACATAAAACAATAAGGCATCTAGCGCACAGAAAACGCCAATCATCAATCCAGAAAGGATCATGAACGAGGCCATGTATTGCGAGACCTTAGTATCAATCACTTCCCATGCTGCTATCACCACAATGATATTGATGAAGGCTGTGAGCACAATGAACCAAACGGAGATACCGTCAATACCCAAGAAATAGTTAATATCGTAGCGCGGAATCCAACTCAATTTCTCAACGAACTGCATCCCTGGATTGGTAATATCAAACTGAATAATGAGGGGAAGAGTAGCAATGAAGCCAAGGGTGGCGCCAATAAGCGCTAACCAGCGAACACCAGCAGATGGCTTCTCAGACCCAAAAATTAAAATAATGAGTCCAAAAACAATCGGGGTCCAGATGGCGTAAGAAAGAATCATGATGGCGGCCTAGCGAACAAAAGGCAGATAAGCATACAGAACCCAAGCTAGCAATGCTGCTAAGCCTGCAATCATTGCAAAGGCATAGTGATAAAGATAGCCAGATTGCAAATGGCGAATAACACCGGCAAAGCGCCCTACTGTATACGCGCTACCATTCACAAAGAAACCATCAATCACTTTCTGATCACCGCGATGCCACAGGAAGCTACCGATCCAAATTAGACCCTTGGCAAAGACCGCTTGGTTTAAGTCGTCAAGATAGTATTTATTATCGAGCAATTTTTTGATGGGCGCCAATGCTTCTGCAACCTTGGAAGGTAACTTAGGAGCCCAAAGATAGCCAATCGCAGCCGTTAGCACTCCAAGCGCCACCAATAGCAATATGGGTGATGTGAATGCATGAATCGCCATTGCTACCGGGCCATGGAACTCGTCTTCGAGCTCTTTCATGATGGGGTGACGGAGAACATCGATAAAGATCGAGTCGCCAAAGTAAGTGCCAAACAAGAGTGGCGTAATCGTATAAAAACCAATAATGACCGACGGGATCGCCAAGAGGATTAATGGCAAAGTCACCACTAATGGAGACTCATGGGGCTTTTCGCCTGGCGCTAAACCATGATGCGCATGGTCATCACCCTGCTCTGCGTGATCATGATGATCGTGCGCATGTGAATCCGCATGGCCCCAGCGCGCCTTGCCATGAAATACCCAGAAGTAGAGACGGAATGAATACAAAGCCGTTACAAAGACACTGGCCATCACCGCAAAGTAAGCAAAGCCTGAGCCAGGAATATGGCTAGCAGCAACTGCTTCAATAATGGAATCTTTGGAATAGAAGCCAGAGAAGAATGGTGTACCAATCAAGGCCAAATTACCAAGCAACATCATGAGGCAAGTAATTGGCATGTATTTCCAGAGGCCGCCCATCTTGCGCATATCTTGCTCGTGATGCATGCCGAGAATCACGCTACCTGCTGCGAGGAACAACAAGGCTTTAAAGAATGCATGGGTCATTAAATGGAAGATTGCCACTGGATAAGCAGAAACACCCAGTGCTACAGTCATGTAGCCCAATTGAGATAAGGTGGAATAAGCCACTACGCGCTTGATGTCGTTTTGCACGATTCCTAAAAAGCCCATGAAGAGCGTAGTAATTGAACCAATCACCAAGATAAAGCTCAAAGCCATATCCGAAAGCTCAAACAATGGTGACATCCGGGACACCATAAAGATGCCTGCAGTAACCATCGTTGCCGCATGAATCAACGCAGAAATTGGGGTTGGGCCTTCCATAGAGTCTGGCAACCAAACATGCAATGGGAATTGTGCTGATTTACCCATTGCACCGATGAATAAACAGATACAAGCCACTGTCAATAAATTCCAGCTAGTGCCAGGCAATGTTTGTGCTGCTAAGGCAGTGTTCTGAGAAAAGATCACGTCATATTGCATCGAACCTGTACTAGCAAGCAACAAGCCGATGCCGATAATAAAGCCGAAGTCGCCAATACGGTTCACCAAGAAGGCTTTCATATTGGCAAATACTGCAGACTGGCGCTCGTAATAGAAGCCAATCAGAAGATAGGAAACCACACCCACCGCTTCCCAGCCGAAGAAGAGTTGTAAGAGGTTATTACTCATCACCAACATCAGCATGGCAAAAGTAAATAAAGAGATATAGGAGAAGAAGCGGTTATAACCCTCTTCGCCGCGCATATAACCAATGGTGTAAATGTGAACCATAAGCGATACAAAGGTCACTACGCACATCATGGTGGCTGTTAATGGATCAATTAAGAAGCCAATGTCCAAATTGAGCTCACCCAACTCCATCCAGCGGTATACGGTGCCATTAAAGTAAAAACCATCCATCACCTGCACCAAAACATTACAGGACAGCGCAAAAGCAATCGCTACACCTAATATTGTGACAAATTGAGATGCGCCTTGACCAATACGATTGCCGCCCAATTTGGTGCCAAAGAAGCCCACAATCATGGAGCCAAGCAATGGCGCCAAAGGAATCGCGCAAAGAACAGGAATGTTTAAGGTCAATTGCATGACTAGCCTTTTAGGTGGTCAAGATCATCGGCATTAATGGTGTCAACCTTACGGAAGAGCACTACTAAAATTGCCAAACCGATAGCCGCTTCCGCAGCTGCCACAGTCAAAATAAAGAATACAAATACTTGGCCCGCCATATCACTCAAGTAGTGAGAGAAGGCAATGAAGTTCATATTGACCGAAAGAAGCATTAACTCAATTGCCATTAAGAGCACGATGACATTCTTGCGGTTCAGAAAAATACCAATCACGCTAGTTGCAAACAAAATGGCAGCAAGTACTAAGTAGTGAGCGAGAGTGATATTCATTTCTTCTCCCCTTTATTGTCTTGCTTTGCGCCCATATCTGAATCCATCTTAACTACACGCATACGGTCCGCTGCAACGACATTAACCTGTTCATGGATATTCTGTGACTTAGAGTCTTTACGATTACGTAAGGTCAAGGCAACAGCAGCAATAATTGCAACTAAGAGAATGACACCAGCGACTTCAAAGGCATAGACATAGTCTACGAAAATTAATCTGCCCAAGGCTAAAGTATTGTTTGCTGCAATCTCTTCTGGCATTGGCTGTACAGGAGCATTTGTACCGATAAAGCTGCGAATGATCACAATGGATAGTTCTAGAACAATCACAGCACCCATCAAGAAGGCGACCGGTAAGTATTTTCTGAAGTCGCGCCGCAAATGCTCTAAATCGAGATCTAACATCATCACTACGAAGATGAACAGAACCATCACGGCACCTACATAAACTAAGATCAGTGCCAAGCTGAGGAACTCAGCCTTGAGCAACATCCAAAGGCCTGAAGCGCAGAAGAAGGCCAATACTAAAAAGAGTGCGGCATGAACTGGATTACGGGCTGTAATCACGCGTACCGCAGAAATCACAAGCAAGCCTGCAAATCCGTAGAAGAAGATAGCAAATAATGTGGATGGATCAAATGTCATAGTGATATGTGCTCTATCCGATTAGCGGTAAGGTGCATCAGCTGCTCGGCTAGCGGCGATATCTTTTTCATATTTATCACCTACTGCCAATAACATGTCTTTAGTGAAGTAAAGATCGCCCCGCTTATCCCCAAAGTATTCAAAGATATTGGTTTCGACGATAGCGTCAACCGGACACGCCTCTTCACAGAAACCACAGAAGATGCACTTTGTTAAATCGATGTCATAGCGAGTTGTGCGACGGGTACCATCATCACGCTGAGCAGTTTCAATAGTGATGGCGTATGCAGGACAAACAGCTTCACACAATTTGCATCCAATACAACGCTCTTCTCCGCTTTCATAGCGGCGCAATGCATGCAGTCCGCGGAAACGGGGTGACAATGGCGTCTTCTCTTCGGGGTATTGCACAGTAATTTTGGGCTTAAAGAGATAGCGACCGGTAATAGACATACCAGTCAAGATATCTTTGAGCATCAAGCTATCGAGAAATTGGGAAATTTTCTTAAACATAATTGGTCAACTTATTTCCAAATATTCCATGGGGATACCACCCATGCGCCAACGACAACCACCCAGAATACGGAGATGGGAATGAAGATCTTCCAGCCTAAACGCATGATTTGGTCATAGCGATAGCGCGGCAAGGTAGCCCTTAACCAAATAACGCAAGATAAGAGGAAGAAGGTCTTAGCGAATAACCAGAAGAAGCCGGGTATATCTCGCAAGATTGGGAAATCCACAATCGGCAACCAGCCGCCCAAGAACATAATGGAAGCTACTGCAGCAATCAGAATCATATTGGCGTATTCGGCCAAGAAGAACATAGCAAATGACATACCGGAGTACTCCACCATATGTCCTGCAACAATCTCTGATTCCCCTTCAACTACATCAAATGGGTGACGGTTTGTCTCTGCAACACCTGAGATAAAGTAAATCAGGAACATCGGAAGTAATGGCAACCAATTCCAAGATAAGAAGTTCAACCCCATATCTGCAAAGAAGCCTTGCTCTTGGGAGGCGACAATTATGCTCAAGTTTAATGAGCCTGAAGTCAACAGCACAGTAACCAAGGCAAAGCCCATAGCAATCTCATACGAGATCATCTGTGCTGATGCACGCATGGCACCCAAGAATGGATATTTAGAGTTAGAAGACCAGCCAGCCAGAATCACGCCATAAACGCTGATCGATGAAATCGCCATGATGTAAAGCAAACCGGCATTGATATCTGCCAGCACCATTTTGGCCTGGAAGGGAATAACCGCCCATGCTGCAAAGGCAGGCATGATGACCATGATTGGCGCAATAAAGAACAAAACCTTAGATGACTGAGCCGGTGAAATAATCTCCTTCATCAGTAATTTCAATGCATCAGCGATAGGCTGCAATAGGCCTAATGGCCCAACACGGTTTGGCCCCAGACGTATGTGCATCCAGCCAATTAACTTTCTTTCCCAAAGCGTTAAATAAGCAACGCAAGCAAACATCGGCAATACGATGATGACAATACGAACTAATGCCCAAACTAGCGGCCATAAAGAACCAAAGGTAGCCTCGCCTTGAGAAGTAATGAGGTTCAAGAAATGATCCATTTCTGACCTTACGCTTTACCAACCGTAATCGGGCCATTCATAGGCCCTAATTGCGCACTAGCCATGGTGCCTGCAGAAATCCTGACAGCACCTGGTGCTAGATTGACTTCTAATGTTGCAGGCATATCTACAGACTGGCCAACTTGAGAAACGCGCACTGCATCACCCTCTTTGAGACCAAGTTCTGTGAATAGTTTTTGATTTAAACCAGCCTGATTACCTCGTTTGGCATCCCGCGTTAATTGCAATGCAGAAGAACGGCGTACGATTGGGTCGCCAGCATAGATGTTGACATCAGCAATTCGCTCAAGGCCACTCATTGGAACGAGATTCCCATTTGTAATAGCGTTGCTTGTCGCTTTGTTACTTAAGCGAGTGCAATAATTTTCAGCTAGGGCTTCACCCAAAACTTCTTCTGGCAAATTAAACAAGAAACCATCCAGATCCAAGAGGCTACCGAGTGCGCGCAGCACTTTCCATGCTGGGCGGGAATCACCTAAAGGCTTCACTGAAGGCTGAACAGTCTGAGCACTACCTTCTGCATTCACAAAGGTGCCAACCGTTTCAGTAAAGGTGGAAATTGGCAGAATGACATCAGCCACTTCAAGCAAGTCAGCACTCTTGTAAGCACTCAATGCAATCACCGTGTTGGCTTTTACCAAGGCTGCACGCGCTTGCACAGGATTAGGTAAGTCTGCATCGGGCTCGATATTCATTAGGAGCACCGCTTTACGATCGCCTGACAGAACAGAATCAACGCCTAAACCATTGGCATTGACCAATGCAGCACCAACAGCATTGCCACCCACTGGCAAGAAGCCTAAGGTAGAACCAGTTTGCTCTGCAATAAATTGCGCCAGCACATGCAAGTCAGATGCATGGGGATGTGCAATAGCTGCAGAGCCGAGAAGCACCGCTTTTGTGGACCCAGAAATCAAACTATCGGCAATCTTCTGCGCTGCTAAAGAGACGGGTAGATTAGTTATTCCTGCAGGAGCAGCTAGTGATTTTGCTTTTGCAACTGCTAAAGCGACTTCACTCAAGCTATTAAGCCATACGCTAGGGGCAGTAGAGATCCCACTACTGGGGATTAGCCAATCGTCACCACCAGCATCAATCCGCATCACTTGTAATAGACGTTTAGCAGCTGTACGAATACGCGCTGCAATAATGGGTTGATCCTTACGCAAGAAGCTGCCAATAATCAAGACGCGGTCTAGCTCACTCAATTTAGCAATTGGCATACCTAGCCATGGTGCACTTGCAGCAGCCTTCACATCTGTTTGGCGTAAGCGAGTTTCAACTTGATGAGAACCTAAGCCACGGACCATCTTTTGTAAGAGATGCAATTCTTCAACGCTAGAAATGGGATGGGCTAAGGCAGCAATCGACTCTGGACCGCTTTCGGCAGCGATCGTCTTCAGTGAGTGAGCCACATAGTCAAGCGCTGACTGCCAATCGGTTTCAAGCCATTGACCACCCTGCTTTACCATTGGCGTAGTCATACGATCTGAACTATTTAATCCTTCATAGGAAAAACGATCACGGTCGCTAATCCAGCATTCATTAATCGCTTCATTTTCTAAAGCCACCACCCGCATGACTTTGTTGTCTTTAGTTTGTACGGTGGTATTTGCACCCAAGCTATCGTGAGGACTTACAGAGCGCTTACGGCCCAATTCCCAAGTACGCGCTGCATACCGGAACGGCTTACTAGTCAATGCACCAACAGGGCATATATCAATCATGTTTCCAGAAAGCTCTGAATCTACTGTTTGACCCACGAAGGTAGTAATTTCAGAATGCTCGCCACGATTGATCATGCCTAATTCCATGACGCCGGCAACTTCTTGACCAAAACGAACGCAACGGGTGCAATGAATACAACGGGTCATCTCTTGCATCGAGATTAATGGACCGACATTCTTATGAAAGACAACACGCTTCTCTTCGTCATAGCGTGAGTTTGACTTACCGTAACCAACGGCTAAGTCTTGTAGCTGACACTCACCGCCTTGATCGCAAATTGGGCAATCTAATGGGTGATTAATCAATAAGAATTCCATTACAGAGCGTTGCGCCTCTACTGCTTTTGCAGAATGGGTAAACACCTTCATGCCTTGGGTCACTGGTGTAGCGCAAGCAGGCAATGGTTTTGGTGCCTTCTCCACTTCGACTAGACACATACGGCAATTAGCAGCGATAGATAATTTCTTGTGATAGCAGAAGTGAGGAATGTAGGTGCCCAGCTTATTTGCAGCGTGCATCACCATCGAACCTTGCGGAACTTCTACCGTCTTGCCATCTAATTCGATTTCTAGCATGCTCACTTGAAGATATCCCGACTCAATAGCTTATAAAGGTTGCGCAGACTCTAAGCAGCGCTTATGTTCTACGTGATACGCAAATTCATTCATGTAATGCTTCAACATGCCACGCACTGGCATTGCAGCAGCGTCACCCAAAGCGCAAATAGTGCGCCCCTGAATATTGGCCGCTACATCATTTAGTAAATCCAAATCCTCAGGACGTCCTTGACCATGTTCGATTCGATGCACAATGCGATACAACCAGCCAGTGCCCTCACGACATGGGGTGCATTGACCACATGATTCTTCGTGATAGAAATAAGACAAGCGCTCTAAGGCACGGACCATGCAACGGGTTTCATTCATTACGATGACTGCACCAGATCCCAACATGGAGCCCGCTTTAGCGATGCTGTCGTAATCCATCGTCAGATCCATCATTTGCGCACCAGGAATCACAGGGGCTGAAGATCCGCCAGGAATCACTGCTTTTAATACTTTGCCATCACGCATGCCACCAGCAAGCTTCAGTAAATCAGCAAAAGGTGTACCCAATGGAACCTCATAGTTACCCGAGTGCACCACGTCACCAGAGACAGAGAAAATTTTGGTACCACCGTTATTAGGTTTACCCAAATCTAAATAAGCCTGCCCACCTATTGCCAAGACGAACGGTACAGCCGCAAATGTTTCCGTATTATTGATTGTTGTGGGTTTACCGTACAAGCCAAAGCTAGCCGGAAATGGGGGTTTAAAACGGGGCTGCCCTTTTTTACCCTCAAGAGATTCCAGTAAGGCGGTTTCTTCGCCACAGATATAAGCGCCCCACCCTGGAGTCGCATGCAATTGGAAGGAGAAATCACTTCCCATAATCTTGTCACCTAAGTAACCTGCAGCACGCGCCTCTTCCAGCGCCTCTTCAAAGCGTGAATACACTTCCCAAATCTCACCGTGAATGTAGTTATACCCAACCGTAATGCCCATGGTGTATGCGCCAATAATCATGCCTTCGATCAACGCATGTGGGTTGTAACGCATGATGTCGCGGTCTTTAAAAGTACCAGGCTCACCTTCATCACTATTACAAACCAAATATTTTTGCCCCGGGAATTGACGTGGCATAAAACTCCACTTCAAGCCCGTTGGGAAACCTGCGCCACCGCGACCACGCAATGATGAAGCCTTTAATTCTGTAATGATGGCATCAGGCGCAACCTTATCATTCAATAAACGACGCAGCTGCTGATAGCCACCACGACTCTCATAATCTTTTAAACGCCAGTTGTTACCATTTAATCCAGCTAGGATCAAAGGTTTAATGTGACGGTCGTGCAAGCTGGTCATACCGCCTTCCCTTCTGCACGAAGTTCACCTAGAAGTGAATCAATTTTTTCTTTGCTCATAAAGCTACACATGCGCTTGTCATTCACCAACATGACTGGGGAATCGCCACAGGCACCCATACATTCACCCTCTTTGAGGGTAAAAGTGCCACAAGGAGTGGTTTCGTTAAATCCGATACCCAGAGTGTCTTTAAGATGATTTGCTGCGGTTTGACCATGCGTTAATTGGCAAGGCAAATTGGTGCAGATGACTAACTTGTATTTACCAATCGGCTTGGTGTTGTACATATTATAGAAAGTAGCGATCTCATCTACCGCAATCATTGGCATCTCAAGAATTTGTGCAACAGTAGCAATAACTTCTGGAGACACCCAACCCACTTCTGTTTGAGCGGCAATCAAGGCAGCCATCACAGCAGATTGTTTTTGCTCAGGTGGGTACTTAGCAACATTTCGGGTAATATCTGCCAGCGTTTTATCGGATAGTTGAAGAGTGGTTGTCATTAATAGTCCTTGGCGCGCTAATTAGCGGTCAATCTCCCCAAACACAATATCCTGCGTACCAATAATGGTTACCGCATCAGCTAACATGTGGCCGCGTGACATTTCATCCATGGCTGAAAGATGGACAAATCCTGGCGCACGAATTTTTAGGCGGTATGGCTTATTAGCGCCGTCAGAAATCAAGTAGATACCAAACTCACCTTTTGGATGCTCAACAGCAGAATACGCTTCGCCATTAGGAACATGAATACCTTCGGTAAAGAGCTTGAAGTGGTGAATCAATTCTTCCATATTGGTTTTCATATCCACACGCTTTGGTGGTGAGACCTTATGGTTGTCGCTCATCACAGGACCTGGGTTTGCTTTAAGCCAGGCAATGCACTGTTTGATAATGCGATTAGATTGGCGCATTTCTTCCATGCGAACCAAATAACGATCATAGGAGTCGCCATTGACGCCTACCGGAATATCAAAGTCGAGACGGTCATAGACTTCATATGGCTGCTTCTTACGTAAATCCCACTCAATACCAGAGCCACGCAACATCGGACCAGTAAAGCCAAGCTGTAATGCACGCTCAGGCGTCACGACACCAATATTAACGAGGCGCTGTTTCCAGATACGGTTATCAGTTAAGAGATTGCAGTATTCATCTACGTGGGCATCAAAGCCATTGGTAAACTGCTCTATAAAGTCGAGCAATGAACCACTACGATTCTCATTTAAGCGCTTGACAGCGGATGGGCTACGAACCTTCGATTTACTGTACTGCGCCATTTGGTCCGGCAAATCACGATATACGCCACCTGGACGATAGTAAGCAGCATGCATGCGAGCACCGGATACAGCTTCATACATATCAAAGATGTCTTCACGATCGCGGAAGGCATACAAGAACACTGCCATCGCACCAACGTCAAGACCATGACATCCAATCCAGAGTAAGTGATTAAGTAAACGCGTGAGCTCGTCATACATTACTCGAATATATTGTGCGCGGACAGGGACTTCTACTTGCAACAACTTCTCAATGGCCATGACATAAGCATGTTCATTGGACATCATAGAAACGTAATCCAAGCGATCCATATAGGGTACGTTTTGAATCCAAGTGCGTGTCTCGGCTAATTTCTCTGTCGCACGGTGCAGTAAGCCAATATGCGGATCGGCGCGCTGAATCACTTCACCATCAAGCTCAAGTACTAGGCGCAATACGCCATGTGCCGCAGGATGCTGAGGCCCAAAGTTGAGTGTGTAGTTCTTAATTTTGGCCATGACTTAGGTCGGACCCCCATACTGCTCTTCGCGAACGATGCGGGGAGTAATCTCACGTGCCTCAATAGTGACAGGCTGATAGACAACGCGCTTTAACTCTGGGTCATAACGCATTTCTACATTGCCACTGATAGGAAAATCTTTTCTAAATGGGTGACCAATAAAGCCATAGTCGGTCAAGATACGACGTAGGTCATCATGACCTTCAAATAAAATGCCGAAGAGGTCAAATGCTTCACGTTCAAACCAGTTAGCAGAGTTCCATACTGGAGTGATTGACGTCAATAATGGATAACTATCCTCAAGGGCAAATACCCTGATACGTAAACGCCAGTTATGCTTAATTGACAATAGGTGACTGACAACGCCAAAACGTTGACCGCTCCAGCTTCCGTCACCAAAGTCTTGATAGTCAACGCCACACAAATCAATCAATTGCTCAAATCCCAGAGACGGATCATTACGCAAGAGCATGGCAGATTCAAAATAAGTATCGGCGTTCAGCACTACAGTCACTTCACCTAATGCCGTCTCAATCGACCGCACTCGCTTACCCAAAACTTTTTCTAGGTTGGCAGCTAATTGGACTAGACGATCTGACATGGCTTAGCCCTTCCGCGCAATCGTACTGGTGCGGGCAATCTTGGACTGCAGCTGAATAATTCCATAGATCAACGCTTCGGCAGTTGGAGGGCAACCCGGAACATAAATATCGACAGGTACGATACGATCGCAACCGCGCACTACTGAATAGGAGTTATGGTAATAACCGCCACCATTGGCACAAGATCCCATAGAAATGACCCAGCGTGGTTCTGGCATTTGGTCGTAGACCTTTCGTAATGCTGGTGCCATCTTGTTACACAAGGTACCAGCAACAATCATCAAATCAGATTGACGCGGGGATGGACGAAATACCACACCAAAACGGTCTAAGTCATAACGCGATGCGCCGGCATGCATCATCTCAACCGCGCAGCAAGCTAGACCAAAAGTCATTGGCCATAAAGAGCCATTGCGAGTCCAGTTAATCAACTGGTCTGCAGTAGTGGTAACAAATCCTTCTTTGAGAACGCCTTCTAGTGCCATATCGATCACTCCCAGTCGAGAGCGCCCTTTTTCCAGATATACACAAATCCCACAATGAATTCCAAGAGGAAGATCACCATAGAGGCGTAGCCAAACCAACCAATATCACGCAAAGCAACACCCCATGGAAATAGGAATGCGGTTTCAAGATCAAAGAGAATGAAAAGAATGGCAATGAGGTAATAGCGCACGTCAAACTTCATACGTGCATCTTCGAAAGCTTCAAAACCACACTCATATGGAGAGAGTTTTTCAGCGTTAGGCTTCGAAGGGGCCAGAATTTTGCCGAGGAACATGGGGACCAATCCCACCCCAATACCTACGAGGATAAAAAGTAGAACAGGAAAGTAATTAGCGAGATTCAAAATGGTCCTGATTCGTTCGTCTGGTAATACTTAAAACAGCAAATTATTTATTCACTTCTTACAGCCTTGATTTAGAGCAAAAACCCTATAAATTCTTCATTTTGGTGCCGACGGCGAGACTCGAACTCGCACAGCCTAAGCCACTACCCCCTCAAGATAGCGTGTCTACCAATTTCACCACGTCGGCATCTTGTAAAACCCATCAATTCTACTGCATTGCAACACTTTACTACCCCTATTTAGGGCTAAGTAAATCTGTAAAACCCTACAGTTTTACTTAGGAACTGTAGGCTTGGTTGGGTCCTGTACTGGTGCCACTGGTGCTGCTGGCGCCACTACTGGTGCAACTGTTCCGGAGAGAACCCCGGGAGCCACTTCTTTCTTATTGCCAAGCCAAGTAATACCTAAGGTGCAAATAAAGAAGATCGCCGCAAAAACAGCTGTTGTATGAGATAAAAAATTAGCAGAGCCGCTAGCGCCGAACAAGCTGCCCGATGAGCCTGAACCAAAAGCAGCACCCATATCTGCACCCTTACCTTGCTGCAATAGCACAAGCAGAATTACAGCCAATGCTGAAATTACTTGAAATACGATTAATAAAGTCTTAAGCCATTCCACAGTTCATCTCCAAATAAAAATCTACGCCTTACAGATAGCTAGAAACTCTTGGGGATTTAGTGAAGCACCCCCAACCAATCCGCCATCAATATCAGGCATTGCAAACAACTCAACGGCATTATCCGGTTTGATACTGCCGCCATACAAAATTCCAACATGAGAAGCAACGTCCTCATCAAATTCCGCCAATTGCAGACGAATCGCCCGATGCATATCCTGAGCAACTTGGGCGTTAGCGACCTTACCGGTGCCAATTGCCCAAACGGGTTCATAAGCAATTAAGCAATCTGCTAAACGATCCTGAAGTACAGACAACTGCTTTGCAACCTGTCCGCGTACAACCTCTACCGCTCTACCTGAATTTTTTTCGTCAGCAGTCTCTCCTACGCATATCACTGGAGTCATGCCACTATCTAATACCTGTAGGGCTTTGCCTGCTATAAGCTCGTCAACCTCATGATGAGTTTTGCGACGCTCAGAGTGACCAACAATCACGTAGCTACAATTCATTTCTTTCAAGGTAGAAGCAGCCACTTCACCGGTGTATGCGCCAGATTCAAAGGCTGAAGCATCTTGCGCTCCAAGACTTAAAAATGCCAAAGAATATTCTTTAATTAATGCTGCACATTGCGCCAAATAGGGAAATGGTGGACAAACAGCAAACTTGCGACCAGATGGCATGCCACTTTCCATACCACGAGCAACGGTCTTGACCCAATCTTGATTACTAGCAAGATTGCCATTCATTTTCCAGTTGCCGATGATGATGAGTGGTCGCATTTTTAACTAACAGCTTTTAGACCGTTAAAACAATCTTGCCAACATGCTCTGATGACTCCATCAAGCTATGAGCATCTGCTGCCTGATCGAGCGTAAAGGTTTTGTAAATGACTGGCTTTAATTGACCGGCATTGAGTAACGGCCAGATATTGTCATACAGCTGCTTTGTAATCTGCTTCTTAAAGGAGACTGGTCGAGGACGCAATGTTGAACCAGTGATAGTCAAACGACGGCGCAAAATTTGGTTGGTACTCACCTCTGCTTTTGATCCACCCTGAATAGCAATGATCACAATGCGGCCATCATCAGCTAAACAATCGATTTCACGTTGAACATAAGCACCGGTCACCATATCAAGGATAACGTTGACACCTTTCCCGTCGGTGGCCTTCTTAATCTCTTCTACAAAATCTTGCGTTTTGTAATTCACTGCTAAATCAGCACCCAACTTAACACATGCCGCGCACTTTTCGTCCGTGCCCGCAGTCACAAATACTTTATGACCTAAAGCCTTGGCAATCAGAATGGCAGTAACCCCAATACCGCTAGAGCCCCCTTGTACTAATAGGGTTTCGCCCTCAGCCAGTTGACCACGCATGAAGACGTTGCTCCATACGGTATAGAAAGTTTCTGGTAAGGCTGCAGCCTCTTGATCAGTAAAGCCTTTTGGGTAGGGCAAGCACTGGGCAACGGGTGCGGTGCAGAGCTCAGCATAACCACCACCCTGCACTAAAGCGCAAACCTTATCGCCCAGTTTGAGACCAAACACATTATCTGCGTGAGCTAAGTCACCGCCAATAATCTCTCCAGCAACCTCAAGACCAGGAATATCGGATGCGCCTGCAGGTACAGGATAAAAACCCTTACGCTGCAGGACATCAGGTCGGTTAATACCAGCAGCAATCACCTTAATCAAAATCTCGCCGGAACCAGTACTAGGAATAGCTGGATCCGGACGAGTGGCTGGCACCAACATTTCTGGTGCGCCAAATTCTTTGATTTCCATTACGCGCATAAGAGCTTCTCGCAGTAGTAGATATGACTAACTTAAGCTGTTTCGTCAGCAGATGGAGCCGCCTCAGCAGCACCAGCTAAAGGAGCAATCGAGCCGCCCTCCTCTGCCATTGCAGATTTCAGTGATAAACGCAAACGACCACGCTCATCAGCAGCCAGCAGCTTCACACGTACAACTTGGCCTTCTTGCAAATAATCTTTAACTTCTTTCACGCGCTCGTTAGAGATTTCAGAAATATGCAATAGACCATCTTTACCTGGAAGAATATTGACTAAAGCACCGAACTCAAGCAACTTCACCACTGGGCCTTCGTAGATCTTGCCTACTTCAGCTTCTGCAGTAATGCCTTCGATACGTGCTTTTGCTTCTGCCATGCCTTCAGCACTAGTAGATGCAATTGTTACAGTGCCGTCATCTTTAATATCGATGCTGCAACCAGTTTCCTTAGTCAATGCTTGGATAGTTGCACCACCCTTACCAATCACTTCACGAATCTTGTCTGGATGAATCTTGAATGACACCATGCGTGGAGCATGTGCTGACAGTTCTGTGCGCACTGAGCCCATCGCTTCTTGCATTTTGCTTAAGATATGCAAACGACCTTCTTTAGCTTGTGCTAAAGCCACTTGCATGATTTCTTTAGTAATGCCTTGAACCTTAATGTCCATCTGCAGAGCAGTAATACCATTTGCAGTGCCTGCTACCTTGAAGTCCATATCGCCTAAGTGATCTTCATCACCCAAAATATCGGTCAACACAGCAAAACGGTTACCATCAAGAATCAAGCCCATGGCAACACCAGCAACGTGCGCTTTTACTGGAACACCAGCGTCCATCATTGCCAGGCAGCCGCCGCAAACCGAAGCCATTGAAGATGAACCGTTAGATTCTGTGATCTCGGAAACTACACGAATGCTATATGCAAAGTCTTCTGCACTTGGTAATACTGGAATCAATGCGCGCTTAGCCAAACGACCGTGACCAATTTCACGACGCTTAGGGCTACCTACACGACCAGTTTCACCAGTAGCGAACGGAGGCATGTTGTAGTGGAACATGAAGCGATCGCGGTATTCACCTTCGAGCGCATCAATGATTTGCTCATCACGGGCAGTACCTAAAGTAGCCACTACCAATGCTTGAGTTTCACCACGAGTAAACAGAGCAGAACCATGGGTACGTGGCAATACGCCATTACGAATTTCAATTGGACGAACAGTGCGAGTATCACGACCATCAATGCGTGGCTCACCATTCAAAATCTGGCTACGAACAATCTTCGCTTCGATTTCAAACATGATGTCGCTCACAGCAACAGCGTCTACTTCGCCTTCTTCGGCTAACTTGGCTAAAACAGTTTTGGAAATTTCTTTGAGCTTGTCTGAACGAGCGCCTTTTTGACGAATCTGATAAGCCTCACGCAATGGTGCTTCAGCTAATGAAGTGACCTTAGCAATAAATGGCTCATCCTTAGGAGCAGCAGTCCAATCCCACTCTGGCTTACCAGCTTCACGAACTAACTCGTTAATGGCGTTGATCGCAGTTTGCATTTGGTCATGACCATATACAACTGCACCTAACATCACTTCTTCAGAAAGTTGGTTTGCTTCTGACTCCACCATCAATACAGCGGCTTGAGTACCAGCTACGATCAAATCGAGTTCGCTAGTTGCTTGCTCTGTACGAGTTGGGTTTAACAGGTATTGACCATTGGCATAACCCACGCGAGCTGCGCCGACTGGGCCAGCAAAAGGAATACCAGAAATAGCCAAGGCTGCAGAGGCTGCAATCAAAGCAGGAATATCGGCAGGAACGTCAGGATTAATAGATAAAACATGAACGACTACTTGAACTTCGTTCAAGAAACCTTCTGGGAATAAAGGACGCAATGGACGGTCAATCAAACGGGAGATCAATGTCTCACCTTCTGATGGGCGGCCTTCACGACGGAAGAAGCCACCGGGGATCTTACCTGCTGCGTAAGTCTTTTCTAAATAATCTACTGTCAATGGGAAAAAGGATTGGCCTGGCTTCGCTGACTTAGAGGCAACTACAGTACCCATTACTACAGTGTCATCTACGTTAACGATAACGGCACCACCAGATTGGCGAGCGATCTCACCTGTTTCCATAGTTACTTGATGGTTGCCCCACTGAAAACTCTTTACTGCTTTTTTAAACATAGTCATTCTGATCTTCTCCAAATTGTTCACGCAAAACTCACATGAGCATTGCGCTTGTCGTGGGATAAAGCAGTGTCACGACAACACTGGAGCGATTCATGATCAAAAGGGATGCCATTCCAATGAGACTCTGCGGGCATTCAGAAACTCATTGGAATGACACGATCCCCTACACAAATGATCGAAAAGCGCCCAAAAAACATGCCATCAACTTAAGACTGGTTCTGCGAAGAATCAACCCTAAGAAAGATGGCATTGCATACTGATAAAAATTACTTACGCAGACCTAATTTGTCGATTAGTGCGCGATAGCGATCCAAATCTTTGCCCTTGAGGTAATCCAAGAGGCGACGGCGACGTGAAACCATCTTCAACAAGCCACGACGGCTGTGGTGATCTTTAGCGTTAGCCTTGAAATGGGGGGTTAATTCATTGATGCGGGCTGTTAACAATGAAACTTGAACTTCGGGGCTACCCGTATCGTTTGCGCTGCGCGCGTTCTCTTTGACGATTTCTGCCGTCTTAATATCAGCAACTGCCATTTTTAATACTCCTTACTTGCGAACACTTGAGCTTTCACCCAATTTGTGTCGTGCGTTATTAACAAAATTACCAAAATAAAAACAAAAAAGCTTTATAAATCAAAGCCATCGAATTGTAGCAGATCCAAGCATCTGAGCCATATCCGAACAAAACCCACTTTATAAACGGCTTTTTAGGAATTATTTATAGTAATCAATGACTTATACTAGTTTATGGGGTCATTTGAGCATTTAATTTAGCCTGACTGGGATCATGCAACTTATTTAAGGCTGCCAAATAAGCCTTAGCAGAGGCAGCAATAATGTCTGGGTCTGTACCAACACCATTCACAATGCGTCCACCTTTAGCCAAACGCACTGTTACTTCACCCTGAGATTGGGTGCCTGAGGTAATCGCATTGACTGAATAGAGCAATTGTTCTGCCCCGCTCTTAGCCATTCCTTCAATGGCATTTAAGCTGGCATCTACTGGCCCATTGCCTTCAGCCTCTGAACTCACCTCTTTATCTCCCATGCGGAAGGTAACGCGTGACTTAGGACGCTCACCTGTTTCAGAATGCTGGCTCAAAGAGATAAAGTGATAATGCTCACCTTCTTCTGCAGCTGCAGAATCAGACATGATGGCGATGATGTCTTCATCAAAAATCTCGGACTTTTGATCAGCTAAGGCTTTGAAACGAGCGAATGCTTCGTTAAGCTCCTTTTCAGCCTCAATCGTAATACCCAATTCTTGCAAGCGTTGCTTAAATGCATTGCGACCCGATAACTTGCCCAAGACAATCTTATTAGTAGACCAGCCCACATCTTCTGCGCGCATGATTTCATAGGTCTCACGATTCTTCAAAATACCATCCTGGTGAATACCAGAGGCGTGAGCAAAAGCATTGGCACCTACTACTGCTTTATTAGGCTGCACTACAAAGCCCGTAATCTGAGAAACCAATTTAGACGCCGGAACAATTTGACTTGCATCAATGCCGCACACCATATCAAAATAATCCTTACGAGTTCGCAAGGACATCACAATCTCTTCTAAGGCTGTATTACCAGCACGCTCACCTAAGCCATTGATGGTGCACTCGATCTGACGAGCTCCACCTATCTTTACCCCTGCCAACGAATTGGCAACTGCCATACCTAAATCATTGTGGCAATGCACTGACCAGATTGCTTTATCCGAATTAGGAACGCGAGTACGTAAGGTCTTGATGAACTCTCCATACAACTCTGGAGTGGCATAACCTACAGTATCAGGAATGTTAATGGTGGTAGCACCCTCATTAATAACACCTTCAACTACTCTGCACAAGAAATCCACCTCTGAGCGATAACCATCTTCTGCAGAGAACTCAATATCATCAGCCAAATTTCGGGCAAAGCGAATGGAGCGCTTCGATTGCTCCAAGACTTCTTCTGGAGACATACGCAATTTGACCGCCATATGCAATGGGCTAGTTGCCAAAAATGCATGGATACGTTTGGCTTTAGCAGCTTTCAAGGCATCAGACGCACGCGTAATATCTTTTTCGTTGGCTCTTGCCAATGAGCAAACTATGGAATCTTTAATGGCTGCAGCTACCGCGGAGATTGCCTGAAAGTCACCTTCGGAGCTAGCAGCAAATCCTGCCTCAATCACATCAACCTTAAGACGCTCTAATTGACGGGCAATTCGAACCTTTTCATCCTTGGTCATTGAAGCGCCAGGGGATTGCTCACCATCGCGCAAGGTGGTGTCAAAAATGATTACTTTATCGCTCATCACTACTCTCCGGTTTGGAATACCCTAATAATAATTACTTAATTTGAATCTGAAAAACAAAAACCCCAGCAATTAGCTGGGGCTGGTACGTGGTGATTGATGAATTATCTTGATCTCATCAACTCAGGCCTTACCCGCCCCAAGCTTAAGGCTTAGTGCTAGCAGAAGGAGACCTGTTAAGGGTGAGAAATTGATCAACATGGAATTAATATACCCGAAAATTCTGAAATTAGCTAAAACGTTTACCGCTGAGGTGCTCCCAGGCCCAAATCACATAGCCAGAGATGGAGTACACGACGAAAAGGCCAAATAGGGTCAAGGGTGGATTAGAGGAGATTAATACGAAGGTCAAAATCATCAAGACCATCACCCCAAATGGCACACGGTAGCGGACATCTAAGGCTTTGCCACTATAAAAACGGGCATTAGAGACCATAGTCAATCCAGCATAGACTGCAATGAAGAAGGTAACCCAAGGAATGGCGGTATCGCGCACTGGGATCTTATTGTCATCGGCTAGCCATATAAACCCAGCCATTAAGGCGCCGGCCGCTGGACTTGGCAAACCTTGAAAGAATTTCTTATCCACTACGCCAGTATTCACATTAAAACGTGCCAAGCGCAAAGCAGCGCCAGCACAATAAGTAAATGCTGCTAACCAGCCCCATTTACCTAAATCTTTTAAAGCCCACTCATAAGCCACGAGAGCTGGTGCTACGCCAAATGACACCATATCGGCTAGTGAATCATATTGCTCACCAAAAGCGCTTTGGGTATTGGTCATACGAGCCACTCGGCCATCCATGCCATCTAATACCAAAGAGGCAAAGATCGCAATCGCAGCAACTTCAAACTGATGGTTCATCGCATTCACGATCGCAAAGAAACCACAAAACAAGGCCGCAGTAGTAAATGCATTCGGAAGTAAATAAATTCCCTTGCTACGTAAGCGAGGTTTTGGAGGGTGCAGCTCTTCTACCTCGTAATCAATACCCTCACCAATATCATCCGCCCAATCATTTAGCGAACGATCTGAGCGGGAGTGGTTCAGTCGACTACGATCGATGCGTCCACGACGGCGAAATGTTGGCAAAATAGTCCTAGTAGAAGGGGGATCGAATTAATCTAGACCTGGCAAACGAGCCAAAGCCGTATTGGTAGCAAATACTTTATCGCCAACACTAACTAAAGGTTCAGCAGTGAGTGGCAAGTAAACGTCAACCCGTGAACCAAAGCGAATGAAGCCATAGCGCTCACCCGCCTTCAAGCGATCACCCACATGGATGTAGCAAAGAATTCGGCGTGCAATTAAACCAGCCACCTGAACCAAGGTCACTATCTGACCATTGGCATCAATCACGACAGCGTTACGCTCATTCTCAGTAGAGGCCTTATCCAAATCTGCATTAACAAACTTGCCAGGGAAATACTGAACTTCTTTCACTAAGCCATTCACAGCACTGCGATTGGAGTGCACATTAAATACGTTCATGAAAACACTAATCTTGAGTGCTTCACGACCAGCATAAGGATCATTGGCTTTTTCTACTACAACAATCCGACCATCGGCTGGAGATAGCACTAGGTCGCGACCAATTGCAGGAATACGCTGCGGATCGCGGAAAAACTGTAGAACAAAGATAAAGATAATCCAAAGTGGCCATGACCATGCAATACCACCTAAAAAGTGGATCAATAAAGTCACGGCCCCCACTAACGCTAAATACGGCCAACCTTCTTTTGCAATAATGGGATGTGGATACATCATCTTTATTCTAAGCCTTTTATTGAGTTGCGATTATTGGAATGCTTAGTTCTTGGTTTGGTCTACTAACTTGTTCTTAGCAATCCAAGGCATCATCGCACGCAACTTCGCGCCAACGATTTCAATTTCATGCTCAGCGTTCAAACGACGACGAGAAATCAAGGTTGGAGCACCTGCTTTGTTTTCTAAGATGAAGCTCTTTGCGTATTCGCCAGTCTGAATATCTTTCAAGCACTGACGCATTGCATTCTTAGTTTCTGCAGTCACGACACGTGGACCTGTCACATACTCACCATACTCAGCGTTATTCGAGATGGAGTAGTTCATGTTGGCAATACCGCCCTCATAGATCAAGTCAACGATTAATTTGAGCTCATGTAGGCACTCGAAGTAAGCCATTTCTGGAGCGTAACCAGCTTCAACCAATACTTCAAAGCCAGTCTTAATGAGATCTACTGCGCCACCACAAAGCACGGCCTGCTCACCGAACAAGTCGGTTTCAGTTTCTTCGCGGAAGTTTGTTTCAATGATGCCGGCACGACCGCCACCGTTAGCTGTTGCATAGGACAAGGCAACATCACGGGCAGAGCCAGATTTATCTTGATAGACAGCGATCAAATGAGGAACACCACCACCTTGTGAATAAGTACCACGGACAGTATGACCAGGAGCCTTAGGAGCAATCATGATCACATCTAAATCAGCGCGTGGCTGGACTTGGCCATAATGCACGTTAAAGCCGTGAGCAAAAGCCAGTGCAGCACCCTCCTTAATATTTCCATGTACTTCCTTGGCGTACACATCACCGATTTGCTCGTCAGGCAATAGCATCATGACAATGTCAGCATCCTTCACTGCATCAGCAACTTCTTTTACTGTCAAGCCAGCATTAGCAGCCTTGCTCCAAGATGCGCCACCTTTGCGCAAACCAACAGTGACGTTAACGCCAGAGTCTTTTAGGTTCAGTGCGTGTGCGTGGCCTTGTGAACCGTAACCAATGATGGTGACTTTTTTGCCCTTAACGAGGGACAAATCAGCGTCTTTATCGTAAAAAACTTTCATGCTATTTCCTTGTGTTGAAAAATATATATTGCTTAATAAATCAGTTAAAAAATTAAACTTTGAGGATACGCTCACCACGTCCGATGCCAGAGCCACCTGAGCGAACTGTTTCGAGAATTGACACCCGATCGATCGAATCAATGAAGGCATCCAGCTTAGCGCCATCACCTGTTAATTCAATGGTGTAGCTCTTATCTGTTACATCAATGATGCGGCCGCGGAAAATATCAGTTGTACGCTTAAGTTCTTCGCGTTCTTTACCAACAGCACGAACCTTAATCATCATGAGCTCACGCTCGATATGAGGACCTTCGCTCAGATCAAATACTTTCACCACTTCAACCAAGCGATTTAAATGCTTAGTGATTTGCTCGATAACATCATCAGACCCGAAGGTGACGATTGTCATGCGGGACAAAGAAGAGTCTTCGGTAGGTGCGACACTTAAAGCTTCAATGTTGTAACCACGCGCTGAGAACAGACCTACTACTCGTGACAATGCGCCTGGCTCATTCTCAATCAGAATGGAAATAATGTGTCGCATTAAAGATCCTCACTACCCAAAAGCATTTCAGTAATTCCCTTGCCCGCTTGCACCATTGGCCAAACGTTTTCTTCTGGGTCAGTTTGGAAGTCCATAAACACAGTGCGATCTTTCAGGCGGATTGCTTCCTTGAGCGCACCCTCCACATCTGACTTCTTCTCAATCAGCATGCCAACGTGGCCATAGGCTTCAGCTAACTTCACAAAGTCAGGCAAAGAATCCATATAGGAGCTGGAATAACGCTTGTTATAGGTAAGCTCCTGCCATTGACGAACCATGCCTAAGTAACGGTTATTCAATGACACAATCTTGACTGGGGTGTTGTATTGCTTGCAAGTCGAGAGCTCTTGAATACACATCTGAATTGAACCCTCGCCAGTGATAGCGAAAACATCCGTATCCGGAAATGCCTTCTTGATTCCCATGGCATAAGGCAAGCCTACACCCATGGTGCCAAGACCGCCAGAGTTAATCCAACGACGAGGCTTATCAAACTTGTAGAACTGCGCAGCCCACATTTGATGTTGGCCTACATCAGAGGTGATGAAGGCATCCCCACCTGTGAGCTCCCATAATTTTTGCACGACATACTGCGGCTTCACAATCTGTGAAGCTTCGTCGTACTTTAAGCAATCTTTTTTACGCCACTCATTGATCTGCTCCCACCACGCGGCAACTTTATCGCCGTTTTTACGTGGGCCAGCAGCCTTGAGTTGCGCAGTCATCTCCTGCAATACTTCTTTCAGGTTGCCAACAATGGGAACATCAACCTTCACGCGCTTAGAAATCACAGAAGGATCGATATCAATATGAATGATTTTGCGTGGATGACTTGCAAAGTGAACTGTGTTGCCAATCACGCGGTCGTCAAAACGCGCACCAATCGCAATCAACACATCGCTGTGTTGCATTGCCATATTGGCTTCATAGGTGCCATGCATACCCAGCATGCCAACAAATTGCGGGCTAGTTCCAGGGAAGCCACCAAGGCCCATTAAAGTATTGGTTACCGGATAGCCTAGTAAATCAGCAAACTCTTTCAACTCTGGCGCTGCGTCAGCCAGAATCACGCCACCACCAGTATAGATATAGGGACGCTGAGCTTCTTGAAGCAAAGCTATCGCCTTACGGATCTGACCGCTATGCCCCTTCACTACTGGGTTATAAGAGCGCATCTCCAAGGTTTCTGGATAAACAAATGGCCCCTTGGCAGCAGAAACATCTTTTGGGATGTCAATCAATACTGGGCCAGGACGACCTGTCTGCGCAATGTGAAAGGCTTTTTTTAAAACCAATGGCAGATCTTTAACATCTTTTACCAAGAAGTTGTGTTTAACAATCGGGCGAGTAATGCCGACAGTGTCTGCTTCTTGGAAAGCATCTTCACCGATAGCATACGTTGGCACGTTACCGCTGATGATCACCATGGGGATCGAGTCGGTATAAGCAGTTGCAATGCCAGTAACCGCGTTGGTTACTCCTGGGCCAGATGTGACCAGTGCAACACCAACCTTACCGGATGCGCGCGCATAACCATCGGCTGCATGAACCGCAGCTTGCTCATGGCGAACCAGAATGTGCTCAAACTTATCTTGTTTAAAAATTTCGTCGTAGATAAAGAGAACAGAACCGCCTGGGTAACCCCAAACGTATTCAACCCCTTCTTTGTGCAATGCTTGCACCAGCATCTCTGCACCAATCATTTCTGGAGGTGCGGCTACGGCATTTGGATTTGCTGAGTCTTTATTAGCTTTAGTAGCTAAAAATTCGGCGCTGCTTGTATTCATTTTCTTTCGTCCTTTGCAATTTTCGGCAAAAAATTGTTTGGTCTGTTCTATCCCTTGCTTATGGCCTGAGTTCGAACGGCGCTGCTACCGGAAAAACCACTTCGTAAATGAGAATCTAGGTAGTAAGCCATATATTCTATAGCAATCCCCTAAAATAGCCCAATTCTTACGGATTCAGGTCTAATTCATCGCATGGCATCAGCCCAAGAACTATCTGATTTTCTGAGCAGTGTTGAGAAGCGCGCATTTAAGCAAGCGATCTATGCCGTCCGTGATGAAGACGCAGCCTTAGACATTGTTCAAGACGCCATGATCAAGTTGGCAGAAAAATATGGTGATAGGCCAGCCGCTGAACTTCCCTTGGTATTCACCAGAATCTTGCAAAACCGCATCCATGACTGGTTTCGACGCCAAAAGGTTCGAAACGCTTGGGTCACCCTGTTTTCAAACATGGGCAAGAAAACCGATGAAAACGATGATTTTGACCCTTTGGAGTCACTTTCAGCGCCAGATGACAGTGAAATTCACCAGGATGGGGCACAAAAGCTTGAACAGAGTCAGCTTTTACAGGCTTTAGAGTCAGAAATTGCTAAATTACCTGTACGTCAACGAGAAGCCTTCCTGATGCGTTATTGGGATGAGCTAAGTATTACTGAGACCGCTAAAGCAATGAGTTGTAGTGAAGGAAGCGTCAAAACCCATTGTTCTAGAGCCACACAAACCCTAGCTAAAGCATTGAAATTAAAAGGAATTACGCTGTGAAACACCTTAATGACCAATTTACCGAGATCCAAGCAGACCAATTTGGTCGTGCTAGCGCTGCCCTGCTCAGCCAGAGTTCGCAGAATCTGTCCGCCGGCATTAAAGACCGCCTCCATGCCGCCCGCATGAAGGCGCTTTCAGCCAGAAAAACAGAAAAAGTGTTGGCTCAAAAACCAGCTTTGGCTGGTATTTCCGGCAGCTGGAATACTGGATCAAATGGCGTGTGGGACACAGTCGGCTGGATAGCCCCCCTAGTAGTCTTAGTTTTTGGTCTCATTGGAATTGCCCAATGGCAAGATGATTCACGTATCAACGATATCGCTGAAGTTGATGCAGCACTCTTGTCCGATGACGTCCCACCCGATGCTTATGCAGACAGTGGCTTCTTGGCCTTTCTTAAAAATGGTCCTCTATCTGATTCTGGCAGTGATGCTGCAAGCTCAGTGCAAAGCAAATAATTCCACAGCTTAGATGTTACGTATACCGAAGTCATTCATTGCTAGCGCTTCTATAGCACTAGTGATATGTGTGCTGGGCTCAAGCGCATCTAGTGCTGTAGCGCAATCTGCGCAAAGCGCTGCCCAAGGCAAGTCTGCATCGATTCCAGCAAAAAAACCTGATGGCACATGGGAAAGCTTAAAGTCTTCTCAACAACAAATTCTGGCTCCATTGGAAAGTGATTGGGATTACATGCTGCCCGATAGCCGCAAGAAATGGATTCAGGTAGCCAATATCTATCCCAAGATGAGCGAGCAAGATCAACAGCGTTTGCAATCACGCATGGCCAGCTGGTCAAAGCTCTCTCAAAAAGAACGTCGCCTTGCCCGTGAAAATTATTTAAGTAGCTTAAAGTTCCCTGCCGAGAAAAAAGCAGAGGCCTGGACTGCTTATCAAAAACTCAGTGATGAGCAAAAGAAAAAATTGGCTGATGCACAAGCCAAGAAAAAGCCTAGTGCGATCAACGCCCCTACACTACAGCAACGTTCAGTAAACCTCAGCGGCACTCCACCACCGCCCACACCCAATCCTAGAAGCATACCGACCGCAGAGATTCCGCCCGCCCCCGAAAGCGCCTCATCTAATAATTAGATTTTCAATTTATCTTAAAGCAGTGTTATGACCCCCGCTGAACTCAGCACATTACCTTCCCCACAATTTTGGCGCCGTGTTTCATGCTGCTTGTATGAGCAACTTGTGCTGCTGGGAGTGATTGCACTGACCTTTTTAGTCCCCAATCTTGCTCTAGGTGTTTTATTTGGTGTGTCTTTACCAAGTTGGCTAAGCTTTTTGTATCTTTATGCCGTCTTGGGACTTTACTTTGTTTGGTATTGGACGAAGTCAGGCCAAACATTGGCAATGCAAACCTGGCGCATTCGCATGATTGATCAGCAGGGTCACGGCCTTAAAAGACGTCAAGCCTTATCGCGCTACCTCTATGGTTCTCTCTGGATCACTCCTTGCGTTCTATTACAGTGGGCTTTTCATTTAGAGCAATGGCACATTATTGAAATGCTCTTTGCAGTAGCTCTCTTTTTTTGGCCGCTCACGATTTATTTGGACCGTAAAGATCCGATGCAACGCCAAGCTTTAAGTGATCGGTTTGCAGGCACCCGCCTCGTGGAATTACCTAAAAACTCAGTAACTCTCTCTTAAGCATTCAATCGCAGTAGCACCCCGAATTTTTTGTCCAAAGCGATAACCTGCAGCCAAACAGGCAATGACACCAAAAATAATTCCCATGAAGAGCGCCTGCGCAAAGGCATTAAATTCAATCTCCATGACATAGCGCCCCAAGGCCCAAGCAGCCGCTCCAGCCGCAAGCCCAGCTAAGGTGCCAGCAACTAAACCAATGACTAGTAGCTCTACGCGAGCAATACTTGCTAGTGTTTTGCGTGAGGCCCCTATTGCTTTTAATAATGCAGCATTTCTAAAGCGCTCATCTTGAGTGGCAGAAATTGCAGCTACAAGAACTAACACTGCTGCGGCAATAGTAAATGCAAATAATAATCCCAATGCAGCAGAGAGTTTATTCAAGACATCTTGTATCTGCCTTAAAGAAGCTGACACATCGACAACCGTAAGATTGGGGTAAGTTTGACTCACCTGAAAATCAAGGGCCTCTTGCTCTGGAGCTTGATAGTAGGAAGTAATCCAAGAGTGTGGCAAGGTGCTTAGTTGGGTAGGGGGCATGATCACAAAGAAATTCACCCGCATGGATCCCCAGTCCAATTTACGTAGTGACGTAATGGGTGCAGTAATTTTCTCACCGGCCACCTCAAAAGTGAGTTGATCGCCCATCTTGAGCTTTAAGCTTTTAGCAATGCCCACTTCCATAGAGATTTGTGGGCTATCACCGAAGATCCATTTGCCATCAGTAATGCGGTTACCTGGTGGCAATTGATCTGTATACGAGAGATTAAATTCTCGGTCTACTAAGCGCTTGGCATTATCTTCCACGAAGTCATTAGGAGAAATATTGCGCTCATTGATTGAAGTTAAACGTCCTCGTACCATCGGATAAAATTCTGGTGTTGGCACACCAGCATTCACGAGCGACTGAGTAATATCAACTTTTTGCTCACCCTGAACATTAATCATGAAGCGATTAGGAGCATCTGCTGGGATGTTGCCCTGCCATGTATTCAGCAGGTCTTGCCGTAATAACAAGATCATCAATAGCGCCATTAAAGCAATGCCTAGCGAAGTAATTTGCATCACTGCAAAGCCAGAACGCCTACTTTGCACGGTGATTGCAAAACGAATAGCAAAATTCTTCGTCTGAATTCGCGCGAGAAGTTTTAATACTATCCAAGAAATTCCAGAAAAAATAATGATCGCACCACCAAAACTCAGGCCCGCCCAAAATGCTAGCTTCCAATCGCGTGCTGCAAGCGCAATTAAAGTCGCGGCAGTGCCTAAGCCAAAGATCGCAACCCAAATAGAGGAGCGATTGATGCCTTCAAACTCTTTACGAATAAGCCGTATCGGCGAAACCTGAACCAAGGCAAATAGTGGCGGCCCGGCAAAGCCAATCAATAAGAACCAAGCAAAGAGCGAGCTCCACACAATCGGCCAGATTGACACACTAGGCAAGTTCGTCAAAATCAAATTGCCTAATAAGAAGGTGAGCGCCAATTGCACTAAATAGCCAAAAGCTGCACCCAAGGCGGCAGCAAAGATTCCTAGACTCAAGATCGTGGTGATTTGTTTTTTCAGAATGATGGCTGAAGTAGCGCCAAAGCATTTGAGAACAGCGCAGCCATCGGCTTGTTTCAGAGAGTAGCGTCGTGCTGACAGGGCAATAGCTACGGCGGCAACCATAGCCGTTAAGACCGCTATTAAAGATAGGAAACGCTCCGCTCGCTCCAATGTCTTTCGCATCATAGGCTGGGCGTTTTCTAATGTCTCAATCCGTAAACCGCGCAAGCCTTCAGAATCGATATAGGTCTTTACCCACTTCTCATAAGACTGGACCTGCTCGTCAGTCCCAGCAAGAAGTAATCGATAGGTCACCCTACTGCCAAGACCGATCAAGCCGGTTGCTGGTAAATCATCTAATGACATCATGACGCGAGGAGCAAAGTTCATAAAACCTGCTCCACGATCAATTTCACGATCAAGCACACCAGCAATGAGAAAAGTCTTCTGTCCTAGGCTCATTTGATCGCCTAGCTTTGCTTGCAAACTGGCTAACATCACAGGATCAATCCAAACGGATCCTGATGGTGGTCCAGAGCTCAAAGTGACATTGCTAGACTGAACCTGCAGTGCGCCTCGCAAGGGGTACAGTGAACTGACCGCTTTCAAAGAGGCTAACTTACTACGTGTCCCAACGGTTGCCATACTGGGGAACACAATGGTTTGTGCCACCTGCAACCCTTTACTCCGCGCCTCCATCAGAAAACGCTCTGGCAATGGTTGATCTGCCACAATCAGCAAATCAGAGGCCAGCAATTGGCGGGCATCAAACTGAAACGCCCTTTGCATCCGATCAGCCAGGAAGCTGACGCTAGATAGGGCAGTCACTGAAAGTGTGAGTGCTACAAATAACCAGGCTAGCTCATGAGAACGTAGCTCCTGTTTTAAACCCCGCAGGAAGCTCACAAAGGAGTGCTTCAAATTGCTTGAGTCTGGCCACCATCTACACGCATGACAGTACCAGTAATAAAGGATGCGTTTTGACTGGCTAAAAAGGCAGCGGCATCGCCATACTCTGTAGGATCACCGTAGCGACCCATCGGAATCTGTCTCAAGCTTGCCTTCACAACCTCTTCATAAGAAGTACTTTCACGCTTTGCTCTTGCCTCATCCAATTGACGTAGGCGATCAGTTGCGACACGCCCTGGCATGATGATATTCACGGTAATACCTTCGTGAGCCACTTCTGCTGCCAATGTTTTAGACCACGCTAGCAATGCAGCACGCAAGGTATTGGAGATCGCTAAATTTTTAATCGGGGCAATCGCGCCTGAAGTAGTGCTGGTAATAATCCGGCCCCATTGACGCTGACGCATGCCAGGTAAAACACGATCAGTAATCGCGATGAGGGATAGAACCATATCGTTAAAGCTTTTTTGCCAGAGTGCAGGATCCTGTCCAGCAGCGGGCGTTGGCGGCGGACCACCAGTATTGTTAATCAAGATATCAATTGGACCAAGCTCTTTTTCTACTTTTGAAACTAAGCTATCAATGACGGAGGAATCAGAGAGATCCCAGTTCAGCGCTAGGGCTATGCCGCCAGCAGCTTGAATCAGTTCAACTGATTTTTGCAAGCCCTCTGGACTGCGCCCAGTAACGGCAACCTTGACGCCCTCACGCGCTAATGAAACCGCCATTGCTTGACCCAAACCACGGCTAGATGCCATGACCAATGCGACTTTGCCTTTAATTCCTAAATCCATGCTATCTCCTAAACTTCTATTAATAGATACCACTTATCTTAATCTTAATACCCTAAGAGCTTAGGCAGATTAACGGCATATTTACCAAGCAAATGTGAGAATTTCGAGCTAGAGCCTAAAATAATCTTATCCAAACTATAAAAAATCTTGATGACGCCTGATGCATAAGAAAAGGGCCCAGTTTTTCAACTAGGCCCTCAAAAAGTTGGTGCGGCTGGCAGGAATTGAACCCACGACCCCTTGGTTCGTAGCCAAGTACTCTATCCAGCTGAGCTACAGCCGCAACAGACATAATTATGCCATGGAAGAGAAAAACTACATTACACCCCCTGGCCACGAACGTATCAAAGCCGAGCTCCTCAAACTCTTAAACGTGGATCGGCCTGAAATTGTCCAGGTGGTTCATTGGGCAGCCTCAAACGGTGACCGCTCGGAAAATGGAGACTATATCTACGGCAAAAAACGCCTGCGGGAGATTGATCGCCGCATTCGCTTTCTCAATAAACGGCTGGAATTTGCTGTAGTTGTCGATAATTTAGCCCGAAAAAATGGAGATGGAGATGCCGACCAAGTCTTCTTTGGCGCTACAGTAACTTACTCTCCATTAGAGGGATCAGAGGCTGGAAAAGAAACCGTGATCACCATTGTCGGAGTCGATGAGGTTGATCTTGAAAAAAATCATGTGAGCTGGGTATCGCCGATTGCTAAGGCATTAATTAAAGCAAAACTGGGTGATAGCGTTGTGATTCAAACACCTACTGGACCTTGTGAGATTGAAATACTCGCAGTCCAGTATCTTTAGGCAGATTGTAAATTCAGACTGCTCGAGTACGAGTAACGCGCATGACATCGTGATTGGTGCGTAGACTGCGCATGACCTTGGATAAATGCAAACGATCGTATACCTGAATCGTAAAACGAATAGTGACAGAGTCTTCCTTATAGCGATCCTCCATCGATACATTCATGATGTTGGAATCCGCAGAAGTGACACTACTGGCAACCCGTGCAAGTACCCCTTTGCCTTGACGAGTATCAATCGCTAAATCCACTTCAAACTCACGATGAACTTCCTTGCCCCACTCTACCTCTACCCACTTATCACCATCTTTTGAGAGCATACGTAGGGCAACAGGGCAGTCGTTAGCATGAACTTGTAAACCCTCGCCCTTACCAAGATAACCAATAATGTTATCGCCTGGAATTGGATGGCAACAAGTCTGAAAGCTAATGGAGTTTCCTTCACGACCATCAACCAAAATAGCCTGACGCTGATGGTGGTGGTGGTGTGCTTCTGAAGTAGCTGCGATCCAATCTGCTGCGCCTAAGCGCATCTGATCACTGCCGCCTTCATCATCAATCAATATCTTAAGGCGAATTGCTAACTCTTGAGGTGACCTGCGTCCTAAAGCAATATTGACACAGGCTTCATCACGGGTTTTATCGCCTGTCCAATGAATGAGTTTTTCCCAGAGCTCTGCAGTTAGTAGCGCAGCATCAACACCTTGCTGACGAAGGCTATTGGCCAAGAGACGCTCACCTAGCTGCAATGATTCGGAATAATGTTTGGTTTTTAAGGAATGACGTATCGATGCACGGGCTTTGCCGGTACGCACAAAGACTAACCAACCAGGATTGGGCTGTGAACTAGCTGAAGTCACCACTTCAACAATGTCGCCATTCTTCAGCTCGCTGCGTAGTGGTAACTGCAAGCCGTTAATCTTGACTGCTACACAAGTATTCCCAAGATCGCTGTGTATGGAATAGGCAAAGTCAAGCGCAGTAGCCCCTCTCGGCAGTGCTCTAATTTGGCCTTTAGGAGTAAATACATAAACTGCATCAGGAAATAAATCAATCTTGACGTGCTCCAGAAATTCTTGTGAGTCGCCACTGCTATCTTGTATATCAATCAGAGATTGCAACCACTGGTGGGCACGGTTTTGTACTTCACTCATATCCGGTGAGCCATCTTTATAGGCCCAGTGAGCAGCAACGCCAGCCTCGGCTACCGCATGCATATCAGCAGTGCGAATCTGAAACTCTACTGGCACGCCTGATGGGCCCAATAGTGTTGTATGGAGTGATTGATAGCCATTTAACTTGGGAATAGCGATGTAATCTTTGAACTTGCCGGGCATGGGCTTGTAGAGAGAATGCAAGATGCCAAGTGCACGATAGCAGTCATCAATGCTTTGAACCGTAACGCGGAAGGCATACACATCCAAGACCTGAGAAAAGCTCACATGCTTACTACGCATCTTGTTATAGATACTATAGAGGGTTTTCTCGCGGCCACGTAGATCTACCTCGAGATCAACTTTTGTAAACGCTAAGCGCGAGGTTTGCAAAATCTTTTCAATCATTTCCTTGCGATTGCCACGCGCCCTTTTGACTGACGCCTCAATCACCCTAAACCGCATTGGCATCGAATAACGAAAACTCAGATCTTGTAAGTCGCGATAAATAATGTTCAAACCTAAGCGATGGGCAATCGGCGCATAAATTTCAATCGTTTCTGCGGCAACCCGACGGCGCTTTTCCATAGGGACTGCATCAAGAGTGCGCATATTGTGAGTGCGATCAGCCAGCTTTACCAAGATGACACGAACATCACGCGCCATGGCCATAAACATTTTGCGAAAACTCTCGGCTTGTGCTTCTGCATGACTCTGGAACTCTAATTTATCGAGCTTGGTCAGACCCTCTACCAATTCAGCAATCTTAGTACCAAACTTTTCTACCAAGTCAGCATTAGTAGATCCAGTATCTTCAATAACATCATGTAATAAAGCAGCCATGATTGATGAGGCATCTAAACGCCAAGTAGCACAGAGTTCTGCTACAGCAACGGGATGGGTGATGTAAGGCTCGCCACTATGGCGATATTGGCCTAAGTGAGCAGTGTCTGCAAACTGAAACGCTTTTTTAATTTGCACGACCTCATCAGGCTTTAAGTAAGTCAATTTCGAGAGTAAATTCTCGATTGAAACAACTTGATGCTTTAAAGGCTTGCTGGGTGCAGAGGTTGGTCCGAATAAATGCCGGCTCGATTGCGCTAGCAATATCTCCAAAATAGATTGAGTAGCGCCATGTTGATGAGTTTGCTTGGGTTTATCTGAGGATGTATTCAACAGCTCAGCTTGGATGGCCCCCAACGAGGACTCATTGGGCGAGGCCCCACCTACTAATTGCGGTGCTTTGACTGAACCTAGAGGGAGCTCCACACCGGAACTCCTAAATTACAAAGGTACTTTGGTCAGCATGTCACGGTCGGTCACACCAGCAGCAACTTCACGCAATGCAACTACCGTTGCTTTATCTTTGGACTCAACACGTGGGGAGTGACCTTGAACTAATTGGCGAGCGCGATAAGTCGCAGCCAAAACCAGTTCAAAACGATTTGGAATAGTTTTAAGACAATCTTCTACAGTGATACGGGCCATGCTGAACTCACTTAAATTTAGCTTCAATACCTATAGGATAACTGATTAGACTCCGAGGCGCCTTAAAAGGGCTGGATTTCTGGCCATGGCAGGTCCAGAACGCAGGCGGCTAGAGGCCAAAATATGCTTTAGATCAACCAGAGCCTGATCAAAAGAGTCATTCACCACAATATAGTCAGCCTCGTGGGCGTGAAGCAGTTCGACGTGTGCCGCAGCCAGACGCCTGGCAATAGTAGCTTCATCGTCCTGCCCACGCTTACGAAGGCGCTCTTCTAAAGCGCTGATTGAGGGAGGAAAAATGAAGATCCACTGAGCGGAGGAAATGAGCTTGCGGATCTGCTGCGCCCCTTGCCAATCGATCTCAAGTACGACATCGCTACCCGCTTGCATTTGCGAATCAATCCAAGGCTTAGACGTGCCATAAAAATGCCCATGCACCTCTGCCCACTCTAAAAAATGACCTTGCTCTTTCTCGCGGATGAATTCTTCTTTGGAAACAAAGCGATAATTTTTGCCCTCCACTTCGCCTGACCTAGGTGCTCGTGTTGTAGTGGATAAAGATAATGTCAAGCCCGCATCCGCTTGCAGCAGCGCATCGACCAAAGAAGATTTACCTGCACCAGATGGCGCAACAATCATCAACATGCTGCCTTGATATGCTGGGGTTGGGTTTGTCTTAGTCATAATTTTATTGTAAGGATTACTCTAAGTTTTGCACTTGTTCGCGCATTTGCTCTATCAAGAGTTTGAGCTCCAGAGCGGCCTGGGTGCACTCTTCAGAGACAGACTTTGAACTTAAGGTGTTGGCTTCACGGTTGAGCTCTTGCATCAGAAAATCCAAACGCTTGCCAACGGGGCCCTTACCCGCTAGAGCAGTATCGACTGCTTGTAGATGTGTTTTCAAGCGAGCAAATTCTTCTGCCACATCGATCCGCACTGCATAGAGCACAACCTCTTGGCGAATACGCTCCATCAGCTCCGTGCCAGACCCGCTAACACTTTTACCTTGTTCTTGGGCAGCTAAAGCCTCTGATAAACGTTCAGTAAGTTTTGCTTGGTACTGCGCTACATATTCCGGAACTTTAGGTTCGATAACCTTCACAATCTCACGCATCTTGCCAGTGATGCTGGTGAGAACACCCACTAAGGCTTTACCTTCTGCATTACGGCTGTCCATCAAAACCGCTAAGGCTGCTTTGCCAGCTTCAACGGTGGCAGCAATCCAGCCTTCTTCTTCGCCGCGCGGCTCCGAAACCACTCCTGGCCAGCGCAATACATCAGAAATACTTAACTCTCGAGCATTTGCAAAGGTTTCCTGTGCTTTAGCTTGCAAGATCTTGAGGGCTTCTAAGCGATCCTGATTTAAGGACCCTAGGGCTTGGGGATTAGCTTTGGCAGCACCGCCACTATTATTGATACGCCAGGCAGCTCTAAATTCGACTTTTCCACGAGAAACGCTTTGGGTCACCATCTCCCGCAAGACAGGCTCAGCCCCACGGCATTCGTCTGGAAGACGAAACACCAAATCCAGAAAGCGGCTATTAACAGCCCGACATTCCACCTGCAGATCAGCAACTACACCAGCCCCTAGGGACACTTGGCGAGAAGCGCTGCCATAACCAGTCATGCTCGATATCATAGGGACATTGTAGATTCTTTATTTGTTCCAACCCAAACCTTTAGGCAAAATTTGATGAGCACCCAACCCATTACCCGTCCAAGCGGCCGCAAGCCAAAAGACCTGCGCCCTGTCACGATTTCCAGAGCCTTTACTAAACATGCTGAAGGCTCTGTCCTGATCGCCTTTGGGGATACCAAGGTACTGTGTACTGCCAGCATCTTAGATAAGGTGCCGCCACACAAGAGGGGCTCAGGTGAGGGTTGGGTTACTGCTGAATACGGCATGCTCCCCCGCTCTACTCATACTCGCAGTGATAGAGAGGCAGCACGAGGTAAACAATCTGGTCGCACACAAGAAATTCAGCGCCTCATTGGCCGCGCAATGCGCAGCATCTTCAATCTAGAAATTTTGGGGGAGCGCACAATTCATTTAGATTGTGATGTCTTGCAAGCCGATGGTGGCACACGCACTGCTGCGATTACTGGTGCTTACGTTGCAGCACGAGATGCGGTTAATCATTTACTCAAAAGCGGCGTCCTGACTCAAGATCCGATCATTGATAGCGTAGCTGCTATCTCGGTTGGCATTTACCAAGGCACTGTCGTATTAGATCTAGACTACCCAGAGGACTCCTCTTGCGATACGGATATGAATGTTGTCATGACTGGCAAAGGCGGCATGATTGAAGTGCAAGGTACCGCAGAAGGCGCAGCATTCTCTAGACCTGAACTCAATGCACTTCTCGACTTAGCTGAACAAGGTATTAGGGAGCTAACGCAGCTGCAAATAGAAGCACTAAAGTAAACACCATTTTGGGGTTCATTCGTTAATGCATAAACTCGTTCTCGCCTCCAATAATGCTGGGAAGGTAAAAGAATTTCAGGCACTCTTGGCGCCATTGAACTTTGAAGTCATACCGCAAGGAGCGCTTGGTATACCTTCGGTGGAAGAGCCTCATCAGACCTTTATAGAGAATGCCCTTGCTAAGGCACGTCATGCGAGCAGCGCTAGTGGCCTTCCAGCCTTAGCGGATGATTCCGGAATTTGCGCTCATGCCTTAGATGGTGGGCCTGGGGTGCACTCTGCTCGCTATGCTGGTGAGCATGCAAATGATCTCGCCAATAATCAAAAACTCATATCTGAATTAGGCAATCAATCCGATCGCAGCGCACATTATGTTTGCGCTCTGATACTAGTCAATAGTGCTGATGACCCAAACCCGCTCATTGTGGAGGCTAGCTGGTATGGCGTGATTGTGGATGAAGCAAAAGGGCTTAATGGCTTTGGCTACGACCCGCATTTTTTCTTGCCCGAACTCAATCTGACCGCTGCAGAGCTGGATCCTGCTCAAAAGAATTTAATTAGCCATCGCGGTCAAGCACTGCGCAAGCTCATTCATCAATTACAGTTGCGCTCTTCATCACCGTGATCAATCCAATTGCACTAACTGCCTTGCCACCTTTGGCTTTATACATTCACTTTCCGTGGTGTGAAAAGAAGTGCCCCTATTGCGACTTTAATTCACATCAAGTTAAAGATGCCTCAAACCTTGCAGGCGGTTTTGATGAGCAGCGCTATATCAATGCCCTGATTGCTGATCTTGAAACTGAGTTACCCAATATTTGGGGGCGACAAGTTCACAGCATTTTTATTGGTGGTGGCACGCCAAGTCTCTTATCTGCAGCCGGTATGGATCAGCTACTTTGCGCTGTTCGTGCTCGAGTTAATTTAGAGCCGGATGCAGAAATCACTATGGAGGCCAATCCTGGGTCTGTTGAAGCGGATAAATTGGCTGGCTTTGCCAAGGCCGGGATTAATCGCGTGTCTTTAGGCATTCAAAGCTTTCAAGATGAACAGCTCAAAGCCTTAGGACGAATTCATAATGGGGCTGAAGCAAAACGGGCAGTCAAAATTGCATTGGATCACTTTAAGTCCGTTAATTTAGATCTGATGTATGGCTTGCCCAACCAAAGCCTTGCAGCAGCAAGATCGGACATAGAGACTGCACTATCTTTTAAGACTCCCCACCTCTCTCTTTACAACCTCACGCTTGAGCCCAATACCTACTTTGCAAACTTTCCTCCCCAGTTGCCAAGTGATGATGAGATCGATGCCATTTTTGAGCAAAACTTAGAACTCCTCACCAAAGCAGGCTATCAGCGTTATGAAGTCTCTGCTTATGCCAAGAAAGATCAGGAATGCAAACACAATCTAAACTACTGGCGCTTTGGCGATTACATTGGCATTGGTGCTGGTGCTCATGAGAAGATTTCTTATCCAGGCAAAATCACCCGCCAAGTTCGCGAGCGTCATCCAGAAACCTATATGCAGGCCATGGAGACTAAAGGCAACGCCCTCATTGAGTCACGTGAAATTACTTCTAAGGATCTTCCCTTTGAATTTATGCTCAATACTCTAAGACTGACTGATGGCGTTGATACCAATACCTTTAGCGAGCGTACTGGCTTACCTTTGAGTGTCATTAGCAAAGGACTAGAAGTAGCGAGTAAAAAAGGTTTATTAGATGAGAACCCAAGTAAATTAAAAGCAACACCTTTGGGTCTGCGCTACCTGAATAATTTACAAGAAATGTTCTTAGAGTAGCTTGCTACTTTCATTGCTTGCAGCTTATTGCTAGTTAATTTACTTACCATTCCAAACGGGCGGTTCACCTTTTAAAAAGAAAGCGACACCGTTTTTAAAATCAGTACTGCCGTACGTCTCCCGAATCAGATCTTCGCAATCTGGCAGTTGGTTGGTAATAATTCTGGCCATGATGAGTTTGCTGGCTTTTTGAGTAATGGGCGCCAGTTTAGACAAGCGCTCTGCTAAAGCATCCGCTTCTTGACCCAGTTGATCAGCATCGTAAGTAGCCAATAAGTAGCCTTGGGCCTTAAGTTCGCTTGCTGGAATCATTTCAGCCAGGAGGAGCATACGCCGCACGATATTCATACCCATATGAGCAACCAACCAGGCAATATTGCCGGGATAGAGGCAATTACCAAGAGTTCTGGCGATCGGCACACCAAACTTGGCATCGGGCGTGGCAATCTTAAAGTCGCAACAGGTCGCAATGGCAAGACCGCCGCCCACAGCCATCCCATCAATTACGGCAACCGTGGGGATCGGCAGTGTTGCTAGAGGATTTAAATAATCATGAATGGCTGCTTCATAACGCACACCATCTTCGCCATCCTGAAAACTCGTAAATTGCGCAATGTCACTACCAGAGACAAAAGACTTCCCGCCAGCACCACGAAATATAGCCACCCGAATGTCAGGGTTCTTGGCAATATCCTGACAGATTGATTTCAGGCTTTCATACATAGCTACAGTCATGGCATTACGCGCAGCAACATGATCGAAGGTAACGTACGCAATCTTGCCACGCAACTCGACTGTGACTTGCGCGACCTTAGCCTCTAATTCCTTTTGCATCATGTAAAAACTTATTCAGCCTTAATGTTTAAGCTCTTGACTAAGCGCTGGTATTTAGCAAGCTCACCAGTCAAAAAGAGGCTAAATGCAGCAGGCGTTACAGGGCCTTCGGGTTGTAAACCTTGTGAATCCAATGTCTTCTTAATTTGTGGATCTGCCATTGCTGCTTTTACTGCTTGATCGATCTTGTTTACTACCGCTGGATCCATGCCTTTAGGTCCCATGATGGAGTACCAGTTGGTCACATCAAATCCAGTAATGCCGACTTCATTAAAAGTGGGCACGTTCGGCAGGATCGATAAACGCTTAGGAGTAGAAATTGCCAACGCTTTTAAGCTACCCTCTTTGATCTGCTGTAAGTTTGGCGGTAGGGTATCAAAATTCATTGTGATCTGACCACCAAGTAAATCAATAATGGCTTGGCCACTACCCTTGTATGGAACATGATTAATTTGAATGCCAGCAATCTTGCCAAATAACGCACCAGCTAAATGCTGTGTACTACCGATGCCCGATGAACCGTAGGTCATCTGCCCTGGATTAGATTTAGCAAGCGAAATCAATTGCGCCACGGAGTTCACTGGCAATGATGATTTAACAACCAATACGTTTGGCACATAACCTAAATAGGTAATAGGTGAGAAATCAGTTGCAGGATTGTAAGGAACACTACTTAATACAAATGGTGCAATCGCATTGGAGTTAGAGTGGCCAACTAACAAGGTATAACCGTCGGGATTGGCTTTTGCGATCTGATCTGCAGCAATTGTCCCCGCAGCTCCAGACTTGTTTTCAACGATCACGCTCTGACCCAAAATCTCGCCCATCTTCGGTGCGATAGCTCTAGCCACAATATCCGTGCCACCACCTGGAGCAAATCCGACGATCAGTCGAATCGGTTTGTTTGGGAAGGCTTGCTGAGCAAGCGCAAGAAATGATGCACAACTCAGCGTTATAGCAATCAGGCTACGTAGCATCCATTTTGGCAATTGAATCAACATACAGTCTCCAAATCTTGTTTTAGTTGTCTTTGATACTATTGGATATTCATTCTAAACATATACAAGCAAACAATGAGTAAAGCACCTCTCCACCCGGATTTAACTGGGTCACCCAGACCTTTGCCCCTTGCTGGGGTGCGGGTACTAGATGTTAGTCAAGTCATGGCTGGTCCCTACTCCTGCATGCTCCTAGCCGACTTAGGTGCTGATGTCATCAAGATAGAGCCCCCAGGCACAGGTGATCAAACCCGAGGAGCCATGGGCTTCAAGATGAAGGGTTCAGACAGCATGGGCTTTTTGAACATGAACCGCAATAAGCGCAGTCTCACTCTCAATCTCAAAACCGAGGCTGGCAAAAAGGTCTTTTTTGAATTGGTGAAGACAGCAGACATTTTGGTAGAAAACTATCGCCCTGGTGTCATGAAAAAACTGGGGATTGATTACGCCTCTCTTCAGCCCATCAATCCAGGCCTAGTCTATGCCAGCATCTCTGGTTTTGGGCAAACGGGTCCTTGGGCAGATCGACCTGGTTTTGATTTGATGGCACAAGCCATGTCGGGTGTAATGAGTGTGACCGGCTATCCTGATGGTCCACCAGTTAAAGCCGGTGTTCCAGTAGCTGATATTGGTTGCGCGCTCTTTGCGGTCTACGGAATTTTGTCTGCTTATATTGGTAAAACCAAAACAGGTGAAGGTCAATTTATTGATGCATCCCTATTTGACTCTGCTTTAGCATTCTCAATCTGGGATACCGCTCAATACTGGGGTACTGGGGTTGAGCCCTACAAGCTAGGTACCGCTAATCACATGAGTGCACCCTATCAGGCTATGAAGGCTTCTGATGGCTACTTCGTGATGGGTGCTACCAATCAAAAGTTGTGGAAATTACTCTGCGATAAAATTGGTCGTCCAGAATTATTTGAAGATGCCCGTTTTAAAACCAACCCTCTACGCCTAGCGAATCGTCTAGAGCTCGCAGATGAACTTGAAAAGACTTTCCTCACTAGAACGAGTTATGAATGGGTAGATGATTTACTGGCCGCAGGCATTCCGGCTGGCCCTATCAACACTTATCCAGAAGCATTTGATAGTGAACATGGTCGTCATCGCAACATGCGGATGGAAATTGATCACCCGATTGAAGGAACTGTTCCTAATATTGGATTTGCAGTCAAGATGATGGGAACACCCCAGCAGGTGCGCAAACACCCCCCGTTATTAGGTGAACACACCAGTGAAGTTTTGGCAGAGCTCGGAATCTCTGGTGATGAACTCAAAGCGCTCGAAGCTGGAGGTGCGTTTACGCCCTAAGCCTCATCAATATAGAATATTGACCTTATCCCTCACAGCAATTTATATAGCTGGCGCATATTTTCAATCTTTGAATGCAAATGCCTTGCCTGCTCAAGCTCCTTAGAGAAGTCATCTTTAACGCTATGTTGCATGATGAGCAAAATTCTCTTTGCCTGGTCATGTTGAGCCAAGCTTGCTAATGTTAGGTAGAAAAATGCCTTGCTATAGTTAACGGGAATAATTTCACCCTTACCGAAGTAACTACCCAGTGTATAGGCAGCCTGTCTGCTTCCAAGCTCTGCGCCCTTAGCCAAAAGCTCAAGCCCCTTTTCTGTATCCTGAGCAATACCTTGTGAAGCCCCCACTCCCGTTATATAAATATTGCCAAGATTACAAAGTGCATCGTGAACATCTTCCTTAATCGCCTTTGAATAAAATTCAACTGCTTTTTTATAGTCGGGGCCATTGCCAATTGAGCCTTGCTCATGTATTAAACCAACGTTGTAATCTGCGTAGCCGTTGCCTCTCCCAGACTCTCGATTTAACCAAGTCATGAGACTTTCAACCTGATCCGACTTTAATAAGCCGTCTGAACACATCTTGATTAAAGCAAACTGAGCATCTGCACTTAGCTCGAATTGAGCCAGATCAAAAAAAATCTCAAAGGCCGCATCATTTTTACCATTACGAAGGTTTAATTCGCCTAGCTCTACTGTCGACATAGTTTCCTCAATTAGAAATTATTTAGTAACTGAAAACATATTGGGATCTACTGGATAAGTTTGAAAACCTATATCAGATAGTTCAAATCTTCTAACGTCGCTATCACCTTCTTGATGGTCCAAAATTATTGCTAGGCGATATAAAGACAAAACCTCTAAACAGGCTTCACGCAAAGTATCAGCATCTATTCGAATCGTAGAAATTGGACTATCAGCTGATTTGTTGACCCTAAAACGAATCTTCCAATACATCTCTAGTCTTGCTTTCTTAAACAATGTGAAATTGAAATGTCCCAAACATTTGCGGCAATTGAGCCTACTTCTGTTGCAGAGCTTGAGCCTGACAGATCAATACCGACCTCTTGTGCGTAGAGGTTGGCTGACCCAGAAAAGTTTTCTAATGAGTTATCAAATGCGTATAGATTGCCATCTTCTATGGCAACTAACTCCACTACGGTGAATTTAAGTTTTGAGGCAAGAATTGCTAAATTGAATCCCTGCTCTTCACGAACCTTACGCAAGCGCTTACCCAGCAACTTGGCAGCTTTTATTTGTTCTAGGCCTGCCATGGTCTCCTCCAATGGCATGATCTTAATTATTAAAAATGCTAATAGATATTAGCTATTGGGCGAATGGATAGTGCTTTTAGACAATATCAATAGAGATGAGTTGGCTCTTATAGGTGTGCTTGAAGCAACTTAGCTACAGGGAGACGTTGCCACTAAAAGAAAAGCCATCCCTTAGGATAGCTTTGCTAACGATTTTTGGTAACAAGGCTGTTGTATTGCGACAAATCGTTGGAAACCTATCAAATTGGCGGAAGAGGTGAGATTCGAACTCACGGAGGACTTTCATCCTCGCCAGTTTTCAAGACTGGTGCATTCAACCGCTCTGCCACTCTTCCATTTCCGTGGATCACAGGTGGACCCAAGCCTTAGATTATAAGGAACTTTTGATTATTCCCTCTAAATACCTAGCAATCGCAATACTGGAGGTTAATCCTGGGGACTCAAAGCCATATAAGTTGTAGAGTCCTTGCAAGCCATGATCTTGTGGGGCATTGAAACAGAAGTCTCCTGCGGGGCTATTCGGTGGCACTATTTTGGCCCTTACGCCCGAATAATCTGGCTGTAAGGAATTATCTTTAAGCTCTGGCCAATAGCGTCGCACAGCCTCATAGAAACTCTCCCCTCTTTTAGGATCTACGGTGTAATCAACATGCCCTTCATTTTGTATATCAAGCCATTCCACATCGGGACCAAACTTCGCTTGTCCACCCATATCTAAGGTTAGATGGACACCAAGACCACCCGGTTCTGGGATGGGATAAATCAAATGGGTGAATGGTGATTTACCAGAAAGTGAAAAGTAGTTCCCTTTTGCAAAGTAGGCCTGCGGTATCTGGTCTTTATTGAGGCCTTCAATCTTTTGGGCAATTGCTGGAGCACTCATACCGGCACAATTAATCAGCAATTTGGTTTGCAATTGCATGCCATCGGGACCACCGATGCTTAATTCAAAACCACCCTCTGCGCTATGCCCAATAGGATTAGCACTCATGAGTGGCGAATGGTAAGCAATCATGCCGCCTGCATCTTCAAAGCCACCCAAAAGTGAAAGCATATAAGCATGGCTATCGACAATGCCGGTACTTGCAGAAAGAATTGCTGCCGAACATTTCAATTTTGGTTCGAGTTGCTTTGCCTCTTCACCTGAAATCATCTTAATCTCTGGCACACCATTATTTTGTGCTTTATAGAGAATCGCCTGTAGATCGTTAATTTGAGTTTCATCAGCGACGATGAGCTTTCCGTAAGCTTGTGTTCCTACTTGGTGTGTGCGGCAATACTCATAAAGAAGTCTATTACCTTCTACGCAAAGTTTTGCTTTGAGCGAATCTTTTGGATAGTAGATGCCAGCATGAATCACTTCGCTATTACGAGCACTGCTAATCGTGCCAAAAGAGCCTTCTCTCTCAAGGAGAATAGTTTCACGGCCTTGGAGCGCCATCTCTCGTGCTACGGCCAGGCCAACCACCCCGGCACCGATCACGACACAGTCAACTTGCTCCATCTATTTGCCCTGCTTTGTATTCATAACTAGGAATATACCGAATTCCTAACATTTTCAGTGTTTTAGGGGATTTAGGGGTCCTTCTTGATAAAATCTAGCAATGTCTTCTAGACCTACGCTAAGCCCTGAAAATATCGCTGCCAGCACCCATAAAGCTGTCGATGTCGTGCTCGATACCGCTTATCAAAATATCAGTACCACTCAATGGGATAAGTTATTCACTTTTGCCCGCAAATCCAAGCTAGAAAGTTTTATAGCTGATATGTTTGCCGGTAAATATGTCAATCTGAGCGAAGATCGTCCCGCCTTGCATTCTGCACTACGCAATCTTTCTAAATCCCCAGTGATGCTAGATGGCAAAGATGTGATGCCCGCTGTCACGGATGTATGGCGCCGCATTGAAGCTCTGTGTAATAAATGGGTGGGCGTTACCGATGTTATTCACATTGGCATTGGTGGATCGGACTTTGGTCCTCGCTTGGCCATTGAAGCTCTAGCCCATGTTCCTGGTATTGAGAGTCGTGGCATGCGCATGCACTTCTTAGCCAATATTGATACTGCCGAGCTATCCCGTATCTTGGATCGCGCTCAGCCCAACAGTACCCGCGTCATCATTGTTTCAAAGTCATTTACCACTTTAGAAACAACCATGAATGCCAAGGCAGTAGTTAATTGGCTTAAAGATAAAGACTGTAGCAAAGGGCAAATTGCGAATTCTTTATATGCTGTTACTGCCAATGTTCCAGCAGCCAGAGAGTTTGGTGTCGAGGAAGACAACATCTTCCCATTTTGGGATTGGGTGGGAGGCCGTTACTCAGTATGGTCTGCAGTGGGTCTACCGATTGCATTGCAATATGGCTTTAAGAATTTTGAAAAATTCTTAGCAGGTGCTCATGCGATGGATTTGCATTTTAAGGATGCACCGTTAGAACAAAATCTGCCAGTCATCATGTCCCTAGCTTTATTACATCAACAAGAGACGCTGGGCATTAAGGCCTATGCAGCTATTCCGTATGCCGATGCCCTAGATTGGTTTCCGAAATGGTTACAACAACTCGATATGGAAAGCAACGGTAAATCGATTGACCGTGATGGCAAACCAGTGAAACACTCTTCTCCCATAGTCTTTGGTAGCGCAGGTAGCAATGCACAGCACTCCTACTTCCAACTCCTCCATCAAGGTAGTGATATTGTTCCCATTGACTTCATTGCAGTCCGCAAGCCCATGAGCGATCGGCCCGAGGCTGTTGCACATCACAGCATCCTGTTATCGAACTGTTTAGCTCAAGCCCAAGCCTTAGCGCATGGCAAAAAGGCTGACAGTCCGAATGATGTTTATTCCGGTAATCGCCCAAGCAACTTAATACTTCTACCAGAGCTCAATGCTTTTTATTTAGGGGCTCTCTTAGCGCTTTATGAAAACCGTGCAGCTAGTCTTGGGGTTCTATGGAACATCAATAGCTTTGATCAACCAGGGGTTGAGTACGGCAAGGTCCTTGCCAAACCGATCGAGAAAGCTCTACTCAATGCATCTCATTTAGAAGCCAATGATGATATTGATGCTGTCACTGCCGCACGTATTAATTTATTAAATAGCTAGGATTTACTATGCAACTCTCTCCATCAATTTTCAAAGCCTATGACATTCGCGGCATCATTGATGAAACTTTAGACCCATCGATAGCCAAACTGATTGGTCAGGCTTTTGGCACTGAGATGCGTGAGCTTGGAGAGACTGAGATCGCGATTGGTCGTGATGGCCGTCTCTCAGGCCCCGCTTTAATAGAGGCGCTTACTGACGGCCTGTTATCAACTGGTATCAATGTCATTGACCTAGGTATGGTCGCCACACCGATGGTGTACTTTGGTGCTAACCAAGTACTTGATGGCAAGAAGCCTAAGTCTGGGATCATGATTACGGGTAGTCATAACCCACCAAATTACAACGGCTTCAAAATGGTCTTGGGCGGTGCTGCAATTTATGGTGATCAGATTCAGGCTTTACGTAAGCGTATAGAGGCTAAGCAGTTTCTATCCGGCCACGGTAATCGTTCTACGTTCGATATTTTCCCGATGTATTTAAATCACATTGTGGGTGATGTGAAATTGGCGCGTCCTATGAAGATTGCTGTTGATTGTGGCAATGGTGTCGGTGGTGCATTTGCTGGCAAACTATTTAGAGCTTTAGGCTGTGAGGTCGAAGAACTCTTTTGTGAAGTTGATGGCCATTTTCCGAACCATCACCCAGATCCTGCGCATATTGAGAACTTACAAGACCTGATCAAAAACTTACAGACTACCGATAATGAATTAGGCCTTGCTTTTGATGGTGATGCGGATCGTTTGGGTGTAGTCACTAAAGATGGTCAAGTGATCTTCCCTGATCGTCAAATGATGCTCTTTGCCAAAGATGTGCTCTCTCGCAATCCTGGCGGGCAGATTATTTATGACGTCAAGTGCACGCGCAACTTAGCTACCTACATTAAGCAATACGGCGGCGAGCCACTGATGTGGAAAACTGGTCACTCATTAGTGAAAGCCAAACTGAAAGAAACTGGCGCTCCTCTTGCCGGTGAAATGTCAGGTCATATCTTCTTTAAAGACCGCTGGTTTGGTTTTGATGATGGGCTCTATACCGGCGCACGTCTTTTAGAGATTCTTTCTAAAGAAAAAGATCCAAATAAAACACTCAATGACTTGCCGAATGCGATCTGCACACCAGAATTACAACTGGCTTGCGCTGAAGGCGAGCCTTTTGCTTTACTAGAGACCATTAAGTCGAATGCCAAGTTCCCAACTTCAGAGTCAATCAACACCATTGATGGTGTACGCGTGGAATATGCCGATGGCTTTGGTCTAGCACGGCCGTCAAACACTACACCAGTGGTGGTCATGCGCTTTGAGGCGGACAGTGAAGTAGCGATTGCCCGTATTCAGGCAGAATTTAAGGCCGTGCTCTTAGCAGTCAAGCCAGATGCAAAGCTGTCATTTTAACGATCCAACAAGAATATCTACAGTCGTTTAAGATTTCATATGAATTCAACTGTTAGCGCCCCGATTTCTTTTGATTACCCCCAGCAAGACTCTGCAGGAGTGACCTGCACTGCTCAAGCATGGGCCAAGACACCCCCTCAACTGCCTGGCACTGAAAAGGCTGCTGTGATTGCGAGTATTAAACAGCTACTCCTTGAGAAAGATGCTGCCTTAGTAGCTCACTACTATGTCGATGGCGATATTCAGGATCTAGCCATGGAGACTGGCGGTTTTGTAGCCGACTCTTTAGAGATGGCACGCTTTGGCAAGAATCATTCTGCCAAGAATTTAATTGTTGCTGGTGTACGTTTCATGGGTGAGACTGCAAAAATTCTCAGTCCTGAGAAACGGATCTTCATGCCAGACTTAGAGGCCACCTGCTCTTTAGATCTGGGTTGCGATGCCAATGATTTTGCTAAATTTCGTGCCTTGCATCCTGATCGTGTGGTAGTTGTTTATGCCAACACTAGTGCTGCCGTCAAAGCGCAAGCAGATTGGATGGTCACTAGCTCATGTGCACTAGCCATCGTGCATCAACTCAAAGTTGAAGGTAAAAAGATTTTGTGGGCACCGGATCGCCATCTCGGTCGATATATACAGGAGCAGACTGGCGCTGATATGTTGCTGTGGAACGGTGCTTGTATTGTTCATGATGAATTTAAGGCTGTCGAGCTTGAGATTCTGAAAGCTGCTCATCCGAATGCCATAATTTTGGTTCATCCAGAATCACCTCAAGGAGTAGTAGATTTAGCTGATGTGGTTGGCTCTACTTCTGCGATGATTAAAGCAGTGGTTGAGGGTAGCGCTACTGAGTACATTGTTGCTACTGATAAAGGTATCTTGCATCGGATGCGCCAGTTGGCTCCCAATAAGAAGCTGATTGAGGCGCCGACTGCTGGTGATAGCGCCACTTGCAAGAGTTGCGCTCACTGCCCTTGGATGGCCATGAATGGCTTACAAGGCATCTTAGATTGTCTTGAGAATGCCTCTGGCGAAATCTTTATCGAAGATTCTGTGCGGGTCAAAGCATTAACTTGTATTGATCGCATGCTCGACTTCACCAAGAATCACCCTGATCTTCTAGCCAAAGCACAACATGGCTTTGTAAAGAATATTGGTGCCGCTTAATTTATGTTTGCATACAACGAATCCCTAGAGCAAGCGCGTCAACGCAATATTGCTGATGCCCTGATGGAGGATATTGGTACGGGCGATTGGACTGCTAAGCTGGTGCCCAATAAAACTGTTCATGCACAGTTGATTGTTCGCCAAGCAGCAGTGCTGTGCGGAGTAGATTGGTTTGATGGCACCCTCAAGAAGCTAGATCCTAATGCCAAGGTGACCTGGAATTGCCAGGAAGGCAATCTTATGAAAGCCGATAGCAAAGTATGCGATATTGAGGCTAACTCTCAAGCCCTACTCTCTGCTGAGCGTACCTGCATTAACTTTCTGCAGACACTCTCTTGGACTGCCAGTATCACTCGCCAGCATGTTGAGGCTATAGCGGGTGTTAGTCCAAACCCTCAAGGCTGTGCGGTACTCGATACTCGCAAGACTATTCCAGGTCTTCGCCAAGCCCAGAAATATGCTGTGCGGATTGGCAGCGGTCAGAACCAACGCCTTGCGCTATGGCATGGCATCCTCATTAAAGAAAATCATATTACTGCAGCTGGTAGCGTGACTGCAGCGCTTAAGAATGCTGCTGCACTCAATGCGGGCGTAGATATTCAGATTGAAGTGGAAAACTTTGCTGAACTAGAAGAAGCTCTCGCTGCAGGTGCTAAAAGTATTCTGATTGATAACTTCACCACTGATCAAATGAAGCAAGCAGTAACCTTAACTGCAGGCCGTGCATTACTAGAAGCTTCTGGTGGTATTAATCTTGATCAGATGCGCGCTATTGCCGCTACGGGAGTGGATCGCATCTCGCTTGGCAAGCTGACCAAGGATGTTAGTGCTGTGGATTTTTCGATGAGAATTCTGGGTTAATACTGTTTTAATCCCTAAGTCTCTTTGATATTTTCTGCGCCCTCTGCCTGAGGGGTCAAGATAGTTGGATAAGAAACTGCCCAGGTACCCGGATAGTCACGGCTATAGTGCAGCCCCCTACTCTCTCTGCGCATGAGGGCTGATCTCACAATCAACTCAGCGCACTCAAGTAAGTTACGCAGCTCAATCAGATCTCGCGTTACTTTAAAGTTTGCGTAATACTCTTGAACTTCGTATCTAAGAAGTTTGATGCGGTGTAGTGCACGCTCAAGCCTTCGATTGGTTCTCACAATACCAACATAGTTCCACATTAAAGAACGCAATTCATCCCAGTTATGGGCAATGACTACCTGCTCATCAGCATCCTCTACCTGACTTTCATCCCAAAGCGGTAACGTTGGCATTACTGGTGTTTTGAGTTCAGAAATATCTTCTGCAGCCGCCTTACCAATCACAACGCATTCTAAGAGTGAGTTACTTGCTAAGCGATTAGCGCCATGCAATCCTGTGTAGGTGGCCTCACCGACTGCATACAAGCCTGGTAGATCGGTTCTACCCTTGAGGTCAGTCACCACACCACCGCAGGCATAGTGAGCAGCAGGCACTACGGGTATCGGCTCTTTAGTAATATCTAAACCAAGACTTAAGCAACGCGCATAAATCATGGGGAAGTGTTCTTTGATAAATGCCTCACCTAAATGGGTGGCATCAAGATGAACATAATCTAGGCCGTGCTTTTTCATCTCAAAGTCGATGGCACGAGCAACAATATCGCGAGGGGCTAGCTCATGACGCTCATCATGCGCTGGCATAAAGCGAGTGCCATCGGGTAACTTTAGTAAGCCGCCCTCACCCCGCATGGCTTCAGTAATTAAGAAAGTGCGATCGCTAGGGTGATACAAGCACGTTGGATGAAACTGAATAAACTCCATATTGCCGACCCGACAACCTGCACGCCAAGCCATCGCAATGCCATCGCCTGTAGCAGTATCGGGATTGCTGGTATAGCGATATACCTTGCCAACGCCTCCGGTAGCTAGTACAACAGACTTTGCCTGAATGGTCTCAACGCGATTATTTTTAATGTCTAAGGCATACACACCATAACAACGATTCGGTTTAGTGCGCTGTGTCTTTGCATCAAGATGGCGATTGGTAATCAAATCAAGAGCAATCCAATACTCCAGAATCTGAATATTTTTATGAGCCCTTGCTTTGTCCAAGAGTACTTCATGAATTGCCTTACCTGTTGCATCAGCAGCATGTGCAATACGACGATGGCTATGTCCACCTTCACGAGTGAGATGCAATCCCATTGGACCAGTCTTATCGGTAGTAAATGGAACACCCTGCTCTAGCAACCATTTAATGGCATCAGTGCTTTCTTCAGCGATATAGCGTGCAGTAGATTCAACTACGAGTCCAGCACCCGCATCGATAGTGTCGGCTACATGAGAATCAATACTGTCATGCTCTTTATCTACTACTCCTACGATACCGCCTTGAGCCCATGCAGTAGCAGCTTCATCTAAGCCCCGCTTAGCCATCAGAATCACTGGCTGAGATTCAGCCATATGCAAGGCAACAGTCAACCCAGCAAGCCCTGAACCAATAATGAGAACGGGTAACTCTGCTTGAGTTTGTGAGGAGGATTGTTTTGAACTAGCCATGGGGGATTCATTCTAAAGGGCGCTAGAGATATTCGCTCATTTATCCCTTAATGTCTCGGTAGAAGTTTTCATGGGGGCCTATAGACTCCAAATAAACGAGTCTAAGACCATCATCAATAGAATAGCCAAGCAAGTAAAGCTGGCTGTTGCTCTTAAATTTAAAAACCCATAATTTAGACAAATCGCCTTTTTTTCTCTCACCAATACGGGGTGTTTCTGAGATTTTGACTACAGCATCGTCAACATCTTTAGCAGTTTTGTCATTTAGTTTTTTGTATTGTCTTGTAAATCGGCGCATTTGAATAACTGCGTACGCCATTAAAGCTTCCTTGAGCGAGGAATAAATGGAGTCCCGTTTTCACGTGGCTCTGCTAATGAGGCCAATGACTCCGCAATGAAAGACACTGGTAAATCGGGATTATCGATTGCGGCACGGCCTACTTTTGCCCAAAACTCGATCTGGCCGGCAATAGTCCGGTGCTCAGCCTTGGCCTCTAACTTCGCCAACTCATATAGATCATCATCAATTCTTACTGGCATACCCATAGAATTCTCCCGTTTTCTCAATTTTACTACAAAAGTAGTAATAAAGAAAATAGGGTTTAAATGTAAAAAGGGTTCTATTTGAGAGCTCTTTTATGACCTAGAAGTATTTACTTAGACAATTGCAGCTGGATTGAGTTTGGGATCATTGGTACCATAACCCATCACCCTAGCCGCTTGTCCACCCTTGGCAATTTTAACTGCGCAATACTTAAATTCAGGAATCTTGCCAAATGGATCTAAAGCAGAATTAGTAATGAAGTTTGCTGCAGCCTCATAGTAGGCAAACGGAATAAAGACTACTCCCCTTGGAGTGCCATCATCTCTACGGACATGAATACCCACCTCACCACGACGAGATTGAACGGTAATCACATCGCCAGCAGTAACGCCTAGTTCAGCCATATCTTCGCCATGCATCGAGACGGTAGCCATTGGCTCAATTGCATCAAGTACAGTAGCGCGTCTTGTCATGCTGCCAGTATGCCAATGCTCTAACTGACGTCCTGTAATCAGCACAAATGGGTACTCACTGTCTGGACGCTCATTGGCAGGGATGATGTCAGCCGGTACCAGCTTAACCTTACCGTCAGGTGTAGCAAAGGAGTCATCAAATACGATGGGGCGACCTGGGTCTTCAGCAGAAAGGCATGGATAAGTAACACTAGATTCTTTTTCCAAGCGCTCCCAGGTAATGCCATTAATAGCGCCGTGCATGGCTTGCCGCATTTCGTCATAGACTGCTGCAACACCATCATCAGGACCTTGGTAATTCCAATTGAGGCCCATCCGTTTTGCAATCTCTTGAATAATCCAAAGATCCGGCTTAGCCTCACCAGGAGGGTTGATTGCTTTTTTACCCATCTGCACCATGCGGTCGGTATTGCTTGCTGTACCGACCTTTTCAGGCCAGGCACTTGCCGGCAAGACTACATCTGCTAGTAGAGCTGTCTCTGTCATGAAGATGTCCTGAACTACTAAGTGCTCAAGGGATGCCAATGCATGGCGTGCATGATTTAAATCTGGATCGCTCATCGCTGGGTTTTCACCTTCGACATACATACCGCGAATCTTATCGGGATCACTATCAGGCGCTGTGATCTTATGCATGATTTCAACGACGGTATAGCCCGGTTTCTGATCTAGCGGCATGCCCCAGAATTTCTCAAACCAAGCATGTGCTGCGGGGTTATCAACGCGTTGGTAATTCGGGAACATCATCGGGATTAATCCAGCATCACTAGCACCTTGCACGTTATTTTGACCGCGCAATGGATGCAAACCAGAACCGGGTTTACCAATTTGACCAGTGATACTCACCAGCGCAATTAAGCAACGAGCGTTATCGGTACCGTGTATGTGTTGGCTAACACCCATACCCCACAAAATCATTGCAGATTTTGTAGTGGCAAACTCTCTGGCCACTTCACGCAAAGTTTCCGCTGGAATACCGCAGATCGGTGCCATCGCTTCAGGGCTATAACCCTTGATATTTTCTTTTAGAGCATCAAAATTATTAGCACGATTTTTGATGAACTCTTGATCAGCCAAACCTTCTTCAATGATCGTATAGATCATGGCATTGAGCATGGCCACATCAGTATCAGGCTTGAACTGCATCGTACGCCAAGCATACTTACCAATCTCCGTCATGCGTGGATCGCACAATACAATTTTGGCGCCACGTTTAGCAGCATTCTTAAACCAAGTAGCCGCTACTGGGTGATTAGCAGTTGGATTAGATCCAATTAAGAAAATCATGCTCGAGTGCTCAACATCATTCACTTGATTACTTACAGCGCCAGAACCCACCCCCTCCAACAAAGCGGCCACAGAGGAGGCATGGCAAAGACGTGTGCAATGGTCGACGTTATTGCTACCAAAACCAGTACGGACTAATTTTTGGAATAAATAGGCTTCTTCGTTACTTCCTTTAGCAGAACCAAAACCTGCCAATACTTTTAAGCCGTGTTTGTCTCTCAGTTTCTTCAGGCCACCACCAGCAACTTCTAATGCTTCCTCCCAGCTTGCCTCACGGAAAATGCTGGACCAATCCTGAGGATTCTGAGCAGCAGTTTCGTCTTTTGGGACTCCCGCCTTACGAATTAACGGCTTGGTAAGACGCTGTGGGTTGTGGATGTAATCCATACCAAAGCGGCCTTTGACGCAAAGACGATTATGGTTAGCAGGACCATTTCGACCCTCAACACTCACAATCTTTTCATCTATGACGTTGTAAGTAATTTGGCAACCAACACCGCAGAATGGGCAAACAGAATCCACTTTGCGATCAACCGTTTGTGAACCGATTAAACCTTTAGGCATCAACGCACCCGTTGGGCAGGCCTGCACACACTCGCCACAAGCAACACAAGTGCTGTCACCCATAGGGTCATTGAGATCAAAGACGATTTCGCTATGGACGCCACGCATGGCGTAGCCGATCACATCATTAACCTGCTCTTCACGACAAGCACGCACACAACGATTGCACTGAATACAAGCATCCAGATTGACTGCCATCGCTGGATGGGATATATCGTGCGCCACTTTCTCGCGACGCAATGCTTTTAACTCTGGGCGCACTGTGACATTCATGCGGGTGGCCCAAGTGCTAAGCTCACCATGTTGATTCTGTTGTTCTTCTGCTTGGCTATCCCCTACCCACTTAAAGCCTTCATCGGGCATATCGGAGAGAAGCATCTCTAGTACGAGTTTCTGACTCTTGACAGCGCGCGCGCTATTGGCTTTCACTTCCATCCCCGGGGTAGCACTTCTGCAACAGCTCGGGGCTAAGGTACGCTCACCATTAATTTCGACTACGCAAGCACGGCAGTTACCATCCGGGCGATAGCCATCTTTAAAGCACAAATGAGGAATATCAATACCGTGGCGTTTAGCGGCTTTGAGAATAGTTTCGCCTTCATAGGAAACAATGGTCTTACCGTCTAGCTTGAATTCTACGGTTGGTAATTCGAGTTCTTTTGGATTAGTTGGTGCGTTCATATTAGGCTATTTCGTTCGGGAAATATTTAGCAATACAACGAATCGGATTGGGCGCTGCCTGACCAAGGCCACAGATGGATGCATCCACCATAACAGTTGCTAAGTCTTCTAAGGTATCTTGATCCCATGATTTGGCTTGCATTAATGTTGCCGCCTTACCAGTACCAACACGACATGGGGTGCATTGACCACAGCTCTCATGCTCAAAGAAGTGCATCACATTGAGCGCCATATCGCGCGCTTTATCTTTATCACAAAATACCATCACTGCAGCTGAACCAATGAAGCAACCATAGGGCTGCAAGGTATCAAAGTCCAATGGAATGTCATTCATGGTGGCAGGCAAAATACCACCTGATGCTCCACCCGGCAGATAGCCATAGAACTTGTGGCCATCCTGCATGCCGCCACAGTACTCATCAATGAGTTCTTGAATCGTGATCCCCGCTGGCGCTAACTTCACGCCTGGCTTCTTGACACGACCACTGACGCTAAAGCTGCGCAAACCTTTGCGATCATGTCTTCCAAAAGAACTAAACCATTCAGGTCCACGCTGCACAATATCGCGCACCCAGTACAAGGTTTCAAAGTTATGCTCAAGTGTTGGGCGTCCAAATAAACCCACTTGTGCAATGTAAGGTGGGCGCATACGTGGCTCACCGCGTTTGCCTTCGATACTTTCAATCATGGCAGACTCTTCACCGCAGATGTAGGCGCCTGCTCCACGACGCAATTCAATCGTCGGCAATGTAAATGGGGGATTTGCTTTGAGCTTAGCTAATTCTGCTTCGAGCAACTCACGGCAGCCGTGATACTCATCACGCAAATAGATATAACAAGCATCAATACCAATCACATTTGCTGCAATCAATAGACCTTCTAAGAAACGATGTGGATCGCGTTCTAAGTAAGTACGATCTTTAAAGGTTCCCGGCTCACCTTCGTCAATATTGACGGCCATCAGTTTTGGCGCTACTTGATCTTTGACAATGCGCCACTTGCGCCCTGCTGGGAAACCTGCACCACCTAGACCGCGTAAGCCGGAACTTTCCATCGCTTTGATGATACTTTCAGCATCGCGCTTACTATCAATAATTTCTTTGGCTAAAGCGTAGCCACCCTGAGCGCGATAAGCCTCGTAGCCAACATAGCTAGGGGACACTGCTTGATTTTCGCCTTGAGGTGAGATGCCCTGCTCTACTAAAGATACCGGATCAAAAAAAGCATCATCTTTGGCCATGGGCTGAGTGGTTAAATTATTCTTGACTGCAGCTTGCACTTTGTCTGTAGTTGCAAACAGCACTGGATATTGATGCACTACTGCTACAGGTGCCTGCTCACAACGCCCAACGCATGGGGCTGCAATCACTTTAACTTTAGGATTACCTAAAATTGCAGGGAGTTTTGCTAGTAGATTTTGTGCGCCAGCCAATTCGCAGGCAATGCCATCACATATGCGCACAGTGATATCAGCTACGGGATCGTTGCCGCGTACTACTTCAAAGTGGTGATAGAACGTAGCCACTTCATATACTTCAGCCATTGGCAAATTCATTTCTTTTGCCAAGGCAACTAAATGACGATCATGCAAAGCGCGGTACTCATCATTGAGCTGGTGGAGATTTTCAATCAACAAGTCACGACGATGAACTGCACTCCCAATCAATTGCCGCACTTCTGCTAATGAAGCATCGTCCGCTTGACGGCCCTTCAGTTTGCTCTTGCGTCGAATAGTCTCCCTCAAATCATCTGCAGTAGCAACCGCAACGGCTTTGACTGCATCGGAAGGCTTTGGGTGATTCATAGTTTGTAATCTCTAATGTTTACTGGCATTGCATGTAAGCGTCTGAGCATCCCAAAGCGAGGCAAATATAAACATGCCCTACTAGATATGCAAATAATCATTTGATTTTGGTTTATTTCACCCCTTAAGTCCTTGACGGCGCTCAAGGGAATGAATTAAGGGTTTACCCTGATATATATAAAGAGATGGGGATGGTCTGTCGCCTGGAGGAATAGAGTAATCGAGCTTACGCTCATACAAGCGGGCCTTGAAGGAGTCTTGATAACCTTTGCTGCCACCAACCAACCAATAGAAGTTCAGTCTTCTTTGACCGCAGGCTGAGAGCATAGCAACCATGGTGGCCGAAACAAGGATTGGTAATTTTCTTTAATTCATAGCTGAAGTCTACTGGATTCTAGGGGCTAGTTTAAGGGAAAGTATTGACTTGTCATATTTGGGCAAACTCAGCAACAATCCACATAGGAAGTAGTATTAAAAATAAAAATATTCAATCGGGAGAACTTCATGAAATCGATCCACCACCGGATTGCAGCAATTGTCTTTTCTTTTGCCAGCGCCCTATTTTCCATCAACGCTGTCAATGCACAATCATCCAATGGCTATACCAGCCTGATTGATGGGGTGAGCTTAGAGGGGTGGAACATTATTGGTAATGCGAATTGGGTTATTGGTAAGGACATCATCGAAAGTAACAAGCCTACTGGATTTTTAGTGAGCACGAAAAGTTATAAGAACTTTATTATTCGCGCAGAGTTTTGGGCGGAGTCCAATACCAATAGCGGAATCTTTCTTCGCTGCCAAGAACCCACTAAGATTGCTGCAGCAACTTCATATGAGGTCAATATTTGGGATACACGCCCTGGTCAAGAATATTCCACTGGAGCAATTGTGGATGTAGCGAAAGTGAATCCTATTCATAAGGCTGGCGGTCGTTGGAATACGATGGAAATCGTTGCCAACGGCTCTGGGCTAAAAGTATCTATGAATGGCGCAGTAACCGTTGATGTAACAGATGGCAAGTTTGCAGACGGGCCAATTGCTTTGCAGTCTGCTGGCGGTACTATTAAATTTAGAAAGCTAGAGATTAAGCCGATTTAATTCACTAGCCAATAAAAGCAAAGCCACCGATAGGTGGCTTTTTCAATTCTTGGCAAATCATTATTTCACCGGTGGAAATCCAACCTTTTGCTCCCACATATTATTAAAGACATGGATGATCGGTTTTTCATAAACACCTGCTTTGGTGAATGGCTCATTCTTCAACCAAGTATCGACATCCGCCCTACTAGGAAAATCCACCCCCAATAAGCTGCCTACAACGGTTTTGCCATCCTCTGAGGTGAGCGGCCCAGCAAAGGACATCCGATTTGCCTGCTGCGCAAGATAGGCGCGGTGCTCCGGTCTGATCTGTATTCTCAATTCAGAAGTGCCTGGGCGATCCATTAATAAGATTGCAAAAATCATAGTGTCTCCGTGTTGATTTCGTTTGATGAATGTCTAACCAACATCTTACGGGAAGTGGAAAAGAAGAAACCATCCGAAGATGGTTTCGATACTGCTTGGCGGAAGGGGCGGGATTCGAACCCGCGGTAGGCTATTAACCTACGCACGCTTTCCAGGCGTGTGACTTAAACCGCTCATCCACCCTTCCGGAAAGAAATGATTATACGTTTGCCGAAAGGGTTTTAGTCGGAAGAGCTTAAAGAGCCTCTTTGAGCTGCTCCAAAATCGCTGGATTCTCAAGGGTAGAGGTATCTTGCGTAATTTCCTCGCCCTTAGCGATCACCCGCAAGAGGCGGCGCATGATCTTGCCTGAACGGGTCTTCGGTAAGTTATCACCAAAGCGTACGTCTTTTGGCTTAGCAATCGGGCCAATTTCTTTACCAACCCAGTTACGCAGTTCAGTCGCAATCTTTTTAGCAGCATCTCCAGTCGGGCGGCCACCCTTCAGCACGACAAACACACAAATCGCCTCACCAGTAAGTTCGTCTGGCCGACCAACTACTGCTGCCTCAGCAACCAGTGGATTGGCAACCAAGCAAGACTCGATTTCCATAGTTCCCATGCGGTGACCAGAAACGTTTAGGACATCATCGATACGACCAGTAATAGTGAAGTAGCCGGTGTCTTTATTTCGGATTGCACCGTCACCTGCCAAATACAAAGTCCCGCCCAACTCTTCTGGGAAATACGACTTCACAAAACGGTCTGGATCACCCCAAATATTTCGAATCATAGAAGGCCATGGGCGCTTCACAACCAAGATACCGCCCTGACCATTGGGCACATCAGCGCCCGCCTCATCCACAATTGCCGCCTGAATACCTGGTAGTGGCAATGTGCATGAACCTGGAATCATTGGAGTAGCACCTGGTAATGGTGAAATCATATGACCACCCGTTTCGGTTTGCCAAAAGGTGTCTGCAATGGGGCAACGTGAGCCACCCACATTTTCGTAATACCACATCCATGCCTCTGGATTAATTGGCTCACCTACAGAGCCTAAGAGACGCAAGGAAGATAAGTTGTAACTCTTCGGATGCACAGCCTCATCATTGCTTGACGCTTTAATCAAAGAACGAATCGCTGTTGGTGCTGTGTAGAAAATGGTTGCATTATGTTTTTGAATCATGTGCCAAAAACGACCCGCATTTGGGTAAGTCGGGACACCTTCAAACACAATCTCAGTAGCGCCAACTGCAAGTGGACCATAGGTAATATAAGAGTGACCTGTTACCCAACCAATATCTGCCGTACACCAGAACACATCATCTGGCTTGATATCGAATGTCCACTTCATTGTCAAAATTGCCCACAAGAGGTAACCACCAGTAGAGTGTTGTACGCCCTTTGGCTTACCAGTTGAGCCGGATGTGTAAAGAATAAATAGTGGATGCTCTGCGCTGACCCACTCTGGCTCACAAGTCGTTGCCTCATTGGCGGTCACTTCATGCATCCAGGAGTCACGGCCCGCAACCATTGGAATATTGCCACCAGTACGTTTGTAGACGACCACGTTTTTAATTTTTTCGCATCCGCCTAGCGCAAGAGCCTCATCCACAATCACTTTGAGTGGCAATGCTTTACCGCCGCGTAATTGCTCATCAGCAGTAATCACTGCGCATGCGCCTACGTCAACGATACGTTCTTGTAATGACTTGGCAGAAAATCCGCCAAACACTACCGAGTGAATTGCACCAATACGGGCACAAGCTTGCATGGCCACAATGCCTTCGATTGACATTGACATATAAATAATGACGCGATCGCCAGACTTGATGCCCATTTTGCGTAAGGCGTTTGCCATTTTGCAAACACGCTCAAGCAGCTCTTTGTAGCTAACGTTAGTCACTGTGCCGTCATCAGCTTCAAAAATAATGGCTTTCTTATCGCCCAAACCATTTTTAACTTGGCGATCTAAGCAGTTATAAGAGGCATTCGTTGTACCGTCTTCAAACCATTTATAGAAAGGTGCCTTGGATTCGTCTAATACTTTTGAAAAAGGCTGATTCCAGTGGATATTCTCTTTAGCAAGGCGACTCCAAAAACCGTCATAATCAGCGTTCGCTTCTGCGCAAAGCTTGTTATAGGCATCCATGCCAGGAACTGCAGCACCCTTCACAAAGTCTGCAGGTGGGTGAAAAATGCGGTTTTCTTGCTTTAATGGTTCCATACTTCACAGCCCTCAATCAAATAATCAGTCTTCTATTTTTGCCAAAATGTCGCAAAATGGTGGCATTAGACTCTCAAGACCCCCCAAGATAAGTGAAAACACTCAGGATTTGCTCTATGGCAAACCCTTAAAATAGCGCAAACCTGAAAAATTAAACAGAAAAATATGACAAATATTAAACAAAACGACCTGATTCAAAGCGTTGCAGATGCCTTTCAGTTCATTTCTTATTACCACCCCAAGGACTTCATTAGCGCCATGGGCAGGGCTTACGAACTTGAACAAGGTGCCGCCGCTAAAGATGCCTTGGCGCAAATCTTAACTAATAGCCGAATGTGCGCTGAAGGCCATCGCCCGATGTGCCAAGATACTGGTATTGCCGTTGTCTTCCTCAAAATTGGTATGAACGTTCAATGGTCTGATGCCACGATGAGTGTTTCTGAGATGGTCAATGAAGGTGTGCGTCGCGCTTATCTCAACCCAGAAAATATGCTCCGCGCTTCAGTCTTAGCCGATCCAGCTGGCAAGCGTAAAAATACGGGTGATAACACCCCTGCTGTCATCCATTATGAAATTGTGCCGGGTGATGATGTTGAAGTGATTTGTGCCGCTAAAGGTGGCGGTTCAGAAAACAAAGCCAAGATGGTGATGCTCAATCCTTCAGACTCGATTGTGGATTGGGTAGTGAAAACTGTTCCAACTATGGGTGCTGGTTGGTGCCCTCCTGGAATCTTAGGTATTGGTATTGGTGGCACGCCTGAGAAAGCCATGTTGATGGCAAAAGAATCTTTGATGGGTCCTGTCGATATTCAAGAACTCATTGCTCGCGGTGCTAAGACTCGTGCTGAGGAGCTGCGTCTTGAGATCTATGACAAAGTAAATAAATTGGGTATTGGGGCTCAAGGCCTCGGTGGTTTAGCGACTGTGCTCGATGTGAAGATCATGGAGTACCCAACGCATGCTGCATCACTGCCAGTAGCGATGATTCCAAACTGTGCGGCTACCCGTCACATTCATTTCCATTTACATGGCGATGGTCCTGCTAAGTTAGAAAAACCTTCATTGTCTGATTGGCCAGATGTTACTTGGACTGCCGATACTAAAAAATCGAAGCACGTTAACGTAGATACACTAACCCCTGAAGAGGTAGCGAGCTGGAAACCAGGCGATACCTTGTTATTAAATGGCAAGATTTTAACTGGTCGTGATGCCGCTCATAAACGCATACAAGATATGTTAGCTAAGGGCGAAGAATTGCCAGTGAGCTTTAAGAATCGCATCATCTATTACGTTGGCCCGGTTGATCCCGTACGTGATGAAGCAGTAGGTCCCGCAGGCCCCACTACCTCAACTCGCATGGATAAGTTCACCGAGATGATGCTAGCCAAGACGGGTTTGATTTCGATGATTGGTAAAGCTGAGCGTGGTCCAGAAGCAATCGCAGCCATCAAGAAACATAAATCTGCTTATCTGATGGCCGTAGGTGGTGCTGCCTACTTAGTATCTAAAGCCATTCAGTCTGCCAAAGTAGTCGGCTTTGCCGACTTAGGCATGGAAGCCATTTATGAATTCGATGTCAAAGACATGCCAGTGACCGTTGCTGTGAACTCTGAAGGCATCTCGATGCACGAGACTGGCCCGAAAGAATGGCAAGCCAAAATTGCTGGCATTCCAGTCAAGATTATCTAAGCTAGCACGGCATTGGCACTCATTGGGGTTTTTGATTCTGGCGTCGGGGGCTTATCCATATTGGATGAGGCTTTGCGCCAGCTTCCCCAGTATGACTATATTTATCTTGCGGACTCAGCAAATGCACCCTATGGAGAAAAATCTAGCGAGTGGATTGCTGCACGGAGCTTGGCCTTATGTAAACATCTTGCAAACAAAGGTTGTGAAGCGGTTGTGGTCGCTTGTAATACAGCCACAGCAGAAGCAATCAAACAGATTCGTGCTGAGCTGAGTATTCCGATCATTGGAGTTGAGCCGGGAATCAAACCAGCAGCCATGCAATCTCAAAATGGCATCGTGGGTGTCTTAGCCACTGAGGCCACTCTGAAGAGCGATAAATTTAATGCCCTATTAGCAACTCTTCCTGACCACTGTCGTTTCATAAAACAATCTGGCGCAGGTTTAGTGCCTCTGATTGAGGCTGGCAAAGCAAATAGCGAAGAAACACTTGATTTATTAGGCAAGCATCTTGAGCCTATCTTAGATGCAGGCTCAGATACCTTAGTACTGGGCTGTACGCACTATCCCTTTTTAAGAAAATCCATTCGAAAGCTATTAGGTGACACCATCACCTTAATTGACACTAGTGATGCTGTTGTGAGACAACTTGGGCGTCAACTAGAAGCCTTAGGTATCAATTCTGATTCTGGAGAGCGTGGATCGGTCACCTTCATTAGTAGTAGGAATGAAGCATCACTACTAGCAATGGCTAAAGATCTACTATCAACTAATTTGAATCTTCATAAGACTAGCACTGCATTGTTAGGTGATATGTCATGAGCACCCTCTTGCAAAGGCTGAATGCTCGCCTGCCATTTACCAAATCAGAACGCATCATTATTATGATCGTTTTGACTCTTCATGCTTTACCTGCTTTAGAGTTCATTCATATCAGCACTCGCCCGCCTAAGGTGGATGACGATCGGGTGATGGCAAATTTAGTCAGTCCCTCACCAGCGAAAAGCCAAGAGGCGCCAGCTGCACCTAAAGCGACACCGCCAAAGCCAAAAGAAGAACCCAAGAAAAAGGTAGAAGAAAAGCCAACTCCAAAACCTGAGCAAGCAGAGCCCAAACAATCGACAGCCCTCCAAAAGCAAGCAGAGTCCAAGAGCGACTCCCAGCCCCAAAGTGCTGCTATAGCACCCACAAGCGCTGGCGGGGTTAGTGGTACACCCATTCAGACTGACATTGGTAAACTAGAAGTGCTCTATCAGCCTGATGCAGATGCTTACTATACGTCGTTCTCAAAGCGATCTGGCGAACAAGGTACGGTTATTGTGCGCTTGATTATTGATCAAACTGGTAACGTTGAAGATGTTGTCCTTTTGCAATCAAGCACCTTCCCAAGGCTTGATCGTTCAGCAACAGAAATTGGGAGACGTTATCGCTTTAAACCTTATGTGGTGAATGGTTCACCACAAAGAATTTCCACAAACCTTTTAATTAAATTTAATCTTAAGTAAACATCATTATGAATACACCATTTGGCATAGCAAATCTTTGGCTTGAGGGCGATTTCGTTACGCGCTTTGTAGCGATTGCACTTCTCGCCTGCTCGATCATTACCTGGGTTATTTTGCTGACTCGCTTTTGGGAATTACGTAACATTCGCAAACTGAAGCCTGAGCTAGATCAATTCTGGAAAGCGACATCTTATGAGCAAGGGCTGCAGTCATTTAGTAACCAAGGGCTGAACCCCTTCTATCAACTTGCCAAATCGGCAGCTACCGCTTCTGCACATCACCAGAATCAAGCACACGATCATCGTGAGCTATTACAAACACTCAATTACTCGGAGTGGATGGCCAGAAGTTTAAAAAACGGTGTCGATGGAATTGCTGCGGGTTTTCAGAAAGGGCTTACCTTTCTTGGATCGACTGGTGCGATCTCACCTTTTATTGGCTTGTTCGGTACGGTATGGGGCATCTATCACGCTCTCATCGCTATTAGCAGCTCTGGCAGTGCGCAGCTAGATCAGGTTGCAGGCCCGATTGGTGAGGCACTCATCATGACTGCCCTCGGTTTGGCAGTCGCAATTCCGGCGGTATTGGCCTTTAACACTATTAATCGCGCTAACAAATTAATGGTTGCCGATCTTAATGGCTTTGGGAATGACCTTTTGGCCTATTTTGCTACTGGTGCCCGCGTTAAATCTGGAGAATAAAAATGTCTTTTAATATCCAAGATGATCGAAGCGATGATAGCATCATGTCTGAGATCAACATGACGCCGATGGTAGACGTGATGTTGGTCCTATTGATCATTTTTATCATCACCCTGCCAGTAATCCAACAAGCAGTCAAGATTGAGCTTCCCAAAGCCAATAGTGTACGTAATGAGGTCAAACCAGAATCTGTACAACTAACGATTGATGACAAAGGCCAAATTTTTTGGAATAGTACTGCTATTGATTTAAAAACCTTTGATGGTTATGCAGCAAAAGCTGCTCAAAAAGAGCCGCAACCAGAAATTAATTTACGTGCTGACAAGTCTGTGAAATATGAATACGTTGCTCAAGTGCTGGCTGCATCTCGTCGCGCAGGTCTCACAAAGTTAGGCTTTGTGACTGAGCCTGATTAAGTAATACTCAGAACTTATTTAGACTTATAGGGCATCTTCGATAGAAGACAGATTTCTTCGGTAACGTAAGTTCCATTACCCATAGTCTCACCCAAGATTCCGCCTTGTATTTTTTCTACCTTTTTCATTTTGCCGGTGACAGGATCTAGAGCGATAGTCGTTGAAACTGTTCCAGCAGAGTAAGAAACACCCATCAGAATCTCAGGCTCAAAACTGGCCTCGATCAAAATCAGAATATTAGGACGAGCTAGAGTAACGCTCTTGACTACTTGCTTGCCATAAGCATCAGACTGATCTAGATCGCGCCCATCCAAGAATAATTTAGCTTTTTGAGTTCCAGAGGCTAAAGCAATCTTCATCTCATACTCTTCTATAAAGTCTTTTTCTGCTCGCTTGCAATTAAATTCGATGACATCAACCCCCCATGCAGCTAAAGGTAATATGGCTAAGCAAAAGCAAAGAAAAGGTTTCAGTAAATTCATCATCTCAGTAACAGAGCTATCTGGCCATTAAGTGCAGATAGGTTTAAGGGTTTATTTTAATCTGAAGCATCTATAAATTTAGGGTCGGACCTAAACATGATCAAAAAAACCCCGTAACTAAAACATTGGGGCTAATTTCGCCCGGCAATCTTGGAAGTCTATTGCTACGCGCTTACTCAATAGAATGAAGATAAATGACTGCTACTGTCAATCAGAATCAGAGCCCAGCGCGATGGTGGGTGTGATACTAAATCTATGGTGCCCGAGGCCGGAATCGAACCGGCACGACTTTTTTGAGTCGGCAGATTTTAAATCTGCTGTGTCTACCGATTTCACCACTCGGGCTCGCACAAACAGAAACTGCTGCGCTAAATAAATCAAGACAGATGAATTTTAGCACGCAAGCCCAGAAAGCCTCAGGAAGCGAGCCCTGTAACGACTTATGGCTTGGGTAACCCAAAACCATTAAACTATCGCCATGGAATCGAATAGTAAATTGACTGGACTTGGCAGGCTCTTGCGTCTGGTTTTTTGGGCTGTTGCTAGCGCCTTGACGATCTGCTTAGTGACCACGATTACCTATTTGTATTCAGCACAGGACTCTCCTTCAGGTAAACGCATGATCAAGGGTGTCGGCGACTCGGTGGTAATTACCTTCGATGAGTCTGATATTCCTCATATTAAAGCGAATTCACAAACCGACGCATTATTTGCCTTAGGTTACCTACACGCTACAGAACGCTCATGGCAGATGGAAGTAAATCGTCGTCTTGCTAGCGGTCGCCTTTCTGAAATTTTAGGCAGCGAGACTATCAAAATTGATCGCTTCATTCGTACACTTGGTATTAAGCGCGCTGCAGAACACCAATTTGATCGTTACCCAGTTGCTGCAAAACGCTTACTCCAAGCTTACGCTGACGGCGTAAACACGGGAAATACCCAATTAGGCTGGGCACTTCCCCTTGAATACTTCCTAACAGGATCCAAGCCAGGTCATTGGTCGCCTACTGATAGCGTCGCCTGGATGTTAATGATGGCTCTCGATCTTGGTGGCAACTGGGATAAAGAATTGCAACGACTGGAGCTCTCCCAGTTCCTCACTACCAAACAGATCTGGGAAATCTTGCCCTCATTGGAACCAGACGCACCCGTTAGTAATATGGATTTCGCCAAGATGTATAAAGATCTTAAGGTGTTTAATCCTGTAGCAGGTCCATCTGAAGGTAAATCCAAGAATCTTCCCTCTACTGAGCTTGGCTCTCTCGATCTGCCAGGCGGAAAAGAAGGCATTGGATCAAATAATTGGGCATTGAGTGGCAAGCTTACTACTAGCGGCAAGCCCTTGCTAGCGAACGACCCTCATTTAGGTTTATCAGCCCCCGCAATTTGGTATTTTGCACATCTGGATGCGCCAGGCATGAATGTGGTTGGCGCTACCCTACCAGGCATACCAGCGGTAGCGCTAGGAAGAACAGATAAGTTTGCATGGAGCTTTACCAACACCAATCCTGATGTGCAAGATTTATATATCGAGCAAATAGATACCAATAATCCTGGAATGTATCGTGGTCTCGATGGTCCTTTGCCATTCAAAGTTCATCAAGAAATTATTGATGTCAAAGGTGCTCCATCCATCACCTTTTTAGTAAAAGAAACGCGCCATGGACCTGTGATTTCTGATTCCTATGAACGTGCCAAAAAAAGTATCGATACCAAAAGATTTGCTTTTGCCCTTCGCTGGACAGCATTAGATATTGAAAACCAATCCGTTGTGGGTCTTTTAGAAATGAACCGTGCTAAAGATCTCGATTCATTTAAACAGGCAATCCGTAAAAACTATGCCCCAATGCAAAATGTGGTGATGGCAGATTCTGAAGGCAATATCAGCTATCAGGCAGCAGGTGTTGCACCTAAACGCATCTTGCATCAGGGCTTATATGGCGTTGCCCCCGCCCTAGGGTGGGAAAAACAATTTGATTGGAGCGGCTATATTCCTTTTGAGCAATTACCAGCCAGCAATAATCCTGCACAAGGGTGGCTTGCTACTGCTAATCAAAGAATTATTGCTGCCAACGATCCAAATCCTTTAACTAGTGACTGGGATCTACCGACACGCTATGACCGCATTGTTGATCTGATTATGTCCAAAAATAGTCATGATCTCAATGATATGAAAACGATGCAGGCAGATACGCTATCGCTAGGGGCTACCCCACTATTGAGCTTATTTAAATCAAGTAAGCCAAGTCACAAGCTGGCTTCTCAAGCACAAGAAATAATCCAAAACTTTGACGGCAATATGAAAGTAGATAGTGCTGGCGCTCTCATTTTTAACGCTTGGGCCGACCAACTCACTCGCAATTTATTCTCTCGTCTGAGTTATCTATTTACCGAGAGTTATGGTTCACGAAGTTTTAGACACCCTTTATTACTGGCTTTGCAAAATCCCGATAGCCTTTGGTGTGATGACCCCAAAACAAAACTAGTGGAATCATGTTTGGAGTCATCCAATAATGCGTTTGATAAAGCGCTTGAGTATTTAAGCGAAGAGTACGGCAATGATCCAAAAAGTTGGGCATGGGGCAAAGCCCATATCGCCGTTTCAGAGCATCGTCCACTCAGCAAAGTTCCCGTATTGGGAAGCCTCTTTAATATTAAAACGCCTTTCCCCGGTGATGCCTTCACTATCAATGTGGGGAGGCCTGAATTTCTAAAATCTCAGAATCCGTATGAGGCGGTCCAGGGCCCTAGCATGCGAGCCATCTATGACCTATCTGATTTAGAAAAATCGCTCTTTATCTATCAATCTGGGCAGTCAGGCTGGATACAAAGTAAGCTCTATCGTAATATGAACCCACTGTGGGCGAAAAGCGAATATCTACCATTACAAATGAAGCCCGAAAGCAGTAAACGGCAGCTAGAATTGAATAACAAATAAGAGTTGTCATAAGTACTAGCCAAGGCGTTTAGAATGTCTTACTAATACTAGTAAGTCGCTATTGATGATCCCTGCCCATGAAAAAACTGACTTCTTTATTCATTTCCACTGCTCTAGCGGTCCTAATGTCTCCAATCAGCAGTGCCTATGCTGAATGGAAAGAGTTGGGCTCTAACGCTGTGATGGTTGTTTATGTAGATTTGGATACCATTCGTGCTAGCGGTGAGAAAGTTCAAATCCTGTCAATGTTAGATCTTAAAAAGCCAGGTATCAATCTAAATAAAAAGCAGGCAGTAAGCTCAATTGTTGGATTAAATGAATATAACTGCCCTGAGATCAGCTATCGTCCAATCGCTTTTAAAGAATTTGCAGAAAATAAAGGTGCGGGCAAAGTAGTTTCTGATAACAACACTCCTGGCAGCAAATTTGAGCCTGTTATTAATGAATCATGGACGGCTGGTGTACTTAATGTTGTCTGCCAGAAGCGTTAGATTGCATTCGGGATTCCATGTGAATTTATGGGCTTGCCTATGCCTGTTGATTGTCTTTTTAGGTATACAAGGCTGCGTTGCGCCCATTGCTGCGATTGGAGCCTCAAGCTCTGCTGCCGCTAGTTCCGCTAGTGGCGCTGTAGCATCAGCAGCCGTTGCCAATCCAATGACTGCCACGAGTTTGGCATCAACTGTAGCCACCGGCAAATCCCCTTTAGAGCATGCAGCCTCAGCTGCCACTAAAAAAGAATGCAGTTTTTTTAACCCCCTTTCATCTAAGCCAATCTGTGTGGACGTCCCCGTACCGAAGGTGACTGATAAAAGTACGCCCCTATTGGGTCCCGCAGATCACGGCATAGAAATAGTCAAGCAGTAAAACTCTGGCTAAGGCCTGACACCTGGAGCCTCTAAAGGCATGCCCCTGGCTCGCCACATTAAAAAGAGTTCTAGCTGAGCCATTTCAGGCGAACCATACTCAAACTGCTGCGCCCTCACCCCGCTCATGCAGTTACGTAAGCGGCGCTGTAAAGATCCTAAGGTTTGCCATTCCAAGCGATAAATAGGGTAAGCATTAGGGTGGCCTTGCGGTATCAGACTGCCGCCCAGCTTTAATCCCGCCCTATCCTCATGACATTGAGCGCAAGACAAATTGAGTTGCCCTATTCTTTCGTTAAACCACTGACGACCTTTTTTTAATTGCTCTTGATTAGCAGGCGTTTTATTGACAGCAATCGGCATACCTTTTGACTGGACTGCAACATAGGCAGTTAAGGCCAATAACGCCTTACTCTCATAAGAAAGTGGTGGTTCGTTTTGTGCGGTAGATCGACATTGATTGATTTGCCCTTCCAGAGTTTGCAGATTACCTTTGACTATCTTCGGAAATTGGGCTGCCACACCACGCATTGATTTTTTCGCATCGCCATGACAACTAGAGCAAGCCATATTTTTTTGGCCTAATTTAGTTTGCCAGAGGCTTTCGCCTTCTGCGACCCAAAACATCGCTGGGTTGATGGACGGATCATCCTGCATCGCTCTATTTTCAGCAGACATGAGTTCGTAACTAGATTGTTTTGCATTAGCAGCAACAGAGACTGGTACTGCAAGCAACATAGAGCAACAAAAAGCAACAAAACAAAGAGAAGCTCCTGCGCGCACAGAAACCTTATACAACCGTAATGCGGGCTTGATTCACTGCCGCATACCCATCATCACCAAGCCACTTGAACACGAGGGTTCCTGAGTCTGTAGCAATGGTAGTAAAGATGATTAATGGATTAGCGCCGATGCCAGGATAGAAGTCGGCCTTGAATACCTCAACATCGTTATAGCTACAGGTAAAGACACGAATAATATCTCTTGGGATTAATTTACCGGATTCGGTATAACGAAATCCTGACTCCATATCGTGCTGGACAATCGCTCGGATTTCAATAATGGAATTCTTCTTGGCAGAGGCTGGCACTGTTACTTGGGTACGTGATGTTTTACTCATATCACCTCCGTGCAAGCAGATAGGGTCACCAAAGTTTCTGCTGAGCCTTGCCAAAAGCTGCCATTACTCATTTGCACAATGGCCCAAACGCGCTGACTGTCAGCCAAACGTACTCGGGTAGTGATGTTCGCAGTGCCCGAACGCGGCGTTAAGTAGGCAGTAAAGATATTAGGTAATGGATTACCTTCTGCGATCACATGAATGGTCTTCACATAATCATTAGCAGTCATCGGGCTGTCTACACTTACCTTCAGCACAACGAGATTACCATTTTCAATCAAAGGCGGGATGGTCAGAGTAACGCGGCCTTCCTGAATTTTTGCATTACCTGTAATTTTTTGAATAGCCTCGTCTGCATCTTCTTTTTTAGCGAAAACGATTGAAGGACTAAACCAAGCACCCAGAGTGAACAGGCCAAACTTTTGGATTCTCTGGAGCCAATGGCGGCGGTGCATTTTGAAGGGGGTATCGAATCTCATATTCATTCTGAATTTTACTGATTTAAGCTGACTAGGTATGCCACAACATCTTCAATTTCTTGGCTATTTAAGATCGTTTGTCCTGCAAATTTTGGAGCAACTCGATTCAGGTGTCCAGTTTTGTAATATGCCGGCATGATGGTGCTCGGATTAAAGTGGCTGGCATCCACAATCCGCGCCCTTAACTGTGGCGCTGTGAGACGAGCAACGCTGGTACTGAGCTCGGGTGCCAGGTTTCCCTGAAACCGCTCTTCCGGAAATGGACCGCTGTGGCACAAGAGACATAAACCTGTTTGGCGACTCGCAACAATCGCCCTACCTCGAGTGACATCACCCGGGGTAGAAGAAAGGGATTCGAAAATCGAATCCCCCACAACAGTTTGAGCGTTTGCAAAGCTGAGAGTGAGGAAGCCTAGCAAGCATGTTGCTAGTGCATACCTCATTCTCATTGGTGCAATTTCAAAGTAACTCTAAACCAGCTTGATGCTACTGTTTTTTAATGGCACTGTACGCAAGCGCTTACCGGTTGCACGATAAAACGCATTGAGTACCGCTGGTGCTGCAACCGCAATCGTTGGTTCACCTACGCCACCCCAATCCTTGCCACCGCCTTGAATAACGATGGTTTCAACAGGAGGCATTTGTGATAAGCGAATGGAACCAAAGGTATCGAAGTTCTTTTGAACTACCGCACCTTTTTCGATGGTGATCTCTTCCTCAAATAGAGCTGAGAGGCCATAAACAAATGAACCGGATACCTGACGAGCGACTTGCGCTGGATTGACAATGTAGCCTGGATCAGTAGCCGCCACAATACGATGAATCTTCACTTCATTGCCATTTTTCACAGAAAGTTCACAAGCAGCAGCAACATAGCTACCGAAAGAACGCATTTGCGCTACGCCACGGAAAACACCAGGTGCTGCAGGCTTGTTCCAGCCAATGCCATCTGCAACGGCATTGAGTACTGCAACTGCACGTGGAAATTCTTTCATATGCTTACGGCGGAACTCGACTGCATCCATGCCGGTTGCTTCGGCCATCTCATCCATAAAGGTTTCAATGAAGACCGCATTCTGATTCACGTTTACGCCGCGCCAAAAGCCTGGTGGCACATGGGTATTGCGCATAGCATGATCAATATTCAGATTCGGGAAGCTATAAGTAATGCCATGCTCTCCCGTTGGATCCAAGCCTTGGAATGTTACAGGGTCCTTACCTTTATTAGCAGCTACAACAGCGGGACGTACTGCCGACAAAATAGACTGGCCTGATAAGCGCATGTTTAAACCAGTCACATTCTTTTTGTCATCTATGGAAGCAGACATCTTGCACATCATGACGGGATGGTAACGACCTTGAGTCATATCTTCTTCACGCGTCCAAATCAATTTGACTGGAGTACCTGGCATTTGCTTAGCGATATTGACTGCTTGAGTAGTGTAGTCCTGGAATGCGCCACGGCGACCAAAGCCACCACCAAGGTTCACTTTATAGACATTGCATTTGTCAGCAGGTAAACCTGAGGCTGCAATCACTGCAGCTAGTGAAGCTTCGCCATCTTGAGTAGGCACCCAGGCCTCGCAAGAATCCGCAGTCCACTTAGCAGTAGCCGTTTGTGGCTCTAAGGTAGCATGATTTAAGAATGGATAGAAGTAAGTAGCTTCAATCTTTTTGGCTGCGCTAGACATTGCAGACTTCACATCACCATTAGAGTTTCCTACAAATACATCATCGGCAGTAAGCCCTTCTTCTAGCATCTTCTTAATGGAGGCACTAGATACACTTTCATTTGGGCTACTTTCCCAAACAATATTCACTTGATCCATTGCCATTTTGGCTTGCCAGAATGTATCGGCTACTACTGCTACTGCAGTATCACCAACTTGGACCACTTTTTTAACACCCTTCATGCTCTGAGCTTTAGCAGCGTCATAGCTCTTCACCTTACTACCGAATACTGGGGATTCTTTAATAGTTGCTGTCAGCATCCCCGGTAACTTTAGATCAATTGCATAAATTTGCTTGCCAGTGACCTTGTCAGCCATACCATCAATACGATTGACGGATTTACCAATCAACTTCCACTCTTTTGGATCCTTCAGCGGAACCTCTTTTGGTACCTCTAATTGAGAAGCGGCAACCGATACCTTACCGAAGCTGGTTTTACGACCAGACGGGGTATGGGTAATGACGCTATTTTTTGCCACACACTCAGAAGCAGGAACATTCCATTGGTTTGCTGCTGCCTGTATCAACATGATTCGTGCCGCTGCACCGCCCTTGCGAACATATTGCTCCGAAGTGCGAATACCTCGACTGCCACCGGTAGAGTAACTACCCCAAGCTTGTTTCCGCTTCAAGCTCTCAGCAGGAGATGGATAGTCGTAGGAGACTTTTTTCCAATCACACTCTAATTCTTCGGCAACCATTTGTGCCAATCCAGTAATCGTGCCTTGACCCATTTCTGAGCGCACGATACGCACAATCACATCATCATTTGGCTTAACCACTACCCAAACACCAATTTCTGGTGATACAAGTGGTGTCATCGCTGTAGTGCCAGTGCCCATAGCAGCATTTGCTTCAGACAGGATTGAGAAATCAAAGCCAATGGCTAGGCCAGTAGCGATTGCGCTAGAGCCAACAATAAAGTGGCGACGGGAAGTATTTGTATTTGTAGTCATTTGTATCCCTTTATGCCTTGCTCACAGCATGAATCGCTGCACGAACTTCTTGGAAGGTGCCACAACGGCAAATATTAGTCACTGCCGCATCAATTTGAGCGTCAGTCGGTTTTGGATTGTTGCGCAGGAGTGCGGTGGTTGCCATCACCATGCCAGATTGGCAATAGCCACACTGAGGTACTTGCTTATCAACCCATGCTTTTTGAATTTTAGAGAGTTGGCCATTCTTTTCTAGGCTTTCAATGGTCTCAATTTTTTTACCTTCTGCTGCTGATACGGGTATGGAGCAACTACGGATTGCCTGACCTTCAAATAGCACAGTGCAAGCACCACAGGCACCAACACCGCAACCATATTTGGTGCCAGTTAAGCCGACCTGCTCTCGAATTACCCACAGCAATGGAGTGTTCGGATCTACGTCCACCTTGTATTTTTTACCATTGACATTTAAATCAGCCATATTTGATCCCCTATCGTTTTTCTAATATTGAGGAATTCTCCGTATTGGGGTGAATTCCAGCTTTTTATACCCTACTAATGTTGTGCCTATGTTAAACAAGAATAAATTTATTGCGTTGCAATATAAATCTAAGCTTGCAATTGGTATTGCTACTCATGGGATTGGCGCTTCTAGAGCCTTCAGCATTCAGACTGATGCAAGCTTAGCAATGGGCATGAATGGCGCTATTTGTGCCATTCATGCCAATGAACAATTACTTATTTAATCAGTAAACTGGGTGGGGCCTTATTACTCAGGTTTGCTTAAGGCGGTTTTAACAATGGGTGAAAATCTGACCAAGTCCACCTTAATTTGCTCGCCAAATTTTTCTGGGGTACCAGGAGAAGGAGTAATACCCATTACAAAAAGCCTTGCCTTACCTTCTGATGAATTCAAAATCTCATTTAATGCTTGATTCAATTTAGCAATAATTGGCTTAGGCGTTTTTGCAGGAGCTAATAATCCCACCCAATCATCAATCACAAAATCTTTAACGCCACCTTCAATAAAAGTTGGCACATCAGGCATGCTTGGACTTCGCTTTGGGCTCGATACTGCTATTGCTTTAATCCGTCCAGAGCTAACATATTGATTCGCTCCAGCAACTGCCGTATAGACCAAGGGAATATTACCTCCCAATAAATCAAGCAGTGCTTGACCTCCTCCTTTATAAGGAACGTGAACTAAATTAGCGCCAGTTCTTTGCTTTAGCAATTCGCCAGCAATGTGAGGCGTGCCACCGGAGCCAGATGTCCCATAGGAAAGGCCATTAGGATCTCTTTTTGAAATCGCAATCACATCTGCCAGCGTCTTGCCTTGAAAATCATTATTGGCTACGAGAATCAAAATGGCATCACCAATTTTTCCGATAGGCGCAAAATCTTTCACACTATCAAAAGGAGTCTTTTCATTCAGTAATGGGTTAATGGATAAGGTACCCGCATAACCTAATAAAAGGGTATATCCGTCAGGCTCTGCTGCAGCAACCATTTGAGACCCAATATTTCCGGAGGCCCCAGGCTTGTTATCAGCAATCACTTGTTGACCCAACTTTAAGGACAATTGCTCTGCAATAAAGCGGCCCGAAGTATCCGTTACACCACCCGGCGTAAATGGAATAATGAGACGTATTGGTCGATTAGGATAGTTCGCTTGTGCGAAGCTGAGCATGGGAGTCAGCCCTGCAAAAAAAATTATTACTGAGACCAGGTAGCGATCCAATTTCATAGTCACCTCTTATTTAGTTTCGACAAAGCGTTTTTCAAATTCCCAAACATCTTCAAAACCCATAAACTTAGATAAATCGGCAAAGTCGTACAACTCTACGGGATTATCAATCGATGATCCAGACTCTTTGAAGTGATCATAAACTCTGGTCATCGCCTGAACTGAAGCAAGCAAAGCGGTTACTGGAAAGATTGCAATCTTGAAACCCAATTGTTCTAGCTCTATTTTAGGTAACACAGGAGTTCTTCCTTTTTCCACCATATTGGCAATTAAAGGATGGTCAGGAAAAGTTTGGCCAATGCGTCGCATCTCTAACTCAGTTTCAGGAGACTCAATAAACAAGATATCAGCGCCAGCACGAGCATATGCCTCGCCACGTCGTAGCGCCTCGTCTAAGCCTAAGGTTGTTCGAGCATCTGTTCTCGCAATAATTTTAAAATTAGGATCCGTGCGTGATGAAGCTGCAACCTCAATCTTTTTGACCATATCCTCCATGGGAATTACTCTACGACCTGGAGTGTGTCCACATTTTTTTGGGAACTCTTGATCTTCTAGCTGAATTGCAACGGCACCTGCTGCCTCATATCCTCGAATAGTATGACGAACATTTAATAGGCCACCATAGCCCGTGTCACCATCAGCAATCAAAGGAGTCTTTGCCATGCCAGCCATGGCAGTAACTCTACCGACCATCTCGGAATAGGTTGCTAAGCCCGCATCAGGTAAGCCTAATAAGGATGCGACTGTGCCATAGCCCGTCATGTAGAGTGCATCAAAATTCATGCGATCTGCAAGGCGCAATGAAACCATTTCATAAACACCAGGCGCAACAATTAAACCTGGCTTACTGAGTCGCTCATTAAAAAGCGTTCTTTGGGTAGTCATTTATCTCCTTACTTCTACGTAATTTTTTATTTTATTGATTTTCTAGGTGTTGATTTTCATGGCAGCATCTACTGCTTCACCGAGCACACTGCATAAAAACTCTACTTCTTCTGGTTTTGAAATAAATGGTGGGCCTACTGCAATACAGTCACCCGCTACCCGCACGAGAGCTCCCCGCTCAATACAAGCTTCTAGAACTTTCAATGCGCGTAGCCCAGGCTTTCCAGGAACTGGCTCTAAATCCACGACACCAGATAATCCAAAGTTTCGGATATCCAATATTCCAGATTTACCTTTTAGCGCATGAAGTCCATTCTCTAAAACAGGCTCTAATGCTTTAGCACGATTGATTAAATCATCTGATTCAAAAATATCAAGTACTGCATGCGCCGCTGCAGTGGGTATTGGATGTCCTGAGTAGGTGTAGCCATGAAAGAATTCAATTGCCTGCTCTTGGCCACCATTATTGATGATGCTGTCATAAATATCTCCACGAACAAGTACGCCACCCATTGGGATGACGCCATTGGTAATGGCTTTGGCAAAAATCAGCATATCAGGCACTACACCAAAGCGATCAGCACCAAAGTTCGCGCCCAAGCGACCAAATCCCGTAATCACTTCATCAAAAATTAAGAGAATGCCGTGCTTAGTGCAAATCTCGCGAATCTTTTGTAGATAACCTTCTGGTGGAACAATCACACCTGTAGACCCTTGTACGGGTTCCAGAATGACTGCAGCGATCGTATTGGCATCATGCAGAGCTACGATCTTTTCTAATTCATCAGCGAGGTGAGCACCCCACTTCGGCTGGCCTCTAGAGAAAGCCATTTGAGAAAGATTTAAGGTATGCGGTAAATGATCGACACTAGGAATCATTAAGCTAGTAAACATTTTCCGATTGGCGACCATGCCGCCAACAGAGATGCCCCCGAGCCCTACACCGTGATAAGCACGATCACGTCCAATCATGCGTACTCGGGAAGCATTGCCTATTACGCGATGGTATCCAATAGCAATCTTGATTGCGGTATCAACCCCTTCAGAGCCAGAGTTAGTAAAAAATACTTTCTCCAATCCCTTGGGTGCCATCTTGACAATACGACTTGCTAGCGAAAAAGTAGCCTCACTTGCCATCTGAAATGCAGGGCAATAATCCATGGTTTCATATTGTTTGTTAATAGCTGCACCAATACGTGGATCAGCATGCCCCAAGGGTGAGCACCAGAGCCCAGAGAGACCATCAAAGAGCTTACGACCATGGTTATCATAGTAATAAGCTCCCTTGGCAGACTGCATGACCTTAGGGTTCTGATGAAAGTAACGATTAGGAGTAAATGGCAGCCAATAGGCTGACATATCAATTTTGTTGGAACCGGAATCTGACATAGATCTTTCTGCTGAAATGAATGAACTCAATCTGAATATCTAATACTATATAGCTGATCACCTTTAAGACACTGAATGGAACCTGAAATGAAAGCACTTAAATTTCCAATGAGATCCCTATTGATCGGTTTTATTGCCCTTCTAGTGAATACACCACTATTAGCCGCTCCAGATACGGATTGGCCTAAGAAACCTATTGTTGCGATATTGTCCTTCCCCGCTGGTGGATCTACGGATGTATTTGCCCGGGCTGTTTTAGGACCTCTTGGAGAGGCCTTAGGTCAGTCGATTGTGGTTGATAACAAACCCGGTGCAGGCGGCATGATTGGTCTTCAAGCTGGGGCCAAAGCTGCGCCTGATGGTTATACGATTCATTTTAGCGCCCTGACAAATCAAGTCATTTCTCAAGCGCTCTTTAAAAACCCGCCTGCAGATTTACGTAAAGACTATGCGCCAGTTGCACTCGTTGGTACAGTACCGCATCTCATCGTCGTCAACCCAGGTGTTCCTGCTAAAAATCTTCCTGAGCTCATTGCTTTTATTAAATCTAAAAAGGGAGATTTCAATTACGCCTCTCAGGGCAATGGCAGCCTCTCCCATCTAGAATCTACTTTGTTCATGCAGCGCATCGGCGCGACCGGAACGCATATACCTTACAAAGGAAGTAGCTTTGCCCTGCCCGATCTCATCGCCGGCAATACTCTCATGATGTTTGATAGCGTGACTGCTTCATTGCCACATATTCAGAGTGGTAAGTTACGTCCAATCGCCATTGCCGCTGCAGAGCGCTCACCCCTGATGCCAAATGTGCCAACGCTAGGACAAGATGGCATGAAGCAGTTCGATGTGGAGAACTTCTATGCCGTTTATGTACCCAAAGGTGTGCCTCCAGCCATCATCTCTAAGTTAGAGCGTGAAATCCGTAAGATTCTGACGAATCCCGATTTCAAAGCCCGGATGGCAACGCAAGGTATCCACCCCCAGTTTGCTAACTCAGAGAAATTGGCTGAGATCACAACGGAAGAACATAACAAATGGGAGAAGGTAGTAAAGTCAGCGAATATCAAAGTTGATTGAACCTTTTAATAACGCAGTAAATAAGAATAAGTAAATAAGTCCCTATGTTGATTTCCCCTCCCTTTGGCGGCGGTCGTGCGCCCGTTCTAGCTAAAAATACTGTTACCAGTTCTCAGCCCCTTGCAACACAAGCCGGTATTGAAGCACTTCAAAATGGCGGTAATGCAGTCGATGCCGCACTTGCGACTGCCATCACCTTAACGGTTGTAGAGCCAACCATGAATGGCATAGGCGGGGATAGCTTTGCTATTCTCTGGGATGGCAAAAAGCCCCATGGTTTAAATGCTTCGGGCCGTGCCCCTGCTGCCTGGACTCCTGAATATTTTTCTGGAAAATCGGCGATGGATCTCATTGGCTGGAATACCGTGACCGTTCCGGGCGTGGTTGCTGGTTGGGTTGAGTTATCCAAGAAATTTGGCAAACTTCCTTTTGCCCAATTATTTAAACGTGCGATTGATTACGCAGAGAATGGCTTTCCAGTTTCTCCTGTGATTGCGCGTCAATGGCGGGAAGCTATTCCAATTCTCAAAAATCAGCCAGGGTTTGCAGAATCTTTTCTGATTGATGGCAAATCCCCTCAAGCAGGGCAAATCTGGAAATTTCCCGCACAAGCAAAAACCTTAAAAGAAATTGCTGCCACTCAAGGAGAATCCTTTTATAAAGGTTCTCTTGCTCAAAGCATGGTCGACTTTGCAAAAACTTCTGGCGGTTGCTTTACGATGCAAGACTTTGCTGATAACAAACCAGAATGGGTTGAGCCACTCGCCTTTGATTATGGCGACTACACCCTCCATGAAATCCCCCCCAATGGTTCTGGAATTGCTGCGCAAATCGCTTTAGGTATTTTGCAAGCTGCAAATGTGAAGCAATATCCCGCTAACTCTGCACAGCATGTTCATTTGCAAGTGGAGGCAATGCGTATGGCCTTTGCTGATGCCTATGAGTATGTATCTGATGCACGCTCGATGACAATGCCAGTAAGCGCATTACTCAATAGAGAGTATTTAGCTAGTCGGGCCGCTTTAATCGATCACCATAAAGCAGGCTCTTATGGTCCTGGTGATCCGCACTCTGGTGGCACAGTCTATCTTTGCGCCGCAGATCAATCCGGCATGATGATTTCGTATATACAGTCGAACTTCAAAGGCTTTGGATCAGGGGTGGTTGCACCGGGTGGCATTTCATTACATAACCGCGGCATGAACTTTAGCCTTAAAGATGGACACCCCAATCAAGTTGCTCCGGGTAAGCGCCCTTTTCACACCATCATTCCAGCCTTCTTAACAAAGGATGGCAAACCTACTATGGCATTTGGTGTAATGGGAGGCAATATGCAACCACAAGGTCATATTCAATTTGCCATTCGCTTTATCGATGAGCATCTTAACCCTCAGGCATGCTCTGATGCACCCCGCTGGCGCATTGATGACTTAGGCAAACTGACTGTTGAAGCGGCGATGCCTGCAGAGATTATTGAGGGCCTCAGAAATATGGGGCATGAGGTCATGGTGATGCCTGCGGACAGCTTAGATTTTGGTAGTGCGCAGGCCATTGCGAAGATCAGCGATGACGCTGACTCTGCCTACATTGCTGGTAGTGATCACCGCAGAGATGGTTTAGCTGCTGGGTTTTAATTAATAGATTGCTACTAAAGCTATTTAGAGACTGGTAAGCAGTTCAGATAAAAGCGCTTAATCTCTTGATCACAGCTCACATCTTTGGGTTGAATGGGTCTTTGAAGAGAGATGCCCTCAATCGTTTTACATCTACTCAGAGCCACGTAGACTTGGCCAGATGCAAATGCACCAGATGATAGATCCACTTTGACCTTATCGAGTGTCTTGCCCTGACTCTTATGAATGGTGACTGCCCAAGCAAGCATCAAGGGAATTTGCACATAAGTACCAATAATGCTGGGAGATATCTTGCCCGACATCATGTCGTGATCGTAGCGATAAGATTCCCATTGATGGCCTGTTACTTCCACGGTATTGGAATATGGTCCGTTCTTCACCATCACCTTTACTTTATCGGCAAGCATCTCTCGGACAACGCCAATCGTACCGTTCACCCAGCGTTTCGGAAAGCCTGGGTCTGTCGCAGTAAACATCACTTTCGCACCTACCTTGAGAGCGAGATTATTCGCGGAAGGTAAGTTACGCTCATCGACATTGAACTTGCCAGTCGTTTTACCTGCATAGACTTTAACTTCATTAGTGATGGCACGTAAGCCTGCGCCATTAATTTGATCTGCTCTCGCATTGGTAGTAGTGAGTGTGATGGTTTCTTCATCTACCGCTTGATTCGCTTGATAGCACTGGGCATTAAGAATATCGATTGCTTCATCTGCGTCTTGATTAATGCGAATACGATTGAGAAGGTCAGCAAAGTGCTCATCTTTTTGACGGAAGATCTTAGAAAGCTCAATCATAGTGACGTCTTTACGATGTAATGCCATCGCACAGAAGAAATAAGGTCCCACGTAACCACGATCAGCGAGCACTTGCATATCACTACTTGATACGACTGGCGGCAACTGAAACAAATCCCCTACAAACATCACCTGAATGCCGCCAAAGGGCTTGCCCTTTTGAGGGCCGTTCTCGCGTAAGAATAAATCCATTGCATCAACTACATCAGCACGCACCATGGAGATTTCATCAATGATGAGTAATCGAATATCTTTATAGAGACGCTTATCCCGCAGTGGCTTGATATCCTCCTCAGGAAATATTAGGCGTGGGGGCAGTCTGAAGAATGAATGAATCGTGACGCCCCTCACCTGCAGGGCAGCTACGCCAGTGGGGGCTACAACGACAACGTTCCCAGGAATGGTTTCTCGAAGGTAGCCAATGAGTGTTGTTTTACCAGTGCCTGCTTTGCCACTGACAAAGATATAAGGATCTTGGCGCTCTACGGCATCAATGACCGCTTGGTAATCAGGGGTAACTTCAATCTCGGATGAATCTACTGCAGGACTAGTCATGTCCTATTGTTTCACGGTATCAGCTACACACCGAAATCCGATATACACCACTGCAATATCAGCTGATTTAGATTCCACATCAGACTCTTGCTGTCTCTCTGGACCATACCACCATGAGGCGCCACGGGTAATGTACCCACCATTTCGCTCTGTAGCCGTCCACTCCCAAACATTGCCGCCCATGTCATACATACCATTGACACCGGGCTTGGTCGTTTTGGTGGTGACATGCCCTGTACCGCGAGTTAAAGCGCCGGCAGGAGCTAAACCTTTATAGTCACCACAGCCACTTAAGCAATGAGAAACCGCTGGAGTATTGCCACCAGGAAATGGGTAACGTTGCCCTTTGACATAGCCAGCAGGAGGATTGGCTCTTTGCTCTAAGAATGCAGCCAAAGTCCACTCAGCATCAGTCGGCAAACGTTTGCCGTAATAACGGCAGATGGCTTCTGCTTCTTTTTGATTGAGATGAACTGCAGGCTCAGAATCCCCAGCAGGAACACCATAAGGCGTCTTCCAAGTCCATCCTAGCTTTTGCACAAATCCACTTTCATAATTTAAACCACCGCCCTTCTTTTCAGCGGCACTGACAAAGCCAGTAGCAGCAAAACCTTTGACATCCCCAATCGTCATCTCGGTTTGGTCCCAGATGAGATTGCCGATTTGAACTGTTGGGATAGAGGACTTGGGAGCGCTTTGACCCGTTGTTGGTCTGAGCATGAGGTACGCTGCAATGGCAGTTAACACTAGGCCAAACAAAATAGCAGTGAAATCAAACTTTTTCATGATGGGACAAACTCCAGGGGATTTAATTGAATACTGCCCATTCTAAAGAAAATGACAAATTCGCACATGATGAGAAATGCTTGATATTCAGAGCTTTGAGGTAGATCATTAAAGTATATGAAAGATGATATTGATAAGATTTACGCAAAACTAGTAAGCCTAGAGGCAGAGATTCAGAGCCTGCGCCAAGGCTATGTGACTTTGAATCAACAGTACGCAGCCGCAGTAATCAGCCTAAATACTCTCACCACTAGCGCTCTTGAGGCCTCAAAACGGGCAGCCGTTGCTGCGGAAAAGGCTTTATTAGCAGCGCGTAATTCTGCAAAAGCTGCACACCTTGCTGCCTCTAAAGATGCCATTGAAGCAGCTGAAGCAGCTGCTGACGCAGCTGCTGCTTCAGCAGAAGCATCGATTGAAGCTGCTGCGGCAGCCTCCGCAGCAGCGGCTACCGCTGCAGTTGCAGTAGCTCATCATGCGGAAGAGTCTTCCATAAAAGCTGCAGCTGAAGCCTCTGAAGCGACTAGGCGTGCTACTGAAGCAGCTGCAGAAGCAGTTCGAATGTCGAATGCCGCAGCTGAATCTGCTCGTAGTGCTAGAAAGAAAAATCTAGAGTAAAAAAGCGCCTCAATGGATATTGAAAGCATTTATTTAGGGTGTTTGATGGGGCGAACGACGGGGCTCGAACCCGCGACAACCAGAATCACAATCTGGGACTCTACCAACTGAGCTACGTCCGCCTCTGAAGAATTAGATTATAGCTTTTTGCTCAAAAACCTGTCAAAAACGCTGTTTCTAGGCTCTTACTTCAATACTTTCATACTCAAAAGCTGCCCAATCGCCCAGGGTTAGGCTGGCATCAATGAAGAAATCCACAATCGCTGCTTTGCTCTGTACTTTAGCTAGAGCGTGGTGATCAGAGAGACGCTGACGCCAATATCTTGACCCTGCTCTGCCATGGGCTAAGCCTAGGATATGTCTTGTGAAAGCGCCAATATAAAAAGGTTTTCCTTTGGCTTTGCACTCATCAAACCAAGCTTCTACTTGTTTAACTAATCCAATCTGAATTCGGTGCCACTCGGTTTCGCTAAAAAGATAACCAGCCGCATCACCATTGGTGTTGATCAAATCATCCCAACCTAATAGCATTGCCGGAAAATGGTATGCCGCCCTACCAATCATGAAACCATCAAAGTCATTCCAATGACCAGCAATTTGATCATTGGTTTCTAGGCCGCCATTCAGCAAGACCTTCAGATGAGGAAATTGTTTTTGTGCATCCAGCCTGAGTTTTGCAGCCACTTCATAACGCAGCGGCGGCTTACTGCGATTCTCTTTTGGTGAAAGCCCTTTAAGCACAGCATTACGCGCATGAATGGTGACTTGGCTCGCACCGGCATCCGCTACCGCTAATATAAAATCTAACGCAAACTGATAATCTTTTTCTGAACTAGCTGCATCCATGGAATCTAAGCCAAGGCGGTGCTTCACTGAAATCGGAATATCCACTGCACCCTTCATTGCCTTAACGCAATCAGCGACTAAATTGGGTTCAGCCATGAGACAAGCACCAAAGGCACCGCGTTGCACACGCTCTGATGGACAACCGCAATTGAGATCAATCTCATCGTAGCCCCACTGCTGAGCCAGCTCTGCTGATCTTGCTAAGTCATTGGGCTCTGAACCGCCTAGCTGGAGAACAACGGGATGCTGATCTTGCGAGTAATCTAAATGACGCGGTACATCACCGTGCATTAGCACGCCCGTAGTTACCATCTCGGTATATAAAACCGCATCTTTAGTAAGCGTACGATGAAAAGAACGGCAATGACGATCCGTCCACTCCATCATGGGTGCAACAGCAAGGCGTTTCTTTGGGGTATCGGTCATGAACTTCTATTCATTAGCTTTGACCGCTATTCTAAATGCATCAGGGCAACCGAAGTTGCCCTGATTGCTAATGGGCGAGGAAGACTGTTAACGCATCTTATCTAGCTTAGCCTCCAACTCCACAGCGAGATCAAGGGCCCCCATATAGCCAGACTTCAGATGGGCAGGTAAATCAGGGTCTCCCACCATGCTTCCCAAGGTTTCTACCAGACTGTAGACAATTCCTTTTGCTGCACTACTGGCAATAGATTTGCTAGCTACCGCCTCATCAATATGATTGACGGCATCCAAAAAATAGTCGTGTCCAGGGAGGCCATCGAGGCCTAATTCTTCTTGAGGTTCTTTAGGCATACTTGTTCCTTAACTCAGCGCTTAAATCATTCGATCCACTTTATAGAAGAACTTACGGGCATGCGCCAGAATTTCTTTATCAGAGGGATGATCCACAGTTTCAACACCAACAATCTTTTCTGCTATCTTGGCGTCATGCTGATGGGCATGCTTAATGAGCTCTAATTTGGCAGAGCCTGGTCCCAGAATCAGGATCTCTTTAGATTCATTTACCGCCTGCATTACAGAATGGAGATATTTAGAATCTAAAGCTACCTTGCCGCTACCAATTTCATTTGCCTTATGATGTAAATGCGTATGCGTTGACTTACTCTTAATAATCTCAGCCTCGCTGGCATCCTTACTTAAAAACATCACATGAGCTTCTTGATGGTCAATCCAAATGACCGCATGATTTGATGACATTCTTCTTCCTATCATTGATATAGCTATTCATTTAGGATACTCCTGCAACCAGGAAGATTCATGTCAGAATTTGATTTAAATCAAGCCATTTAGATTAATAGTTTGAATTTCATCCAATTGGGCACATTAGCACCAGGATGTATCTTGATACCAGAAATTAATACTGCGATTTTGCCGAGCATTTTGAATGGCGGATTTTGTGCTGGCAAATTCATGTAAATTCAACTTAGTTGGCTCATAAAGCTCGCAGCCCACTCTAATGCGAGATGCTTCGATGGGGCTTGGCCTGAGATTTCTAATAATAAGATCAAATTTTGCAGTTCTGGCAGTCAAGCGCTCTAAGGAGCAGTTAGTCCAAATGGTTCCAACTTCCATCTCAGCCGAACCAAGCCGAAGATCTAGCTGAATACCCTTGTCAGAAATATTAACAATATCTCCGATCATCTCTTTACCAACCGAAAAGAAGATCAATGCCTTAAAAGCTCTATCGGGAGGAGCGCTAGCCCTAAAGTCTTCCCGCCTCTGAATTAAGGACATGGTCTTGGGAATATCACAACTCAGGAATCCAGACTCAACAGATTTAAGACTAACTATTGGAAACTGCAACTTGCCTCCCTCAAGACCTGCAACGAAATAACAGGTTTGTGCCATAAAGGTATTCAGACCATTTTTAGGGGATTCTGCGATTTTTAGCTTTATCCCAGCCTTAGGGTCTAAGCTCTGAACGTTGACAGGGAATATCTCCAAGGATTTAACATTGAAAATACTCGCAATTGGGCCTGGGGAGAACATACGCTCTAAGTTTTTAAAAATAAAACGGGGGTCTAGCGCAAACTTAGCGTCAACTTCTCCAAGCTCTGGGGGGAATATTATCCAACTCATCAGAGTATTTTACGGGAGTATGATTCTTCTATGAAAACATTTGAGATCATTTCAATCGAGCCAACCAACTTAGCCAACTATTGGGTTGTCAACTTCAAAATCTCTGGCGGTAAGATCGAAAAGGAGGATATTGAGGCATGTGACTCAAATGAGGCTTTTATTAAATTTCGCAATCAAATGATCAAGCAATTCAAAGCTGAAAATCAAACCAAAAAGTAGCCCAAAAAAGTACAATCTGAGTTGCCACACCAATAATGGACTAAAAGCGATGACTCCCGAAGAACTTGAACGACACGCAGACCTCATTAAAAGAGCCAAAATTTTGAGCGTAGCTAGTGAGCAGTACTTTAAGGCAGCGCGCGCTATTGAAATAGGTGAATCCGAAGATTTACGCTATAGCTACATCAAATCTGCTAAGGACTCCATTAAAGACGCATTCCCGGAGGTATTTGAAGTGCGCACTCAAGCACCAAAATACCTTATTAAAGAAGATCCGGGTCACAGAGTCATTAAAACCATTGCTATTGCTGCACTAATCCTTGGCGTCTTATATTCTTTTGTGAAATTTGGGCCTACGGGTGATCTTAGTAAAACATGGACAGCCGATGACATCCCTAAAGCAACGGCTTACCCAAAATAATACAAACGGATTTTCAAGGGGATAACACTAAAGTTAAATTTCTGAAGCAACTTGCGCTTCAGCCAATTTCATTTCTAAAGCTAATCTCTTAAATCCTGGTTTATCTGGGTAGGTTTTAGAGAGATAGTAAATGAGTTCGCGGTCAGTTTTACCATGCTGGTGCTCTTTAAGCAGAGTCCTAAGCGCCCAAATTAATTGCAAGGTATTACGCTCATCCCTTAATATATTCGCCTTTTCTTCAGAATTCTCATCCAAAGTATCAAGGTCGACACCCTTCGCAAAGGCTTCAAGCCTTACAGGCATATCCCATTTACGTACATGCCGAGCCCAAAACAAAAATCGCTTGAAATCAACGCGCATATTTTGAGCTGAGAAATTCTGAATCCAAGCATGCTCAGTCAGTAAATCTAGCTTTGCTTTAAATGTATCGTAATGCCCATCAAAATTGGATAGATCAAAATGAAGCTCTCCTGCTGCATCTCGCACTGGAAATTTAATTTGCTTAGGATTAATGTCATGAATTAAGGCAGCAGCCTGCCAAGTGTATATGTAGGGTTTTGAAAACCAAAAATCCCAATCAATGTCAGCCATAAACCACCCTCATGAATATTGCATTAGGCATAGCTTACTATGGCTAGAAAAATTAAAGGTAATACAACTGGCATCTGTTAAATTAAGAGCATATTTACCACCATTTACTTCAAGAGCCATGATTAAAAATATCCTGTTCCTGCTAGGGGCCCTTACATCTCTCAATGCATTAGCCGATTTATCGATTGCCGACTTTGAAAATAAAAACAAGGCTCAATCGACTAATGCCTATCTTTTAGGTCTTAGTGCTGGCCTAAATACTGCTAATAAGCGCTTAAGTGCAAACAAGCAAGTGCCTTTGTATTGCTACCCTCCCTACTTAAACCTCAGCATCGCCAATTACAGAGAGATCATCTCTTTGGGCATCCAAGAACTTGCGCCAGATAGTCCGATAAAGCCCAGCGTAGACGAACTTTTACTGAAAAAACTCAGCGTACTCTATCCTTGCGGGTACAACTAAACGGCTTATATTTGACCAGCCTTGTGAGTAGACTGAGCGCTTGAGGGTTCCGCATTTTCCTTGGCATACTGATCTGCTTTTAGCGAGAAAAACTGCAAAACATCGGCTTCTAATGAGCTGATTTCGGAGGCTGGCTGTTTATTGGGTGGAATAAGCCCCAGCAAAAAGTAAAGTCCAACACCCAAGATGGCACATGCTGTAAATATCGGCACTAGGTAACTCTTCAATCGCATCTTTCATTACCTCAGAGGGCTCAGCCTTGAGCCAACAATATGAATCACACTAGGCATCGTGTCGCTTGGATAAGCTCGACGACCAACCTGCTCCTGCCATAAGAGTCGATCCTTGACGAGATCATCGATATGCAGCTCTACAAAGACCTCAGAAGCAACTGGTGATTGATTGAGAACCTCTTTTTGTCCCATGCTACCTCCTTCAAGAATGGCACTGCCCATAGATAAATCTTAGGTGTAATAAGCCCTATATCAAAGGGGTAAACCCTGTTTTCGGTGGATTTCTTACCTGCTGAAATGCAAATCTAAGTACCTGATTTTGATCAGAAAAATAGCGCAGAGTGTTATGGACTAGGATACTGCAGAGGAAAAAAGTAAAAAAACTTAAAGATTACAAAAGGCTATAGGAAACTACTCTTGAGGACTTGAAATTTGGGAGATAAGCCTTTAATTCATATGGCTTTTAAAAGAATTAAATTGGGTAATATAAGCAAAAGTAGCGAAACCGATCTATTTCATACCCAAAAGATCTAAGCAATTAGCCCTTCATCAGCAAGCGAGTTAAGGCGTTCCGCGCTTCAGCAACCCCCAAATCCATCGCTAACTGAAGCAAAACAGTGGCTTTGGGAACATCCCCAAAATGGCTCTTAACAACCCCATAGTTGTATACCGCCTGAGGATTTCTATTTTTTATCTCACGCTCGAGCTCATGAAACAAAGCATCCAATTGAGATTGATTGAGTTGACCATCCATAGCCATCATGCAGGACTTGAAGAAGTACATTCCAGACTTCCAACCTCTGGGGCCCTAAATGCCTCAAAAGCCTGCGGATATAAGCCCAAATTAAGATTGCTCAGCTTAGTAAAAATCGGAGTTTTGCATTGACATAACGGGAGATCTTAAACTGTAATCTGCTCCCAAGTGCCATTTAACTTAGCATGAAAAGGCTCATGGTAGCGATAAAACTCAATATCTCTAAATTGGCTATTTGCCTCTAATACGCGATTAGACAAGGTAACAATATTCGAGGGCTGCCAGCTAAAGTCTGGTTGCTCGACCCAGGCGCGAATTCCTTCCTCTCGCTTAATGAAGTGATCCATAGAGCCAATCATCTTCGCAATATCCTTCTCATAAGTCACTAGAGCACGTAGATAGCTTGGTGAATCAGCAAAAGCAAGCTGAATGACAATATAAGGCAAGGCAAAAGCAAGCGTTTTATGCTTGCGCACATTTCTGAAGTACACCTGCTGTGTGATATCCCACTGCTGATCGGTACTATTGAGCGAGTAGTCAAAAACCCAATGACTACTGTAGAAGAAGATACACTGCCGACCAACGATTTCATCGCTAATCGTTCGAATATGGCTTTGCTCTCGCAATAAACGCAATTGCTCATAGGGTTGGAGCTTTGGATTCGAAGAAATCTCTGGTTCTGAAGGGGAAATCATTCTTGCCTCTTATATTGTTCTACCACCACATCCACTTTATCGCCCAGATCTCTACTGATACGATAAACAAAATTCTGATCATTTATAAAAAAGTATTTTTTAAGGGCTGGATCAGCAAATACAATTCGCTTGAAATTACCCTCGCTTAAATTATTAATCAAGCCTAAATTCTTTTGGGCTTCAGGTTTTAGCGTGATGGGATCTTGCGCCCCAGAAATTCTGGCAATCAGATCAGCTTTGCTGGTAGCGCCTTCATAAAAAGCAAGGCAACACTGCAAAACACCCTTAGGTCTCACGCCAGTCCACGTAAATTGTTCATCGGCAAACTTCAGAATATTTGCAGTAACCAAGAGCTTTTGCTTACCACCGCCATCTTGAATCCACATACCGATCCATCTTTCATTGATGGGCATTACTGCTGCTGACTTACTAGAATCTTTTGTTTCAGCAGTGCTCGGCGGTTCCTGAGGGTTGATTGGGCCCGATACTACCTGATCGGAGTTTTGTGTTGCTGGCAATGCCATAGTGGGGCTTGATGGAGAGACTACAGGTACCGCAGCAGGTGATACTGGTTGGACTGAATGTGAAATAGCATAGATAAGCCCACCGAGTACGGTTACAAATAAAAATATACCCAGCACAATGATGACTCTGATTTGTCTAGACTCATCCCCAATTTCCCGATGTGCATCAGGATCCGGAACTTGAATAGTTGAAAAAGGATTGTTAAGAGCCTCTAATTCTGATGGTGCTTGAGTATCAGCCTCGGGATTAGTCTGCTCTTGAGTGGTGAATGACGGCTCTATTGGTGATTTAACAGGAAGTGGCAGGTTGATTTCTTGGGAGCACTCGAGTTGATGAATGAATAGTAATGCGTCATCAATGCTGGGGAAAATCTTATCGTGCGCAACGATTTGATCTAATGCCAGATTTTTTTCAACATGATATTTATCTACCAAATACAATATATAGGAATCATTACTCAATTGTTTTGCGCCACGAAAATATTTTTGTGGGCCTATTTTCTCTGGAATAAAGAAAATACCAGCAGATAAAAAAATAATTCCGAAGAACCATTTAAGCTGAGCTGAGGTTTGCAGTTGTTCCACAACGAATTTAATCAGTACTGCAAAGTCAAAGGATGCGCGCTCTGAGTGGGCCGAAGCCAAGAGCAAAATACAGCCACAAATCATTGCCGTGAACTTTAGTGCTAGCTGAAGACGCCAATTTTGGGGGGCTGTGTCTCGCATTAATTTCCTTATTGAGATAAATGAGTCTTACTGACTTCAGCCGAATCGTAGACATCTAAGGCTTTAAAACTTCAATTTTAACCCCAAGGAGGGAACGCTATTGGGATGAAGAAGGCTTTGCAGTCGTAGTTTCTTCCGCTTTTTGGCCCATGGATTCATCCACGATTTCCGAAACAAGTCCTTCGCTGCCTTCAGGGCTCTCTTTTTGTGCTTCAGCCGGGTTTTTTGTAGCCTCGGCATGATTCTGCGTGCTTACTTTGGTATGAGTATCAATTGAGTCGAAATTATCTACCCATTTATATTGCTCTAAAAAATCTGCCTGCGGTAAAAAACGTAGATTTGAATCAATCAAATTCTTATACTCAACGTAGGTGACCCCCAATGCATTCGGAGGAAATACCTGTCTTACAGCCACTCTAGCGCCATTTTCGTCTTCAAAAATATCATGTCTTTGGGGATTGTTCATGCCGAGCCTAACTAGGTTTTGGGTATAAAAAGACTGCTTAGCCACCTACTTGGTCATTTTCTATGGGCTAACCATAAATGTCAATTTAAGGCTGAACGGCTTAAGATAAGGTTTTCGTTTCCAATGGAGTCGTTATGATCTTTGAACTTGTCTCACTTCTACTTGAGGCATGCACCACAATCCTGGTTGCAGCATGCCTTCTCCGCTTTTATTTACATTACCTAAAAATGAATTTTGTCCCTGGCTCAGGTAACCCCTTTAGTCATTTTCTATTCCCGCTTACCAATTGGCTCATTAACCCCCTCAGAAAAATCATTCCCTTTGGCGGTCGTTTTGATATTTGTCCTTTGTTGGCAAGCTATGCGCTTATTTTGGTCAAATTAGTTATCTTAGTGGCGCTAAGCAATGGTGACTATGCTGATCTTCACCTCCCATTGATGGCGCTATTTAGTCTTTTTGATCTAGCACTATCTGGCCTCATCGGACTTGTGCTGGTTTATGCTCTATTGACCTGGACTGCTACGAACTCTCCCACACAAGAGTTGTTTTATAAAATGACTGAGCCGTTATTAAGCCCCATCAGAAAGTTCAGTCCCAGAGTTGCAGGAATAGACTGGTCTGCCCTCATTTTGATTGTACTCATTCAGATGACGATGATTGTCCTAAGACATGCACAGAAAATAATTCTGAGCATCATGTAAGCCAGTTACTCTTGTGTTTTTTTCAAGAAGCCAGGAATAAAGCGAGACCTAATCGCCCTCGCAGAGAAAGAGTCTTGTGGCAAGCTTAAATTGATATCTTGCTTAGGGTCGGCCATTGCAGCACCGCCATAAAAACCCAGGTTTTTTGCACGCTGGCGATAATCGTCCAACACGCTAACTTTTCGTCCTATCTCGCGATTCACGGATGAACCGTTAATTGATAATGTTTTTCTGATCTCATGGCGTTCATCAATCATTTTTGTGATGTATTTACCAAAAGTACAAAAATTATCAGATACAGCACTATCAGAGCACACGCAGAAGAAATCCTCATAAACATAGCTATCAATTTCTGGCATACGATGTATCGGTGGCGCTATATGACAATTAGTCAAAAAGTCTAAGTTGGTAAATGTCCCTTTAGATGCGTACCCTGGATCCACCCTACTTGGAACTACTATCAGACTTTGTTTATTGACCGCTAATCGGGCCATTCTTTTTTGAACGTATTCGAGAATAAAGATTTCAGTACTTGCCATTTCAAACTTGGCACTTGAGCTTGGAAGCAAAACAATATCAAAGTCCGACATGAAGTCTTCTGACATTGCCGGTGTCCAAGTAAAATCACAAATGCTCACCTGTACGCCAGATGCATATTTGCGCACCCCCGCCCTAGCACTAAGTAAGGCCATGCCAGCACTTTGGTAATTGATTTCAACCTGACCAACCCTGATACCAACATCAGGCGCCTTTTTAGTCCAGCGGGATGAAGAGGCTTGTTTATCAAAATCAATCAAAGCCACCTGTAAATCCTCTTGCATAGCAAGATAAGCCGCTAGATTGGCTGAGATGGTGCTTTTACCAACACCACCTTTTTGATTGGTTACAAGAATTTTGATAGGTTCACTAAGTGGCATATTTTTAAATAAAAAATTAACTACCTAAATGATCATCAGCAAGCAAATCTTGCTCAGTTATCTTGGATAGCAGACCGCTTAAGCGGGCACCTTGCTCAATGCCAATTTGGGCATAAATAATGTCGCCATGCACGTCCGCTCCACTATGCAATTCCACTCTTTCAGTGGCTCGAACATTCCCCTCCACTCTTCCGGCAACTAACACGCGCCCAGCAGAAATGTTACCTTGTACTAAACCAGTTTTACCCAGTGCGACACAAACATCGGCACCCTGCTTAGTCATAACGTCACCAATAATCGTGCCATCAATACGCAAACTCTTGGTAGCAACAATTCGTCCAAATATTTCTAGATCTGATCCAATGATTGAGCCAAATGTTTCCCTAGATGGGTCAAGTATTCTTATCGCATGACTTTGTTTAATGGCCATGTCAATTCAACATTAGCCTTTAATAAATCGACCAGCAACCCTACCGCCGCGCTGAATATGGATATATTTATAGCTAATGTTGCCGTCTACACGGGCAAGCGGACCTACATTTAAATCATCACAATTTACATCGCCCTTGAGTTGGCCTTTGATAACTAACTGCTCAGAATTCAGCTCGCCATCTACCTGACCACTCGAATCAATCAACACAGACTTAGCAGTAATTTTGCCACGGACAGTTCCCGCAATATTTAATACACCATCTGAGGTGATCGTACCCTCAAACGTAAATCCTTCGCTAATAATCGATGGCTTAGTTAACACATTTTGACGGCTGCTCGATTCTAGTCGAGTCACTTGCTCGGAATTGCCGTTACTCAAGGCCTCGCCTTGCTCAACAGCCATGAGTTCTTCGACGCTTTCAGGCTGCTCGTTGGCGTTAGACTCATTTACAGCGGGGTTTTGATTTTTTGAAAAGATAGACATCGTTATTAATTAAGTAGTGAAATAGAAAAGATTAAGAATGGGGATTGAGATTATGCAAATCACCGTGTAGATGACCGCCCTTCTCAATCTCAATTTCAGAGTAATGAATAGATCCAGTAACCTTACCTGTTGAGCGAATGATTAAGCTACGTGATGACGATACATGCTCATTGACTTCGCCACGAATATCAATTGACTCGCCAGTGAGTTTTCCCCGCACGACACCAGTTGCTTCGACTAATACTTGCTTGGCAGTGAGTTCGCCCTCAACCGTTCCGGAAATGGATGCGATATCGGGCACATCAAAGTTACCCTTGAGTACAACACCCTCGCCTACAAATAAACAACCCTGTTGATTCACTTCTGCCATGCTTAGCACTCCTTAGCGCATAATGTCATTAATAAAGAATTAGGCAATTCTATCAGCTGATCTTTAGTTTGGGGCTTTAAAATGCATAAATTGCCAATAAAAGATGTCTCAGCCATGCGCCAAAAAGGACCTACATTCTTCAAAAAAATAAGCTTAATGGTTTTAACGGCTTTTTTGCTGAATCCGTCTAACCCAAGTTTCGCCAAATGGGTATTCCTATCCAAGGATAATGTGGGAAATTCCTACTATTATGAGGATAGCAAGACGGTTTATGACTTTGAAAATCAACTAGTCAGCACCTGGCAACTCATTAGCTACACAGAAACTCTTACTGCACCTAACGGGGTGGCTACCCAATCGGTAATTCAGGATATCTCCTATTTGTGCAAAGTGGGCTATGAAAGCTATAAGGAGTTCTACATTGGCTATTACTCAGGTCCCCAAGGGTCTGGTGTTAGCGTAGATCAGGCCGATACCGCTAATTCAAGCTGGGAACGAGTGATTCCTGACACGATGAGCTACGTGCTCTATAAATTCTTCTGCAAACCACCCAATATTCCTAGCTAAAAGAGCAAAAGTACTCAATCGGCTACTGCTTGACCTCTGGGCTGGCATCAGCCTTACCAGCCTCAGCAGGCTTAGAGAAATAACTCATTGGGAATGTGGATTCAGACCCATAAGGCCCTTTAATCCATATTTGATCGTTGTATCGAACATAACAACTGCGGGTGACCGTGCCTACCGCATTAACAGAATAAGAAAAGTACCAATTAGGCTCTACCCTCCCAGATTCGGAGGTGCAAGGATCAGCCGTAATGTATAAAACCTCGCTAAACGAGGGCATTTGACCAATAATGGCAGCCTTTATGGGTAAAACTATGCCAATCAGCATGCTTCCGACCAGCCAATTGAGGCTTCTAGGCATTTGGGAAAGGGGGTTTAACTTGATCACGTGACTTTATTAAGGCTAAAATGACTCTCGATTGGACGATTATAGGTCTTTTAAGCGCCCAAAACTTAGTAATTTAATTTCAATAAATCAAATACTTATAGCAAGTGCATGCAATTATTTTGGGTGTCAGGCTCAACCGGAGCCATTAAACAAATCAACATCACCAAAGAGCGCCTCATACGCCTTGGAGTAGTTGTTGGCGCAGCCTTTTTACTGCTGGGTATTTTGATCTTCTCTACAGGTATTCACATTGCCTTTGAAGTAAATCCTGAGTTAGCCAGAGAAGTGAGTGGGGTAGTTACTGTCAAAGAGCGAATGGCGCTGGATAATAGATACGCCAAGCAGTTAAAAGCGATTCAAGATCAGCTGGCAAAAGCCTCCTTGCAATTTAATGAGCTGAAATCCATTAAAGATCGCTACTTGGCTATTTCAACGCCCTACACCATCAAGAATAAATTTAGCGAAAACAGCAGCATTGGTGGCCCACTTAAGCCCTTGTACTTTAAATTTGAGCCTACCAAACCCTTAATTGAAAATTTTGAGGACTCAGTTTCAAAATCTTCAGAAATGGCTGAAATTTTTGAGAAATCAGAGCCCGAGTGGGAAAAACAATATCGTTGGTTGCGTACATTACCGATTGGTCCGCCCATTAACGCCCGTCTGGGCATGACAAGTAACTTCGGTGTTCGCGTAGATCCCTTCACCAAACAACTTGCCCAACATTCTGGCATTGACTTCGTAACACCAGTGGGTACCCCCATTGTGGCAACGGGTGACGGCACGGTCATCAAGGCTGGATTCGATCCTGCCTATGGAAACCTCATTGAAATTGCCCATGGCGATGGATTTATCTCAAAATATGCGCACAACAGTAAGCTATTCGTAAAGTCTGGTCAAACTATCATACGCGGACAACTGATTGCTAACTCTGGCTCTACTGGAAGGTCTACAGGACCCCATCTGCATTACGAGATCCATCAAAACAATAGTTACCTAAACCCAGCCAAGATTCTAGTCTACGCGCCACCATCAGCGTACTGGTAAAAGCTGCGTCTAGCTTCCACCCTTTTGCTTTTGGGCATTTTGCAATAGGAGTTGAAATAATGCACTTTGGAGCGGTGTTGCGTTATTCGGATCTCCAAAATAATTAGCCAACTCATCCGCACTACTGACGCTCATAATTTGCTGTAGTTTGGATATCGTAATCTTCAGTTGTTCTGCAGCAACTGCTGGGTGAGTAGATAAAAATTGCAGGTCAAGCTCGTGCCCAGCAGTAGCCTCTTTCGCAGAGGCTGCTTGCTCAAGACCCATTTGTACTTTTGCCTTTTCAAGCAGTCGATCGAGCTCACTATTGGATAAATGCAATCTCTTAGCCTCAGCCTCGATCAGCTCTTGCTCCTCAGGAGAAATCACGCCATCTTCTAGCATATGGTAGAGCTCATTCATCATCTTTTCACGCTCAATACGCAGTTGATCGCTTAATGCTGAAGAGAGAATCGCAGCAGGAATCGCAAAAATACCAATGCCCAAAAGCGCTAGGACGATCGTCATTGCGCGGCCTGCAGGCGTAATCGGAGAGATATCTCCATAACCTACGCTTGCTAGCGTAATCACAGCCCAATAGATCGACTGTGGGATGTTTTCAAACTTATCGGGCTGGGCTTCATGTTCAAACAAATAGCCTAAACAAGCAGCCAACATCACGAGCAAAATCATAATGAAGGCGGATGCCTTCATTACCGGCCACTCACGCTTTATCACAACAAATAATGACTGAGTTGCACCAGAATAGCGAGCGAGCTTTAATAAGCGCATTAGCCTAAAGACTCGTAAGAAGCGCAAATCAAATAAGTGATGCAAGAAACTTTCTAAATAAAAAGGCAAGATAGCCAACAAATCAATAATGCTTGTTGGCTGGGTAGCATTTTTCAGGCGACCTGTTAACCATGCTTTGAATCGTGGATCTTCTGGACAGCTGTAAATCCGCATTAAGTATTCGGTAGAAAATACCGCTACAGCCATAATATCGAGAATCACAAATTCTGCATGCAGATAGTAATTAACAATATGCACGGATTCTAGAATGACAGAAAGAACTGAGAGGATGACCCACAGCACAATCATGAAGTCGAAAATATGGTGTAACTGTCCGCTTGTTGGCGTTTCATTTACCAATGCATAAACTTTGTAGCGAAACGATTTGCCATGGTTTTTTTCCAAGAACTCTTTCACAGCGGGTGCAAGGGCTCTAAAAAGTTTGAATAAACGTAACAGTCTTAAAGCCCTGAGTACTCGAAGATCAGCATCAAAGAATGCGCCCAAATAGAACGGCAAAATAGAAGCTAGGTCAATTAAAGCAAACGGGCTTTTAAAGAATGCAAAGCGAGGAACTTTTGCATTCTTAAAGGCAGGATCTTCTGGTGCCACATAAAAACGCAATGCGTACTCAACTGTAAAGATGCCTAAAGACATTACATCGAACAGATGAAACAGGTGCTGACGAGATTCATAAATGATCGGAATATGCTCAAGCACTAAGCCTGCCATATTGAACACAATCATGTAAGTGATAAAACGGTCAAATTGATGGTGGAAATTCTTTTTAAGATGGGCATTAAAAAGAAGGTCGTAAACCCGCTTACGCAGACGCATGTTCAAGCTGGAGATAGAATTAGCATTTAGATTCATAATTTGAACTCACCTATTTTGATGAGGTAATAACCTGTGTCACAAAGGCTCAGACGAAAATTCATGCCACTGACTAACTTTTCTTGAGGATCCATTGGCCCAACTGATGGTGGTCCAGCAGGATTCATAGTCATTTTTTCAAAGATAAATGCGCCACTCGTTCCAAGATCTTGTTTATCGCATTTCAATGCATACGCAGGATCCTTTGGCATTAACAGATTTGTATAGGAATAAAAAGGCCCCTTGTCGGCAAATAGAGTATCGACACACGATTTCCAAATATTTAGCTTAGCATTTTTAGCACTAACTATGCCTTCATCAGAAGGAATACAAGACTCTGGTGTTACCAGTTCTTTTGCTTCTAGCTTTTGTCCAAACTCTTCAAACCAAGCGATGATTTGCTCGCCATTAGCCTGTGATTGGCCAACTTTTAGAGCCTTGTCATGACTGCCAACTCCAAGGTAGGCAACCAAGATGAGATTTGCAATCAAAACACAAAGGAATATCGAATCGGAGAACTTCATACTCCCAAAGATTCCTTGAATTATTTTTTTCACTATCGTCTCCAAAAGCTCTGTAATAATTTTTAACAACTATCGCGCTGCTTTTAATTGCTGTATATTTAACTCTTAGCATCGCAACCTAATACCTTGGAATCGCCCATGTTCTTTCAAACAATTCTTCAAAACCTTTTAGGGAAAAGAAAGGGGGCCGCAAAACCCACTTCTGAAAAAGAGCTATCACCAATGGCTCAGAGCATAATGCAAAAGCTTGCGGAGCACGAAAAAAATACTACCCTCAATTCAAAAACTGACCATTCCCATGAAAATAAGGGTGATAAATAGACCTTCCTTCATAGATCATCCGTCCACTTTGATCTTTTTAAATTGACCCAAAAGCGCTAGGCTAGACAAAATTCGGTTGGCTACATCGCCATCTAAATTCCCCTTAGCAAATTCATAAAGCACCTGATCTGCTCGCTCATGCTCTGGTGCAATCAGTAAAACCTTAAATACTTGAGCCTCATTCATGCTGGAATCAATTTTTAAAGGTGTCAGCTTGGCATCTACCTTACTGCCCTTGATCCCATAACGAACCTGAGCCATCTCTAGCAATTCATTGCGCTGCTTATCCTGGAGTTGAGCCAAACTAGGTAACTCAGAATGAGAGTTAGATTCTAAATTCTCCACCGAGCTAAAGTGAGGCTTTTTATGTTTTAGATAGACCAAGTCGTCCATAAAAAATCCTTTGTTTTATATCTGACTATCGGTGCCTATAGTAATTTGGTAATTCTTTGATAAGCGCTAATCCGTCTATCCGCACTCATAGGGATCGCGTCCATTGGATTTGGGCTACTAATCTTGACATCCAGATTTACCGATGGTCCTGGCTGAGCAATTTTGAGGTCTTGGGGCGCTGGGTGAACTCGGCTAACAGCCGCCTTAGGGACTGTAGTTTGGCGCTCATGAACGGTACTTCCGCTCCTCTGGGAGGAGCTATTAAGGTACTGGGACTGTAGATTTAGTTTGTCCATATAGCAAGTATAT